>Ga0210005_1000288_pt1 | contig 43706 bp, 33 predicted proteins | sample CryGey02umfilter_3_FD_183961 | JGI IMG/M metagenome (GOLD analysis project Ga0210005, IMG submission 183961) | Groundwater microbial communities from aquifer in Utah, USA - Crystal Geyser 4/9/14 0.2 um filter (SPAdes) (version 3) | ecosystem: Environmental > Aquatic > Deep subsurface >... | reverse complement strand
TGAGACGCTGCCTCGCAGCTCTCATGTTTTTGTTCCATTTTTTGAGGTTGATTTTTGTTGAGCCTCCGAAAAAACACACCGCTCAAGGTCCGCTATCTTGAAAAAATGGGTTTTTCAGGGGGAACTAGTTATCAGTGATAATGCCATCTGCCTTGAAAAAATCGATTTGTCCTTTCAATGCCGAGGCAATAACTGTTCCTGCAGCTGGTTTTGAAGGATCGATTTGAAAACAGGCAGCATCTTGAATGGCAATTGATTCTGGAGAACGCACTGGATGTGAAACAGCGCTTCCATCTTGAAACGATTTCCACTTTGCTTCAAAGGGAACACGCACTCCATTGCTGTTTTGATAATAGCCTCTCTCTCCAACTCCCAAAAACTGCATCACATTTCCTTGCACCTCTCGAAAAGTACTTCCACCGGGAATCGTGTCGTAATATGAAAGAGAAAGATTTGGGTCTAACTGGGGTAACTGCAAACTTCCTGCTGTTGCATAAGCTTCTGGCGCTGTTGGATCGCGCTTTACACAGTAGCGATCGAATTGAAATTGTTTTTGTCCTGGAAACACTTCAGAAAAAGTATAAAAACGAATGGGATAATTAAAAGGAACATCTCTTCCAGATCTTCCCGCACCTCGCACCAACTGATCTTGCGTTACTGCGGTGCCCACTCTTCCCAGTTGTTCTTCCACCTCAAGCGCCCACTGATCAGGAGCTGCAAAGGTGCGGATACTTGTTGTTGCTCGTTTTCGAGGATCATACTCATTGAGCATTTGGTCCCCATAAATAAGGGGAAGCACATATCCCTGAGCCAACAACGGAAGTTGCGGATAGAAATTGTTGATCATTTGAAGTGAGCTTACATCTTCCTCGCGAGGAAAATTTGCATATGAAAAAGAAATGCTATCTGCATAGCGTGAAATTTTTAGCCAATACGAAAACGGCAAATGCTGATGACAATAGTCACTGCCGTCAAAACACATATTTTTTAAAGAGAGGCGAAGAGTATATTCTGAAACGGGTCTTGCTGCGGCATGATATATATTTGCGGCTGGTGGTAAAACCTCTGGGGCTTCTTCATTGAAGTTATAGCTGCTAAAGTTTCCGGGGGAGATTTCTCCATTGTTACTATAATTTTCAAACAAAGAAGAAATCGAAACTTTTGGCCTTCCTCCAGAAAAATCTCCTCCAAGTGCAGGTGGCGCAACAGGAACTAGCGCGGGCGGAAAAACTTCTCCCTCATTTTCATCGAGACCAAGATCCGCAGAAGAAGGCTCAACCCCACCACCATCAACGCGCCTCTCGTCTTCTGCAGGAGCAAGTGACGCTCCATTTTCAGGCTCAAGAGTTCCAAAAAGAGGATTGATGACATTCAGCTGAAACCAAGTGGGTTCTTGTGTGCCAACTTGCTGACTATGGCAGGCGCTGAGTAAAAAGATCGATAAAATGAGAAGGTTTTTTTTCATGACCAGACCTTATAAGAGCAAAGAGTATACCAAAAATTCTGTTCCTTAACAACCTTTCTTTTTTGTGGGGCCTAAAAAAAACTTTTACTTTTCAGCTTGTTAGATGAATTTCCCACCAACCCTTTCTTTTCTCCCCTTCCTCTTAACTCAAGAATAGGGCCAAAACACCCCATTTTCTTGACGTCATCCCTCCCGGGAACAGCCTAAGGCAACGCCCATATCCACAGCTTTTCCACAGATTATTCAACGCTTCTTTCCTTTGCCCTCAAAAACAAAAAAGCCTGAATATGCATCAGGCTTTCTCGTTTCATTTTTGGTGTTTCTTATTCTTCGTCACACGGAAGACAAACGCCTTCTTCATCTACACCACAAGCACAATCGTCACCTTGGTCTTCTGCTTTTACCTGTGATGCGACTACGCTCATTGCGAGAACGAAAAACAAAAACATCCCCAACATTTTCTTTGCCATACTACACCCCCTCTCGTAGAAAACGTTCCCTTGGGAAACGCTTCAAAAACTGCAGCTGGCGAGCGGCAAGCTAGCGCAGAACAAAAAATCTTCCCACAAAAAAGTGTGAGCTAAAAAATTATTTTTCTTCTTCAGTTTTCCTCTTGACCAAATAAAGAAGAGGCGTAAGCTGACGCACAACTTGAAGCTACATTCTGTGGCTTCATATGCGAAGGCTTTCATGCTCTTCCCCTTCTCTTCTTAAACCTTTTACGAAATGAGCAAGCTCATGCGCACGCGTCTTATTCCAAAACTTTTTAGCGTTTTTAAAGAAGGATATTCTTCTCAGCTTTTTTTTAAAGATCTTCTTGCCGGCGTTATTGTTGCTATCATTGCACTTCCGCTTTCCATTGCACTGGCCATTGCTTCTGGTGCCAGACCCGAGCAAGGGCTTTACACCGCTATCATTGGCGGATTTTTGATTGCGTTTTTTGGCGGAAGCCGTGTGCAAATTGGCGGACCCACCGGCGCCTTCATTGTTATTATCTACGGGATCATCACCAAATATGGTTATGATGGTTTAGCTGTCGCAACTCTTTTGTCTGGCGCCATGCTCATCTGCATGGGAGTGATTCGGCTTGGAAACGTAATTAAGTTTATTCCCTATCCTGTCACAATTGGTTTTACTTCGGGTATTGCGCTCATTATTTTTACTTCTCAAATTAAAGATCTTTTCGGTTTGCAGGTTGCTGGAAATCTTCCTTCAGAATTTTGGCCAAAATGCGTAACTCTTTTTCAGCATTTTCAGACTCTTGATTTTTCTTCGGCTTTCATCGGCATCATGAGTTTAGTTATCTTGATTTTTTTTCCAAAAATCACAAAAAAAATTCCGGCTTCTCTCGTGGCTGTGTTCTTGGCACCGCTTGTTGTTCATTTTGCACACTTAGATATTGCAAGCATCACGTCTCGATTTGGAGAAATTCCAACTCACCTTCCCATGCCACATTTTCCTCACGTCACATGGGAATTATGCAAGCAGCTTTTTCAACCTGCACTCAGCATTGCCCTTTTGGCCGGCATTGAATCTCTGCTTTCGGCGGTGATTGCCGATGGGATGACTGGCGGGAAACACAGGTCAAACATGGAGCTGGTGGCACAGGGCTTGGCAAATATCGGTTCAATTTTTTTCCAAGGTCTTCCAGCAACGGGTGCAATTGCACGAACGGCAACCAATATAAAAAATGGAGGGAAAACTCCTATTGCGGGCATTGTTCATTCCGTCACGCTTCTGGTCATCATGATGTGTTTTGGAAAATGGGCCGGGCTTATTCCCATGCCAGTTCTTGCCGCTATTTTGATGTTGGTGGCTTATCACATGAGTGAGTGGAGACTTTTTGTTAGCATTTTGAAAGCGCCAAAGTCTGATGTGCTTGTGCTGCTCAGCACTTTTTTCCTCACGGTTTTCGTGGACATCATCGTGGCTATTCAAGTGGGCGTAGTGCTTGCGGCGCTTCTCTTTATGAAACATATGTCTGAAAATACAAAGGCAACTCATCTTACTGACGATGCAAACATAAATGAAAAAGAAAACTTCAAACAACTTCACAATATTCCGCAAGAGATTGAAGTGTTCGAAGTGTATGGCCCTATGTTTTTTGGTGCGGTTTACCAGTTTAAAGAAACGCTAGATCGTATTCAGAAAAAACCAAAAGTATTGATTTTGCGCATGCGTCACATCATGACGTTAGATGCTAGTGCGCTTAAAGCCTTAGAGGACGTGACTCACAAAGCGAAGATAGATCAAACCACTTTTTTCCTCTCGGGAATTCACGGAAGAGTTCTTCACACTTTAAGAAAAAGTGGCATCGCGCAAAAAATTGGGGAGAAAAATATTTTCGATCATTTCGAAGATGCACTTTCAGCAGCTAAAGATTTAGTAACAAAAAAATAACCCCCCGCTCACAAAGGAGCACATATACTTTTAGAAAAAATACCTGCTGCTAAAAAAACTGCTACGCCACTTCAAAAACCTCAACGAACTTTGGGGCCTATTTCAGATTTAGAACGTCATCTTCCAAGAGAGTGGTGGAATAACTCTTTTTAATTCACCTCTATCTCAAAACCGATGGTGATGTAGTTGAGAATAAAGCAAATACCGTAAAAGAAGTTGATCTCTTGCTTCGGCATACAGGCATGGGGAAAGAAAATAAATTTCTCGATCTCTGCTGTGGCCAAGAAAGGCACTCGCTAGAGCTTACCAGCCGTGGGTTTAAGCACGTCACTGGAATTGATCGCTCAAAATATCTCATTAGACTTGCTCGAAAAAGGGCAAAGCAATGTGAAATCCGGCCAAGTTTTTCTGAGGGAGATGCAAGAAACATAAAACTTAAATCAGATACCATGGATTGTATTTATCTCATGGGAAATTCATTTGGATATTTTGAGCGTGAAGAAGATGATCTTGCAGTGCTGGGCGAAATTAAACGAGTTTTAAAAACCGAAGGAAAAATTTTTCTCGATCTTGTTGATGGAAAATGGATGCAAAATCATTTCGAACCTCGTTCTTGGGAATGGCTAGATCAAAATTATTTTGTCTGCAGAGAGCGTTCGCTCACAAGTGACAAGCAACGTATCATTTCGCGGGAAATCATTACCCACGCTGAACTTGGCGTGATTGCTGATCAGTTTTATGCCGAACGACTTTATGATTTCGAACACATTAAAAAAACATTGGAGCACGTTGGATTTCAAAATGTGCAATATCACGGAAACATCTCAGCAGAATCTAGCAGAGGGCAAGATTTGGACATGATGGCAAACCGCCTTCACATTTCGGCGCATGTCATCAAGCAAAACATCCCCAAAAAAGCTCCGGATGCTCTGCAAAAAATCACGGTCTTGCTTGGTGATCCTCAACTTTCTGATAGCGTAAAACGTGATGGAAAGTTCAACGAAGAAGATCTTGCTACCATCGAAAGTTTAAAGGAACATTTAGAACAGCTCGAATCTTTTTCATTTGAGTATTTAAGCTCGCACAAACATTTCATTTCCGAACTCAGCAAAAATCCTCCATCGTTTGTCCTCAATCTTTGCGATGAAGGCTATCAAAACAAAGCCACTTCGGAACTTCACATTCCTGCACTGCTGGAAATGCTTGATATACCTTACACAGGCGCTGGCCCTGCTTGTTTGGGACTTTGTTACAACAAGGCTCTCATTCGGCATATTGCAAACGGGCTTGAAATTCCGGTGCCTCAAGAAACGTATTTTGATCCCAACGATCAAGCCGCAAACTTGCCTTCAATTTTTCCGGCGTTGCTCAAACCAAATTTGGGCGACTCTTCACTTGGCATCACCAAAGATGCCGTTGTGCACAATGCCATCGAGCTCATGAGTTATCTTGATTACTTGCGACAAACATTTCCCGGAGTTCCGCTTCTCATTCAAGAATTTTTGGAGGGAACCGAATACAGTGTTGCCCTCATTGGAAACCCAGGAAAACTTGAAGCACTTCCTTTACTAGAAGTTGACTACAGCAAACTTCCTGCAAACCTTCCGAAAATTCTTTCGTATGAATCGAAGTGGCTCCCCGATTCTCCTTATTGGACCAACATTAGCCACCACCAAGCAAAACTAGATGAAGAAACCGAGCGGCGTCTTATTGATGCCTCAGCTTTGCTCTTCGAACGACTTGAATGCAGAGATTACGCACGCTTCGATTTTAGAGCTGACAAAAACGGCGTGATTAAATTGCTAGAAGTAAATCCAAATCCAGGTTGGTGTTGGGACGGAAAACTCAATATCATGGCAGGTTTCAAAGGATTGAAGTACAACGATTTACTCAACATGATTTTAAACGCAGCAAGAGAACGAATCAAAACTAAATCTTAACGAAGCGGTACTGATTTTCAACTCGGGCGAAAAATTATCTTTTCCTTTGCGGAGCGGCCATTTGCAGCCTTCATATCTGCTACAGCCAGAAAAAAATATGGAGGCTGCAACGGCAGCATCTTCTGCGGCGCTTGAGCAGAAGATGCGAAGCGAGCAAAGGAAAAGATAATTTTTCGCCCTCAATTCAAAATCAATTCCCAGAGTTACTCTTGAGGGGTCGTCATCCCACTCACATCAAGTAAGTGTTTCAACTCTGTTGCAGGTAAAACTTTTTCCGCAGTGGCAACTTGCCGAATTGTTTTTCCTTCTTTGTGCGCTTTTTTTGCAAGAGCAGCGGCTTTGTCGTAGCCAATGTGCGGCGCAAGTGGCGTTGCCAGCATCAAACTTTGCTCCACCAATTCTTCGCAACGCTTTCTATTTGCTTCTAAACCAGCAATGCACTTTTTATCAAAAGCCTTCGCGGCATTGGCAAGCAACTGAATGCTTTCAAGAAGATTGCAGGCAATAAGAGGCATAAACACATTCAAGTCTAAACGACCAAGCGCAGAACCGTAAGTAATGGCAAGATCGTTGGCGATCACTTGCACGGCAACTTGCGTAACCACTTCAGGAATAACTGGGTTTACTTTTCCGGGCATAATGGAAGAACCAGGCTGTAAAGCTGGAAGCACAAGCTCGGCAAACCCTGCTCTGGGGCCACTTGCGAGCAGGCGGATATCATCTGCAATTTTGAGCAAGGCCGAAGCAACAAGTTTTAGCGCTCCACTTACTTCAACACAGGCATCTTTTGCACCTTGCGCTGCAAAATGATTTTCAGCTTCGCGCACTTCCAAACCAGTACGCTCTGCCAACACTTTGCACACTTTTTTCGAAAATTGCGGATGCGTATTAATACCGGTACCAACGGCAGTTCCACCAAGTGCAAGTTCATACAAAGAAGGAAGTGCTTTTTCCAAGGCAAGTCTTCCATGTTTTACTTGAGCCGCAAACCCGCCTATTTCCTGGCCAAGCCGGATGGGGGTTGCATCCATCAAATGCGTTCGACCTATTTTAATAATGTCATCAAACTCTTTTGCCTTTTTCTCTAAAGCTTTTTGCAAACCAGACAGAGCAGGAAGTAATTCAGATTTAATTTGTTTTGCTGCGGCTAAATGAATCACCGTTGGCATCGTGTCATTTGAAGACTGGCCCATGTTCACATGATCGTTTGGGTGTACAGGTTTTTTACTGCCTATTGCATTTCCACATTTCAGATTTGCAATATTCGCAATCACTTCATTCACATTCATGTTGGTTGAAGTTCCAGAGCCAGTTTGAAAAACATCGATTGGAAAATGTTCGTAATATTTTCCTTCGGCAACTTGCTTTGCTGCTTCTTGAATTTCGTGTGAAAGTTTTTTATCTAGTTTTCCCAATTGCTCATTTGCTTTTGCGCATGCAAATTTTAATTCAGCAAACATTTGAATGAATGTTTTTGGAAATGGTTTTTCACTTATCTGAAAATTTTCAACCGCCCGCGCTGTAGTAGCCCCATAGAGCGCATCAGCGGGGACTTTAAATTCGCCCATAGAATCAGCTTCAATACGTGTTTTTGTCATATGTTCCTCTTTAAATTTTTCGACTTAGAACCTACTGTTTTACAAATGTAAACGTCCCGAGTGGAGCAACGCTTCCTTCATTCAAAAATGGATCTCCCGTAATTTCTGCAATCTCCTCTGCTGGGGAAGTATCATCATCTGCAGAAAGAAACGTAACACCGCTGTCTGTTCCAGAATCATAAGGTTCAAGTGAAACAGTTTTGCTTGCAACCCAACTATCATTCTCGCAAAGATCGAGAGATTCTACACCAACGAACCAATCAGGACTTGGAGCAACCATCGAAACAAGAGTCACCAAATGATAGTCGCTTGTAATAGGAAAAGTGAAACTCGTTGAACCTGGAGACAGTGCTATAGCAGATCCCAAAAGAACACTTTCTGCGGTGCCCGCAGCTATAGCTGCGTTTATTTCGGCGGTTAAATCTGTAACAGAGCCTCTTTCGGCCATCGCTTCAATACCTTCCGAAGCAAGCTCTCCCTCTTTCCAAAAAGTCACGTCACTTTTGTGCGTGCCACCTATCAATCTCGAAAAATGAGCATTGGCAGGAAAGTCAGTTGGGTGTGTATCTGCAGACCAGGTTGCATTGAAAGTTACTTCATATGTCGCAGTCGCTTCTGATGGAGTGCAAGAAACAGTTGAATTCATACTCTCCGTTTCGGTTGAAACAGTGGAAGATGTTCCGCAAGAAAACAAAGTGGTGAGAAAAGCTAAAAAGAAAATGTATTTTATTTTTTTCATTTTGTTTTCCTCTTTTTACCGAATCACTTCAATTAATTTTTCAACTGCCTGATAACTGCGAAACGGTGGAAAAACATAAGCTCCACGTACAAAGGAAATTGACTTTGCTGCAACAAGCGCATCTCGCGCAATTTCAAGCCCCACTTCACGTTGCGCTTCTTTAGTGCTTGCTGCCTGCATGGCCTTCATAATCTCATTTGGAATTTGCATGCCAGGAACTTCGTTGTGCAAAAATTCTGCATTTCGAAGAGATGCAAGTGGAAGCACTCCCACAAAAAATGGAATGGGTTTTACATTTTTAATTTTTCCCAAAAACGTTTCTAATAATTTGATGTCGTACACTGGTTGAGAAAACACAAACTCGGCACCAGCTTCCACTTTTCTGCGATACCGTTCAGCTTCAAGATCCAGATCAACCGCACCAGGGTTCACTCCGCAGCCGATGAGAAAACTGGTTTGATCTTTCATAGGCCTACCTGAAAAATCTAAACCTTGATTCAAATGGGAAACGCCTCGAATCAAACCAATGGCATCCAAATCAAAAACCGGAGTTGCATCTGGGTAATGCCCCATCTTTGGAGGATCTCCCGTAATCAACATCAAATTTTTCAAGCCAAGCGCAGCTTGGCCCATCAAGTCCATTTGCATGCCAAGCAAGTTTCGATCGCGGCAGCAATAATGTGTAATGGTTTCAATGCCAACTTGCTCTTTCAAAATCATAGAAAGCGAAACCGCACTCATGCGCGCCATTGCACGAGGACCATCAGAAATATTTACCGCATTCACACCCATCTCTTTCAAAATACGCGCTCCCTCTACGGCTTTGTCTGGGTGGATACTTGCGGGCGGTTCGATTTCAACTGAAATCAAAAATTCCTTTCCGATTTTCGCACCGAAAGGACTTTTTTCTGCGGTGGCAATTGCTGGTCTTGCTTCATTTTTTTCGGAAACAATACTTTTTGATTCTTTTTGGGACGAAGGAATTTCTCTGGCACTTTCTGTCCAAACACCTTTTAAAAATCTGGCCATTTCACGAATATGCTCTGGCGTTGTTCCGCAACATCCACCGATGAGCTTTACCCCAAGCTGCGCATAGCGCCTTGCATACTCTGCAATATATTCCGGCGTCACCATGTACAACATGCGGCCTTGTACCATCTTTGGCATTCCCGCATTGGGCATGGCCGAGAGCGGAGTGTTGCTCACAGCGCTCATGCGTTTAAGGGCTTCAAAAATTCCAATGGGACCGTCGGAACAGTTGACGCCGATAACATCTGCGCCGCGCTCTTCCAAAAAGCTCACCACTTTTTCCGGCTGCAAGCCTTCAAATTCTTCGTCGCTCGTAAACTTCAGCGAAACCTGACACATCACCGGAAGTGAAGTGACAGACTTAGTCGCTTCAAGTGCAAGCGCAAGTTCATCAAGGCTTAAAAATGTTTCCAGCAAAATGACATCGGCACCTGCTTTGGATAACGCACTTACTTGCTCTACAAAAATAGCCTTGCTCGCGCGCGCGTCGCCACCCTGTTTTTGAAACCAAGAAATGGGACCCATGGCACCAGCTACAAAGCCTTGCTCACCCACAACTTCTTTGGCAAGCCGCACACCAGCAGCATTGATAGCTTCAAGATCATCTTCTAAACCGTGCTCTGCAAGGGCTAGCCGATTTGCAGTGAACGTGTTTGTTTCAATTAATCTTGCGCCAGCATCAAAATAAACTTGATGAATAGCTTTGATTCTTGCTGGCTCTTGCAGATTTAAGCTGTCGTAACAACGGTTCACAAACACTCCACTTTTGTAGAGCTCGGTTCCAATTGCACCATCAGCTAAAATGCCATGTTGAAGTTTTTCTAAAAAGTTCATCGTTGAACTTAGCCTTTCATTCTCACGTTGTGTTGTAAGAAAGGATTTGTTTTTTTCTGTTCCCCCAAACGTGCACATGAAGTTTCTCCATAGTCGTGACCCGGATAAACTATGAGCTCGTCTGAAAGTGTTCGTAGTTTTTCAAGTGATCTTTGCATGTCTTCTGGATTTGAATCTGGAAGATCAACTCGCCCGCAAGCATCGATGAACAGCATGTCTCCGGTGATGAGAAAATCTTCACCTTCGAAGCAAATCATGCCAGGTGAATGCCCTGGCGTGTGATGACATGTCACTTGAGCTTCACCAAGTTGCAGATGCAAACCATCCGAAAGATCTTGCACATCAGCATTTTCTAGCTTCAGCATTTCTCTTTCAAGAGGGTGCACATACACAGGAACTTTTTTGTAGGCTAAAATTCCGGGCAAAGCTTTTACGTGATCAAAGTGTGTATGGGTAAGCCATACAGCGGAAAGATCTGCGCCGCCCTCTTCCAAAACTGAAATAATTTTTTCGGCATCCCATCCCGGATCAACAACAGCTGCTTTTTTCGAAGCAGCATCAACAAGCACATACGCAAAGTTTTGCATGTGACCAACAGGAATTTGTGTGAGGATTATTTTCTTCATAGAACAATCTCAATCTAAAAAAATGGCGGTGGAGGAAACGATGAAGAAAGGGTGTCTGCAATATGTTCAAGCGAGGGATCAAGATCATCTTGTTGATGAGGAATAAACAACGCTGATATATTTCCTTTTTTCCAAGAGTAGCGCCCATCTTTAGCATCGAAATCTACTTGCCACAAACCTCGCGGTGAACATCCAAGCTTCACCATTTTGAGCGCCCACGCTTCAACCAAATCTTCAAGCTCGTCGCTGATCTGCGCATACAAAGGCTCGCCCTTGGGAATCCATCTCAACTCTTCTTTCAACTGTCCAAATTTGGAGAAAGTTTGTTTTGTAATGCGTTCCAAAATAGGAACAAGCTCCATAACGCTTTGCTTATCAAAAATTCGCTTCGAAAAAATGGGAATGACCTTGGACATAAGCCGGCACTTTATTCCACTAGCCGCTTTTGTCAAAGCGTTAGTGAAAATGATCTGTTTTTTTCGGAAAACTGCACACCAGCAAAAGAAGCCCCTTTTTCTTTACGGCCCCAAAAAGTACAAAATGGTTTACAAGTCTTTAACCCGTTGATTTCAAATAATATTTTTTATGTATACAAAGGCCGTCGCCTGAAAACACCGATGGAGCCTGATTTTGCCAAATTGTTGCTTGTCAGACAAAAAAAGTTCGAATAAACACGCAACTAATTTTGAGAGTAGCCGATAGCTTGAGCGTTAAGCAAGAAACCAGGTACATGAGGACAAATGCCAAGTAGCATCTCCAAAGCAGACTCACCCCTCCCAGCAGGCCATTTGTATGGTTTTGCCCGCGTTTTGGAGGAGCCAATAGCAGCTTTGGTTGATGGAGCTAGAGAAGTCCGCAGGGCACCTACTGACTACAGCACAAGTAGACTCTTAACCACTCTAAATACTTTAGCAACCGGAAATCCCCCTACAGCGGAAGAAGCCACTAATTTGAGAGCTGTTATTCACACAGTTGAAGCAAGCACCAACGACCACGCAAAAGCGGCTCTGGCACTTCTTCGACATCGCTTTTCCCCTCACCTTCTTTCCTCTCAACTAGTTCCTGATGGAGTTAGTGCCCAGGCATTAACGTTCGATTCTCCAGCTGCCAGTAATTTTCTTACTCCAGAAAATTATAGAAATGCCCTTTGGGAGATGAGAGGTCGTTTCACTACTACCGATCTCATCGCAGAAGCAAAAGGGGTAAGTGATCGCTTTGAAATGCCTTGGAGTGCAAAAGTTCTCTTGCAGCGTTTTGAGCTTCCAGGTTCGCTAGAGGAAGTAAATTGCTTTAAGGCAAACGGCTTAAACTGGTGTCTGTTTCCGCGAAAACTTTCTATTCCCTGGCTAGGAGCAATGTATGGATTGCTTTATGCTTTAAAGATACCATGCATGCAACCCGAATTTTTTGTTCCCAACATCCACACAAACAGAACGGAATATGGTACAGAGAATGATGTTTTCAGAACCGGAGTTGCTCTAGACGTCCCAGGAGGATGGCTACGCTTAGAAAAGCTAAACTCGCTTCTTGAAAAGAATAGGATTAATATTGATCCCACAAGGGCTGCCAACATAGTACTTGCCCTTAAACATGTAGCATACATGCTTCGCAAAAATGGTCTTTGCGCAACGGGATGGGACTTGGCGGTGAACATTGGAGACCAGACCGATAATACACTTGTAAGAATAATTGATCCAAGCAAAATTGAAATTATGAATGCCCGGTCTGCATTTCGCTGTTTCAATCACCCCGATGGCTACAACCCCGAGCCCGACCTCTCAAAATACAGCGCACGCGGTCCGTATATTCCAGATCCGTCTCTGATGCGTTGGGGATTGCTTGCCAGCAAATCCTACCGAAGAGCAGGGGGGCTCATGCAAGAAGTTGTTTCTCATCTTTTAGACAAAGCATATCTTCCTTCTGTTCATAGTGAACAGTATGCAGAGGCACTCGCTTACCATTTTATTATTATGTTAAGCAATTATGAAAACTACGTTTCTTCCCTTGCTGCATATACAAGCGGAGATGAACAAGCGTATTGGCAAAGACACACTGACACCAACGTTGCTATTGAAGTAGAGCATTCTGCAGTGGTTTCCATTTTTGCTGACTATCTTGACCAATTCGGAACGGATGGTCTTGTTGTGTTCGCAGCACTTGTACTTCCTTCTCTTTTAAGAGACTTGCAGAGTGATATCACTAAAACTCGTGAGGTGCTTGCTTCCTTGTATGCTGAATTAAACGAAAAGGAAGGTGATTTTGCTTCTAGCCCCGGAGGCAAAAGCGATTATTGGGAACAATGGTGGACAAACTCAAGAAAAATACCAGGAAGTTCAAATGAGAGTGGCGGTGGAAGTAGCGCTCCACCAGGACCTGGTTTTGGGCTGGGATGTGGTTTTTCAACTCCAAGTTCTGGAAACGTAGCTTCACCTGTCATCTCTGTAGGTGGCGCAGCGAAATTTAGCGGAGCTCTTCCTGTTGGTGGAGCTAATATACTAGGGGCTTCAGCAATGTCTACACGCGTTACCCTTCCTCCTCCCGTGCTAACTCCCCCTATCATTCTCTTATAAGCCCACAAAAATGGGGTTTACTTTCCCATAGAGAAATGGAATGTTTCCGCCTTCATTCTTCATGTTTGGAGTGTTTTATGACAGATCGAGTTCCACTTACACCACAGGGCTACAAAACCTTGCAAGAGCGACTGAAGCATCTTAAGGGCGTTGAACGTCCGCGAAACATTGCTGCTATTGAAGAAGCCAGAAGTCATGGTGATTTGTCCGAAAATGCGGAATATGATGCGGCCAAAGAAGAGCAAGGCATGATCAACTCTCAAATTGTTGATTTAGAAGCCAAAATTGCGCTTGCTGAAATCATCGACCCTTCAAAAATTGATTCGGACAAAATTGTTTTCGGCGCAACGGTTAAGCTTATTGACCTCGATACCGATGAAGAATCTACCTACCAAATTGTGGGTACCCCAGAAGCAGACTTAAACCATGGAAAAATTTCCATCGAATCCCCCATGGCACGCGCACTTATAGGCAAAAGCGAAGGTGACGAAGCCAGAGTAAAAACCCCAAAAGGCATTCGCGAAGTAGAAATTTTGAAAGTGGAATTTAAATAAGGACCGGTGCGAAGTGGTGATTATTTCAAGCCGAAGTAATCCACCAATCCAAGTGACAGTTCTGGCACATACGTAATCACCAACAGGGCGAAAAACAGAACTATCAAAAATGGAAGTGATGCGCGGTACAGTTCTGGAATTTTTTTCTTGAAACGATAGCTGGAAATAAACAGGTTCAGTCCAACGGGTGGAGTTGAGTAACCAATTTCCAAATTGGTGAGAAAAATAATGCCCAAGTGAACAGGATGAACGCCAAATTCTTGTGCAATGGGCAAAATAAGCGGCACCACAATGATAATGGCCGAAAAAATATCCATTAAACATCCCACCACCAGCAAAAAGATATTCAGCACCATCAAGAACATTAGCTTCGACGAAATATATTCTCGCATCAACGCTACAGCCTTCATGGGGATTTGTTCATCCACCAAATAATTGGTAAGGCCAAGAGCGCAACCCAAAATAAGCAAAATACCACCAACAAGCACCATCGATTCAGAAGCGATGCGCGGGAAATCGTAAACAAAACTCAAATCTCTATATGCCAGCAATTCCACCAGCATCACATATACCACGGTAACCGAGGCCGCTTCAAAAGGAGTGAAAACTCCGCCGTAAATACCACCCAACACAATCGCAGGCAGCGGCAACAGCCAAAAAGCCTCTTTTAAGGCTGGCTTCACTTCATCCCACAACGTAGCGGTGAGCAACGTGAGAAGCGTTGGAATAATGGCAATCAAGTCTTGAACAAAAAAGGCGCGAAACGCTGAAAAGCTATCTGCAATGCCATGAAGTGGAAAAAAGTACGCCGCTTTTCCCATGCCTTGCACGAGGCCAAAAAGATTAAGCGGCAAAAGCCACCACCACGATTTTTTCACGATCAGAAAAAAGCGCTCCCACGGAAAAGCCACTCGTTCCACTTTATTTTTTTTGCCCATATAGATTGCATAAAAGGAAAGCAGCAAAATGAAAAAACTTCCCGGCAAAATCCCAGCCAAGAAAAGCGAATCAACATTCACTTTTGCCACAATGGCATACAGAATCAGCGGCAAAGAGGGAGGAAACAGCAAACCCAGACTACCACTGCTTGTGAGAAGACCTAAAGAAAATTTTTCGGAATAGCGATCCTTCATCAACAAGGGATGCAGAATGCCACCAAGTGCAATGATGGTCACGCCAGATGCTCCGGTGAAGGCGGTGAAGAAGGCGCAAGCAATCAGCGAAACAATGGCAAGTCCGCCTGGCATCCATGCAAAATAGGCGCGATACAAACGCACAAAGCGTTCGGGAGATTTTGATTCTGAAAGCAAATAGCCAGCAAAAGTAAAAAGTGGAATTGCCACCAAGGTAGAAGATGAAGTCATGCGATACATCTCACCAATAATAACCGTGAGATTTGTATCAATCGCGGTAAAAAATAAAAGCGCCAAGCCGCCAATGATGATGAACAGCGGAGCTCCGCAGATTGCAGCAAGTAAAAGTCCTATTCCAAGAAGTATCGTCATCGTTTTTTCGCCGTAAAAAGTTAACTGCTAATATACTTTCGCCAATCTCCGGCATAGTGGTGATCACCCACTTTCCAAAGACGGAAAACATCAAGAAGCACTCCAATTGCATATTCCAAAGAAATCATTCCAAAGCCAAAGGGAATGATGGTCTGGATCCACCATAAAGGAAACATTCCAAAAAATTGTTCTCCCATAAAACTTTCATCTATCACAAAAGTATATGCAGCCTTTGCCAGCATGAAAGTAACGAAGCAAGAAAGGCTATCGATAAGAATGCGAAGTACATTTCGAGGCCTATGTGAAAGAGCGCGAGCAAGCACATCAATGGAAATATGTTGTCGATTTCGGGTTCCTAGCATTGCTCCTAAAAAAGCAAGCCAAAGTACGGTGTGACGGGAAACTGTTTCCAAACCTACAATTCCCGAATTGAAGAGATCACGTGAAATAACTTGAACAAGAACCAAACCTCCAAGCGCAAGCAACAAAACAAAAAGCAAGAAAGCTACAAGCTGTGAAAAAACACCATCTACAATACGAAAAAAGGTGAAGAGAAATTTCATACATCCTACTTTCGTAAGGTTTGAAGAAACGCTTTTAACTCCGCAAGCATTTCTTTTGAGTATAATTTCCCAGCTAATTCATCCCAAACATGAATGCATTTTTCTTGAATGCGTTTTAGTTCGACTGGAGAAATAGAAACAAACTTCAACCCTTGTTCCTTCAGAACGTCATAAGATTTTTCGTTATCATTTCGAATGCGGGTGAGTAAAATGTGTGAATATTTTTGTGCTGTTTTTTCTAAAATACTTCTATCGGCCGAGCTCAACATTTTGTAAGCATCGTTCGCAATAAGAATTCCACCACTTGCGTGCGTGAGCTTTACATCAGAAACATATTTCACCCGCGAAGACCACTGCAAGGCAAGCACTGCAAGCGGCGTGGAGTAAACCGCATCAACCAAATTTGTTTGGAGGGAAGTGTACACATCGGGAAGAGCAAGAGGAATAGGAGTAATACCAACTTCTTTGTAAAGCGCTTCTACCAAAGGATCGCCGTCCCACGCCCACCACTTCATCCCCTTCATATCTTCAAGCGAGTTGACGGGTTTGTTTGAAAAGACATGCACAAAACCAGTTTCGTTCCATGCCAAAAGCGTGAAACCTCTTTTTTTAAATCCAGCTTCTAACTTTGGCTGAAATGCTGTGCTTATTTTATCTATTTCTTCATACGTTTGAGCCAAGAAAGGAAGTTCCAATATTCTCATTTCAGGATTCACGACACCAAGACCAAGACCTGTAAATGCAGACAAGTGCACTTGACCATAGCGCATTTTGCGAATCACATCTCGCTCATCGCCCATCACACCGCCAAAATAAAATTTAAATTTTACTCTGCCTTGTGTAAGTTGAGTAAGTTCTTTATCCCAATCATGCATCACCTTCGCCCAAGTGGATCCTTCGGGAGCCAAAAGAGCTAGCTTCAATTCTGTAGCAGCTTGAAGTGAAGGCGCAGAAAAACTCGAAGCGAAGATTATAAGAAGGAAAAGAAAAAAACTTTTTTTGAAAAATGTTTTCATAAAAACTCCAAGGTTCAATCATGTTACTAAAAAAACTGATCCACTTTTTGCAGTAAAATAGCTGCTCTTCTTTTTGCTAATTTATTTGCCAAAACTTGAGATGCCAAAGCTTGATCATCCGCAAACACAACCTCATTAAGGATTTGCTGATACAGCGCTTTATCTTGTATTTGAACAGCATAGTATTGTGCATATAAAACTTTATGCATTAAATAATAGGGTTCTTGCTTAAAAGTTGTCTCAAATATTTTTTTTGCTTCTTCTGCATTTCCGCCAAGCAATTGTGGTTTTGAAGCATGAAGCACAGCTCTGAAAGCAAGCGCAGAAGAAAAATAGTAATTGGCATCGAGTTGCAACACACGATCCAACATAGCTGTCACTTTGGGAAGAGCTGCAATTGCAAAGGGATCGTCACGATTTAAATTTACATTGCTAGCCCAACAAAAACTGGTCCAAAAAAGAAGCGGCACATCTTTTTTTCCAAAGCTCTGCAATGCATGTTCAAAATCTGAAAGAGGAAGCTTGAGCGCTTTTCGAAAAGATTTTTTTTGAGAAAGAGTTGCCAAACCATATTGCTTTCCTTTTTCGTAAAAGCGTTTTGCTCGCTCTTGTGAAAGTTCATAAGCAGCAGATTCTTTTTTTAACTGAAGCAAATCTTCTTCAAAAAAACCAAACGCATATTGGCCATACGATTTTGCAAGTAAGGTCGCTGTGGTTTTATGGGTTGGATTTTCATGCGCAAACACTTCAAGCATGGTGAGCATGGGCAAAATATTTTTGCGCGAAAGTTCTGGATCTTGCGATTGCTCCAGCACCGGCTGGCCATCCCATGCAATACTGCTCATGGTAGACGTTGCAGCATTTTTCAAACTGCACGCTGAGGCCATGCACACGAGAAGACAAAGCAAAAGTGGAGATTTTTTTTTCATATACACAACGTCCAAAACAACGTTCAAAAAAAAGAAAGAGACTTTTAAAAATGATCGAAAAGAACGATCACCCAAGGCCTCTTTTAAAGGGAACCCCCTAGCAACAAAACCAACAAAGCGCAAGCAATCCCCTTGACGCACTGCGTTTTGGAAAATGTCTCTCAAGAAGGAAAATGTTAGTCGAGATGTCTTCTGAACACTCTCTGTTCGTTCGGCGTAGTTCTCTCTTCAAACACAACCAACATATTTACCACTTCACCTGTGTATCGACTGATTGGAAATGCATCTAAATGCACACAACATTTTTTTACCCCTGCGCCATCTTCGTCGGGAAGCATGAAGCACCATTCTCTGTCTTCGATGCGCGCTTTATGGTCAATCACTTCTCCCAATAAACTTTTTACTTCTTCTGGAATTTTGAGATCCCTCACATCTTTTCCTGCTACTTGCTGAGAAGTAAGTCCAAACACGCGATAAGAAGCTGCGTTTAAAAAGAGAATTTCTCCTTCAACATTGATAAGCACGACCGCCGCATCCACAATGTTGGCAAGGGTTTCAAAGCGACGATGCATGAATTGAATTTTTTTCGTTTTCATGTCGTCCAGCTCTTCAATTTGAAACATCAAGCTGTTAAAAGATCGGACCATTTCATTTATTTCACCTTCACCCGTTACCGGCAAACGAACTGAAAGGTTTCCCGCTTGCGCTTCATTAAAAGCTGCAAACATTTTTCGAAATGGCCACACCACACGAATGGGAGTTAAAAACGCAAGCGCAATTCCACCACCCGCAACTAAAATAAGAATGAGAATAAGATTTCGTTGTGTTCGTTCTAAAAGAAGTTGAATTTCGCCACGATAAGCTTGCAATTCGTGATAACGGCTATTGATGATGGCACCTATGTTTCCGCGGATGCTATCAACTAACTTTATTCCATTTTCTTCAAAATATCGATCGGACTCTTCTGGTTTTTGCTGTAACGAACGAATGGCACCAAGGTAAGCTTCGGCTTCTTCAATAGATTTTTTATATCGCTCTATATTTTTTTCTGAAATGGCTGCTTGCTTTGCATCGGTAACGGTCTCTTTTAAAAAAGCGAGTTTTTCTGTGAACTGCTCATTCATTTTGTGGAGCGAAAGATTTTTATCATTTAGTGCTTTGGCTAAATCTTCGAAGCCATCGCGAGAAACTTCACTTGCTTGCAACGCATTAAAATGTTGTGAAAGCGTAAAACGCAATTCTTTGTCGAGACGTTGAAGATAATAAAGTGACACACCACCAATGATAAGCACCAAAGCAAGGGCTTGAACAAACGCAATGTGCAAGCGTTTCTGAAGGCCTATCATTCTGCACCTCCTTCAAGAAAGACGTCGATGTCGTGATCGGAGCCCGCAAGAATAAGGATATGCCCTTCTTCCATTTTTTCATCTGCTTGTGGCACACTATTAATTACTGTTTTAATCACGCTTTTTCCTTCTTCGTTTACTTCGGTAACACGTCGTTGAAGAGCCACTAAATTAAGTTGATGTCGTTCGCGCAATTTTGCCTCTTTGATGGTCAGTCCAACCAAAGAATGTGGCGTTCGAATTTCTACAAGTGAAAATCCTTCGGCAAATTGTTTTCTGTCCATAATATGCGGCGCAATAAGAGTACGCGCAATCTGTTGCCCCATTTGTTTTTCCACGGGAATAACACGACTAGCGCCCACCTCTTCCAAAACAATGGAGTGATTGTCATCAAGAGAGCGAACAATAATGCGAGACAAACCCAGGCGACGTAAAAGCAAGGTGGCAAGGATACTTGCCGACATCTCACCAATGGCAACAACAGCTGCATCCACTTCTGGAATTCCAATTGAGCGCAACGTTAATTCGTCTGTAGCATCTGCGATGATAGCTTGAGCCACTTTATCTTTTATGGTTTCTACCAATGTTTCATCGCGATCAATTGCAATAACTTCGGCTCCTAGCTGCGTGAGTGAAATTGCAACAGAACGACCAAACGTTCCAAGACCAATTACTGCTACTTGCATAAGAACCTCGTATCAGAAAAACAAAACGTACTTCGCGAGTGTTCGCTTCACGCTCTGGAATGATGAGTTGCTTATCCAATCATCACTTTACCTTCGGGATATTTGTATCGCACAAGCTTTGGTGTTCCACTTAACACAAGTGCCAAGGTGACGGGACCAATTCTTCCCAAATACATGAGAATGGTTATAAAAAATTTCCCAAGCCCCGTCAAATGAGGAGTGAGTCCCAAGCTAAGCCCTACCGTGCCAAACGCAGAGAAAACTTCAAAGAGCACAACTCGAAAACTTGCCTCTTCAGTAATGAAGAGGATGATGCAAAAAACAAAAACAAGCGCGAGTGAAAGCATCGTGATACTTACTGCTTTCAAAATGAGTTCTTGCGGAATTGTTCTTCCGGCATACTCAACGTTTTCTCTTCCCTTCATCAGCGCCTTCAACGATTGAAACAAAATACCAAACGTACTTGTTTTTACTCCACCACCTGTCGAACCTGGCGACGCACCCACAAACATCAAAAAATAAAGCACTATGATGGAAGCACTTCCAAATGTGGAAAGATCAATGGCGTTAAAACCAGCAGTTCTTGCCATCGCCGAATGAAAAAAGGACTGAAGAAAACGCTGTGGTATTGTTGATCCATGAAAAGCGTGGCTGAATTCCGTAAAAAAGAAAAAGAAAGTACCCCCGGCAAGCAGTGCAAGTGTGGTTGAAACTACAAGGCGTGCATGCAAACCTCTTGGAAGTCTAAACGCAAGCAACGGACCAAGGATAGTGAAGCCCAAACCTCCAAGAATAACCAACGATGATACTGTACCCAAAACCAAAAAATTGTGATCGTAACTCATCAAGCTGTCGCTAAATAACGAAAATCCCGCATTGCAAAATGCTGAAACAGAATGAAAAAATCCATACAATAACGCTTCTCTCCATGTTTCCATATTTGGCTTCAACGCCATAGCAATCAAGACGCCACCAATGAGTTCGATAAGAAATGTTCCGCGAATAATACGTCGCATCAAATGTGAAAGCTCCTCAAATGATCGCTGGTCTAAGGCTTCACGCATGGTGCTTTTGGAAACGATGCTGATATCTTGCCGGACAATAAGTGCTATCGCGGTTGAGATGGTCATAATGCCAAGGCCACCCACCTGAATCAGCGCAAGAATCACTGCTTTTCCGAAGGGCGAAAAAAAAGTTGCCGTATCTTGAACAATAAGACCCGTAACACATACAGCTGAAGTCGCTGTGAACAGTGCATCTAAAATGGAAAGGGGTTCACCGGTAGCTGATGCAAGGGGAAGAAGCAACAAAAGCGTTCCAACAAGAATAGCCAGAAAAAAACTTACCGCCAAAATTCTTGCCGGTTCGTTTGTAATTTTTTTTGCAAAACTTCGGGATAATTTCATATTCGTTTTACGTTCTTGGTGAATTTCTTACGTAATAACAAATCGCGTGAGAGAAAAACATCAAATCACCACTAAAATTCCAACATCGTGGTAAGCCTTGCCATCCACGCAATATTTGCTTTGTCTGCTGGGATAGCACTTACAATTGCACCGGGATCAGTTAAGTTTACTTCGATATCGTAGGCTTTTCCTGGCAACAACACTCCAAGGTCCAGAGCTGTGTAAAGGTTTTCTAAAAATTGTGCTTCAAGTGAAATATCAGCTTCAACTCCGTACCAACGTCTCCACATGCTCGAAGTTTTTTCACTGATGACTGGTAAGTTTGCCGTTCCCGTTAAGGCGGCGAAGTCGACATTCACATTCTTTTTGTGAGCCCAAGCTGTTGTGACTTTTCCTCCAATTTTCCACCAACGTTTTTTGGGCAATGTGAACTTGTGTTTGTAGCCCGCTGACAGATAAAGCGCGTTATTGATGTAGTTGCCGGTGATGGGTTTTCCGCCAACAAGATTTGCACCTGTTGTGACATCATACAGTGTTGGGCTTGTTCCCAGAGGAATATTGAACATCAAGTTTGCAATTTGATAGTCTGGACGAAATCCAAGTTGCGTAATTTTTGAAGAAAGAATGCGTTGATCACCTTGAGCAAAACCTGTTTTCACATTCCACTCGCCACCAAATTTATATTCGGCACCAGCTTCCAATGCTGCCATCACCACTTGAATATCTTGACCTGCGGGAAGACAGATAATGCCACCACTTCCGCAAGTGTTGCCGGCAGCTGCAGCTCCGATACCCTCAAAAGCAATCCCATCAACAGCAAGCCCAGTTGTCACTTTTCCACCAACAAAAATACCTTCGGCTTTTACATAAACATTTCCGTATTTGTATTTTCCGTACAGATCTCCGAAGTAAAGATTGGTATTACCATCAATGCCCGATGCTACCGAGTTTCCCGCTGCATCGGTAACTGTTATCGTAGTTGCACCACTGTTTCCAGTTCTGCGACGATATCCACCAAGTACGCCTAGTTGCATATTGTCTTGCTCATACAAAACAAAGGCGCCCCACTGGTTGGCGTCTTCTGAATTGCTTTTTACTTGGCCATCTAGACCATCGGTGCGCGGATCGAACTGCGCTTCGAAAGGAATATCCCACGCAAGGCCTGTGCTGATGGAACCTGGGCCGCCAAGATCGTATTGAACAAGCCAAGCGATGCGATCTTGCATATCGCCAAAATCACTTTGACGTTCTTTTCCATCATTTTGAAAAATACCAAGCCCCCAATGCGAAGGCTGACGACCAATGCGAAACAAACCAATGGGCGAAAGAATATCAGCCCATACAGCGCGCACATTGATAGAGCCATTTTGTCCAGCTGTTCCACCCGTTACATAAAACGAACCAGCACCCGGCGGAAACGTAAGCGTACCAATAGCTGGAGCCAGCACGTTGAGTTCTTGTGTGTTGCTACTGCCAAAGGTAACGTTATCGAGCACATCAAAAATACTGTGCAAGGCCACATGATCATTTAATTTAAAGTGTGGCTCGAGGCGAAGGCGCATTTGATTGTACGAAATATAACCAAAGCGATCATTCGAATTTGGAATAGCTGAATTCGGCGACTGCAAATCAAAATCGTGGCCATTAACAACACGATTTCGATAATATCCATGAATGGAAAAATCTGAAGCAACTGCCGTGGAAGAAAAAAGAAGCAAAGAGAGAAAAGAAAAAAGAAGTATGTTTTTTTTCATGCGATCAATCTTGTGTGAAGTGAAAATTAAGTTTAGCAACGGTGCGATTTTGTATCACGCAGATAAAAACCCTGCAACTTTAATTCTGTAAGAGAGGCTTTATTCATCCTCTTTTGAAATTAAAAAGCGGCGTTAGAAAGCCGCTTTTTTTTCTCCTTCAACATGAGATTTGCTTTGAGAGAAAACAAAAAAAAGAAATCAAGAAGCTTTCGTGTGCAAAGCGCCTGAATATAACTGTTGGCGAAGTTCTTTCAACACATCCTGTTCGCTCAGTTGAGGGTTGCGCGATCTAATACCAGCCAGGATGAGTGCACGACTCAGCTTGACGAGTTGTAAACCTTTTACAAAACGCTCTTCCATCGTAAGCTTTCTCCACAGTTCATCATAACGCTTCTGCACTTCAGGATTCGTATCTGATTTCTTCATAGAGTTTTTCCAGTCTTGCTTCGAAACCTTTTTGCTTTGCCCACTTTCAAGATACACTTTGTCTATAGCATACCCCAAAGCAAACAAAAAAAAGGCAGCTCGGAGTGAGCTGCCTTTTTGAATTGTGTATCTACTGCAAAAAGCGTGGGAGCAACTGCTTACATCATGCCGCCCATGCCTCCCATACCACCCATTCCGCCCATGCCGCCAGCAGATGGAGAATCTTTTTTGTCTTCAGGCTTATCAGCAACCATGGCTTCAGTTGTGATCATCAAGCCTGCAACGCTTGCTGCGTTTTGAAGCGCAGTACGAACCACTTTCGTTGGATCGATAACACCAGCTGCGAAAAGATCTTCGAACTCACCTTTGTAAGCGTTGAAGCCTTCGCCGCCTTTGCCTTCTTTAATGCGGTTTACAATCACAGCGCCTTCAAGGCCTGCGTTTTGTGAAATGCAACGAGCTGGAGCTTCAAGCGCTTTGCGAATAATGCCAACGCCCCAAGCTTCTTCATCAGCTGCTTTCACTTTATCAAGTGCACAGCTGCAACGGATAAGAGCAACGCCGCCTCCTGGCACAATACCTTCTTCAACAGCTGCGCGTGTTGCATGAAGCGCATCTTCAACGCGAGCTTTTTTCTCTTTCATTTCAGTTTCAGTTGCAGCACCAACATTGATGACTGCTACGCCACCAGAAAGTTTTGCAAGGCGCTCTTGAAGTTTTTCGCGATCGTAATCAGAGCTTGTTGCTTCAACTTGATTTCTGATTTGGTTGATGCGGCCTTCGATAGCAGAAATTTCACCAGCACCATCAACGATGGTAGTGTTTTCTTTGTCGATGGTAACGCGTTTTGCGCGGCCAAGTTGATCGATAGTAAGGGTATCAAGTTTAATTCCAAGATCATCAGAAACGAACTGACCACCAGTTAAGCAAGCGATATCTTCAAGCATTGCTTTTCTTCTGTCGCCAAAGCCAGGAGCTTTAACAGCAGCAACGTTAAGCGTGCCACGAAGTTTGTTCACTACAAGAGTTGCAAGCGCTTCGCCTTCAACATCTTCGGCAATAATAACAAGTGGACGACCAGATTTTGCAACTTGCTCAAGCACGGGAAGAAGATCTTTCATACTTGAAACTTTTTTCTCATAAATAAGAATGAACGCATCTTCAAGAACAGCTTCCATGCGTTCTGGATCAGTTACGAAGTATGGAGAAAGGTAACCGCGATCGAACTGCATTCCTTCTACTACTTCCAAGGTTGTTTCCATTCCTTTTGCTTCTTCAACAGTGATCACACCTTCTTTGCCCACTTTTTCCATAGCTTCTGCAATGATGTCACCGATGGTAGAATCGTTGTTCGCAGAAATAGTTCCTACTTGAGCAATTTCTTTGTGGTCTTTAGTTGGTTTTGAAAGTGTTTTCAATTCAGTAACTACAGCTTCAACCGCAAGGTCAATTCCGCGTTTAAGCGACATTGGGTTGTGACCAGCTGCAACAAGGCGTTGGCCTTCTGTGTAGATAGCTTGCGCCAAAACCGTTGCTGTTGTGGTTCCGTCTCCGGCGATGTCTGAAGTTTTTGAAGAAACTTCTTTCACCATTTGAGCGCCCATGTTTTCGAAATGATCAGAAAGCTCGATGTCTTTTGCAACTGAAACACCGTCTTTTGTGATAGTTGGGCTACCAAATGATTTTTGAAGAATTACGTTACGACCTTTTGGTCCAAGAGTAACCTTTACTGCATTCGCAAGAGTGTTTACACCTTTAAGGATTTTTTCTCTCGCCTCTTGGCTGAAAATAATATCTTTTGCCATGATTGAACTCCTTGTTAAAATTCTAGTTAGTCTGCTCGAGTGAGCAAAAATTATCCAACAATACCCAAAATATCATCTTCACGCATGATGATGAAATCTTCTCCGTCTACTTTCACTTCTGTTCCAGCGTATTTTGAGAACAAGATACGGTCGCCACTTTTCACTTCAAGTGGTTGAATTTTTCCGGAGTCGAGAATTTTTCCGTTTCCAACTGAAACAACTTCACCTTCTTGCGGCTTTTCTTTAGCAGAATCTGGAATGATGATCCCGCCTTTGGTTTTTTCTTCTTCAGATACACGCTTTACGAGTAAGCGATCTTGAAGAGGACGAAACTTTGGTGTACTCATGAAACCCTCCTTGTTAAAACAGCTTGTGGTTAAAAAAATGTTATTTTTTAGAAGTTTAGACATTTGGCACTCATCGAATGAGAGTGCTAACAGCTCAAACCAGGCTCACATATAATGCCATTCCTTCACTTGTCAAGAGATGGATGTTCATTTTTTGAATTCTCTCACAAAATTCTCCCGAACCAGGCCTGCGTTATGAGGAAGCAACCTTTTTCGAAACCTGCCGAAGAGTGATTGCGTGCGTCATAACGGCAGCGCAGTGCATCTTGCACTCTGGTGGGCTTTCGCTAGAAGAGCACGCTGCAAAAACTTCCTTATCTGGTGAAGGAGAAATGTAGGATCATCAGGAGGGACATCAAAGGATACTGTTTGAAGAATTTTACCATCACCAGCAAATCAGCCATAGTTGGCATTTTCCTGTTCACCACTCTTTTCTGCATCGCTTGCAGCCAAAGTGCGCAGCAGCACATTCCATTCATCCCCGAGTCTGAAACAGCGCCGCAAAGCGAGAGCCCACAAGCGCCGAGCTCAGACTTGGTAGCTACACTTTCCGATCAAGTAGGCGTTGAACGCATCACCTACCATATTGGGCCCATCAACCTCACCAGCAAAGAAAAATCTTACGAACAGGCTGAAGCCTTCAGCCAAATGAACTTCAAGCTCGATCATCCCATGTGGGTCTTGGGATTCGAACCAAAAGTGGTCACGGGCACTGGCGAAGAACTGCCAGCCCAACTGCTAAAACGCGTGAGCCTCATCAACAAACATGAAGACAACATTCTGTGTAAGGGGAAAAATGAAGGGAATACCTTTGCTGTTGCCAACAGTTTGCTCACCAAGGTCAACTTCCCCAAAGGCTACGGCTACCCACTTTTGCCGTCGGACCCCATTGAAGTGAATGCACATATGGAAAATAATTTGGATCAAGATTTTTATGATGTTTATGTTGAAATCACCCTCGTCACAAAACCGCTAAGCGAGTTTGGCACAGTAAAAGACCTCACCCCTCTTTTTCTCAACTTCGACCCTTGCAACGACGGCACACTGGATATCACGCCCGAAAGCTTGGATGAAAAAACGGCAAGCTATGAACTTCCGCTGAAGGCCAAGTTGGTGTTTGCGCATGCAGTGATTGACGATTACGGCGTCTCGTTAGAACTGCTGAAAAATCAAAGCAATGATGCTGTGTGGGAAGCCGATGCCGATTTGGATGCAGACTCGCACATCATCAACATCGAAAACAATCCCTTCGAAGATCCACAAGGCACAAACTTCAAAAGCGGTGACGAAATCACCTTGGGCGTCACCTACAACAACTCATCAGACCAATGGCTCTACGACAGCAACGCCGCAGCCATGCTGTATTTCTCGGTGGAATAGTTTTTTGGTGCAATGACTTTATCTCCTCTCCCTGAGGGAGAGGATTAAGGTGAGGGTGACAATTCACGTTGTCCTCTTTCCTCCAGAGGCGGAAAGAGCCAGCAAATCTCCTTCAGCCTTTCTGTATTTTCTCTTGAAGTAAGCTTCATTTTACTGAAAAAAGGAATAAGCAACTTTTTCATACATCCGTCGATAAACAATCTAGAAATGGCAACACTTCCCATACAACTTCGCCTCCCTTTTTCAGGGCAAATAACAGGAAGCAGCGCTGCACCGCACACAGCACTTGCCACTCCTCAAACTCCAACAATCCAAAAAAAGATTGGACACTGGCTCGTTCCAACTGGAAACGATGAATTTCTCTTGCCAAACGAGCTCCATCCTCTTCAAGCTCGTCCCATTTTATCTCAAGCACCTCATGGTGCCATCGTGTCTGTAGGAAGTGAACGTTTACTTTTTCATGCACTCCAAATGCCTTCTGTAACACATATTCTTGGAGTTGATTATTCACCTTCAATTGTTCGCTTTCACCGTATTAACAATGCTCTCCTACGAACTTATGATAGTTGCGACAACTATATGCAGGCCAGAACATGCGATAACTACGAAGTTTGGAGAAATCATTTCACCTCAGGAAATCTCACTCATGATGAGTATCTCGCAGTAAGTGATAAAGAGACATTTAAATGGTGGTCTCAAGTTATAGGACCAAACAAAGCTTGGAATTATGTTTATGAAAAAGCTGAAGAAGCCAACTCACCTTTTTACGGTGTACAGTACATGGGGGACGCTAAGCTCTTTTCGCAAGTAGCATCGCTCGCACAAAGAGGTGCTTACACTGCCATGTGCATTGATCTTGGAGAAGCTGCTGCGCTTGAACAATTAGCCACAAATGTTCAGCAAAACTTTGAGCCGATTAGTGTGTTTGATTTAAGCAATGCTTGGCAAGATGAGTTTCCAAACAGTTACCTTGGCGTCTTAAAAACTGCCACTCTTCTGGAAAGCATTATCCCACTTATGCATGTTCACGGCTTAATACTGTTCACAATGGGAACACGCTTATCTTTCAACATTACCAGAATGGTCTATGTTGGTTTTCGGGTACAAGCACTTCATCAAATGCTGGGGAAGAGTGACACTTGGACCGGGAAAAAATATACAATGCAGCATGTCGTTATTCGCATGGCTGATATAATCAAAAGACAACTCACATTGGCAAACCAAAATAAACTCTGTTGCATGGATGGTATTGTAGTCGATGAAATGTAAGCAAGGTGTGAGGCAAAATAAATTTCACAAATATGTTTAGCCACGAAATGACAAAAAAACACTCCCCCTCGCCTCACTCCTCTACCCTCTAGGAGAGGAAGAAAATCAAAGGCATCATTACACCAAACAAACTGAATCTCAGCCTCAGCAACACCTTTTGCTACTAGGGTCAATGTTGAGTTTTAATACCGCCGCACACATCACGTCGCCACCGCATCACGCACATGACGAGTATTGCAAGACCACCAATTGTCGACATAATCCACCACCAACCAACAACTGGCCAACCGTACTGCACAACACCACCCAAGTAGTGAATCCCACCGTATGCGGCACCGGCACGCGCAACAGCAGCCATGGTGTGATTGATACTCTGCAAATATGCATGAAGTGTTTCGTGTGTATCAGTACTAATGAGATAATCGATGTAAGGAAAGATGAACATCTCTCCCAAGGTAACACATAACAACGCCGGTAAGAGCGTATAAACATTCCAATAGACGGCAAAACACATCATACCCAATGTCATACAGATAAGTCCGAACAACAAACCACTATCACGCCATCGTGAATGCAGTATGGTAAAAAGTATGCGTACACGCTGTTGACCAAGAACGATGATCAATGCATTCAACGAAAGAACAATGCCTACATACGATGGAAGCACTAATGTCTGCTCAAAATAGAGTGGGACGAGTTCAAAAATTTGTAAAAAAAGAAAGACTGCAATACACGATATCCCAATTAAACCAAATCCTCTTCGCACTCCATAGCTATCACCATCATCCCAGATATTGCGAAAACACTCTCTCCACGTAATACCAGAGGCAACTCCTGGCGTTCGCTCTAGCATCCACTTAGCCATGCCAGCGGCAATAACAATACAAGCAGCTGTACCCAACACCACCCACCGCGGAGCATATTCATACGGCAGATAAAATGCCACAGCAGTGCCGATGGCAGTGCCAGCATTAATCCCAATATACATAGCGGTAAATCCCGACATACGGAATTCTACCGGCAAGCGATTCACATAGCCACGACTGGCAACACCAGTAATGGAAAACCCAATCCCAGCAAAAGCCAAAGCTCCCACCACACCAAAAAATGCCGTACTCCATGCAACAATGAACAAACCAATCGCACCCATTATATAACCAATAACTTGGCTTCGCTGATAACCGATTCGTTCCACCCACGGTGTCACGACAATAGATAGACCACGCTCAGAAAATCCGTAGACAGCTACAGCTAATGCCACTTCGGACAATGAATAGGCATATGGTGCGCGCTGTAGTAAAATCGCCAAGATCGGCATCAAAAGATAATAGCCAACGTAATAAATAAAACGTGAAATGTAGACGCCGCGAATGTGTTGAGTTGATGTCGCTGTCATTTATGACATTCATCTTTCTGTGCCGTCGTATTCAATTGTCGATGCTGATACTGCTGCACCGCGTTCCCACATTGTACATTTCGATTGGCTGTGTTGTATTCGTCAATGTACTCAGAAAATTGCGGAACGATCTGTGCGCCGATATCGATATGCGCGCGCAATTTTTCCACAGTGCTTAATCCTTGTGGATCGCTCCGTAATGCCAACATATAAAATACCACCGCATCCTGCGATCTCCCCAAATGTTCTAAACATTGGGCATGCATAAATGCCGCTACCGCTTGGCCCGGTTGCCCAATTGCAAAGGCGCGCAGATATGATGCCGCCGCAGCTTCGATCTCACGCCGCTCTATCTGTACCTGCCCAAGATGCAAGTGCAAACGCGGATCATTCGGACAAAGAGCAACGAGTTCCATGGATTTTGCTAATGCCATATCGAGATCACCAAGCCATAAAGCCTCTTTGGTACGACTTTCCAAAACCGGATGCAACATCTCCTTCGCAGCAATGTGATAGAAATCAAAATCAGGATCGTCGGCGAACTCATGTTCAACATGCACAATCAACTCACGGGCGTAATGTTCAGCCTGCTCCATGACCGCATGAACTGCATCACGATCGTTACGCATTTGGGGAATAAAGCCATAGACGCGATAGTAGCGACTCAAAAAACGGAGACGATCCACAGAGTTGATCTGCAATCTATCCGTATCTAAAATCTCCCAGTGGCGTTTACACCACTGATCAGCAACCTCCACATTATGAGCATGTTTGATATTCGCGATGATCATTTGATAGGATGCGTGCAAGGCAATCAAGCTATCACGTGGTGCACGCTCATAAATTTGCATAAACGGATCAAACGAAAAGTCTTCGATAGCATTGGCACCCCAAAGACTGTGCTGCGCCATGGAAGTCCAATACATAATCTCATATGACGCCACAATAGGCTGCGCATGGTCCGTTGCGCTTCCCAGTTGGTAGGCCACATCGTACAAACACAACTTACTCAAAAGCTGCAGTAGCAACGATTGTTGTGGCCGCTCTAATATTGAGTAACTGCTGACGGCATTTTGTAACGCTTCCCATTGCAGTGTATGCCAAGTTTTCGGTATGCGTAACGGATCATCGCTGATATATTCGCCAAATCCTGCAGCTACAAATAAATCACGGCGAAATGTTTGCGGCAACACTGACTGGATTAATGGCAGTGTTTTTTCAGCAAACAAATTGTCATACGCTATCAAAGGTGCAAAGGCATGAAATGGCGCGTTGGCTGGCACCTGACTTAAATTGAGATACGACTGACAAAGCCAGCCGGTATAATTGCATAACATAACATTCTCCTTTTCATGACAAAGTAAAAGGGGCAACCACCCAGCAGTCGCCCCCTCACCGTTAGAAACGGATCGTAATATGATCTCGCGTATCTGCCGTTATGTAGCGTGTAAACATAACATCACCCCCTTTCATGTGATAATCAGTGTTACAACCATCATGCCAACACATACAATCGTCTAAGATATTGAAATCATGTCAGCCACAATAGGAGTGATCCGCATTTCTGTAGTAAAGCTGTTCTGTTTTACGAATTTCAGAACGTCGATATTGGAGGAGGGATGACAAAAAGAATGAAGCAAAGAGATCGACACTTCATTTCACTCATTCACAATGGGCATAGTGACAAACAAGCATTGCCTTCTTACACCACTTGAATCTCAGCCTCGGTAACACCTTTTGCTACGAGGGCTTCAATATTGAGTTTTGCTTCTGCCCGCTGAAGTTCACCTGGCCTGGTTTTGGTGGCGGGTTTGTCTGGCATGAGGTAGCTGCAGCAGTCGTCGTGCGGTTCGCATGAGGTGTCGTAGGTGCCTATTTTTTTGGCTTCATCGATAATTTCTTGTTTGTCCATTCCAATCAGCGGACGAAGCATGGGCATGCTAATCACTTCTTCGATGTGTGCCAAGTTGCTTAAGGTTTGCGACGCCACTTGCGAAAGCACTTCGCCCGAAACAAGGGCAAGCGCCCTCTTCTGCTGCGCCAGCTTTTCTGCAATGCGCAACATAAAACGCCGATACAACAGCACGCGATATTCTTCGGCCGAAGCCTTGATGATGGCTTGCTGAATTTCGCCAAAAGGAACAATGGCAATTTCTGCTTTGCAACGATCGCGACAAACGATTTCGGCAAGGTCTAACACTTTTTCCACCGAAGCGCGGCTAGTAAATGGTGCAGAATGAAAGTGAATAAAAAACGGTTCACATCCGCGGCGCATCATTCTAAAACTTGCAAGTGGCGAATCAATTCCGCCCGAAAGCAAACAGGCAAGTTTCCCCGCAGAAGCAAGTGGCAAGCCACCTGCAGCCTGAAGCCTTTCGGTTGAAACATAAGCTTCGCCATTTTGCAGTTCGATGGAAAGTTCCAAAGCTGGATGTTTCAAATCTACTTTCCATCCTTTTGTTTCCACCACGCGCGCGCCAATTTCGCGGCTAAGCTCTTCCGACTTCATCGGGAAACGTTTGTCCGCCCTTTTCGTTCGCACACAAAAACTTGTTGGTGATTCGCTTGGCAATAAGCTTTCGCATGTTTTCCAAATGGCTTCCAAGGTGAATTCTGTTTTTACGGCAAGCGCCATGTTGGAAAGTCCAAAGACGCGCTGCAGTTTTTGCATCGCAAACTGCGCATCAAACCCTTGCGGCAGATCCACACACAACCTGCCAAACAATTTGCGCAGCTTCAGCACTTCGGCATCGCGACCAAGCGCAAAACGAATGTTGCGCGCAACCTGATCTTCAAACATGCCACGGTTTTTCCCCTTCAAGCATAACTCGCCGTAGTGCAAAACAATGGTGCGATGATTCTCCATAAATGCTTCCTCTCAAAAATGAAGCTGTCGTGTGCTGCGTTCACCCCAAGTTGTCAAGCCAACTTGTGAAGAAGCTCGCCCAAATTTACCAGAAAGTGCCTGGCACTTTTTGGTGAATGAAAAAAAATTCTAACGCTGCAAAGTGCTAAACTTGAGAAACAAAAGCCTTTTTTTTCAGCTGTACACAAGACGGAACACGGACGCAAAAAATCCTTTGACACCACTATATATAGTGGTAATAGTCCGTAGATAGGCACAATATGTTGTGGATAAAACAGATGAAAACTTGGGGATAAAGATGTAAGTAGCTAAAAACAAAATTGTTTTCACAGCTTCTTTATCCACAAGCCTTAAAATACTGCTTCACTCACAAAAAAAAGACCTGTTATACGACTTTAAAACTACTCCGAAGCCTGCTGCTAAAATGCTTCTGCACGTGAAAAGCCTTTGAGCACACTGCTTCGGAATCACGAAAACTGGGGGAATCATGGCAACAAAAGAAAGCGCACTCAAAAAACCACGCGGCAAAAAAAAGGGGGAAGTACGAGCCGTAAAAAAGGGAATCAGTTTTTCTCGTTTTTTCACTCGTCCCGGCATCAATCCTCTTGAAGAATTAAAGTATTCCAAGCGCTCTTCTTTAATTACCAATCCCGACGGCTCGGTTGTGTTCAAAATGGACGACGCCGAAGTTCCCGAAACCTGGTCGCAACTTGCAACCGATATTTTAGTTTCGAAATATTTCCGCAAACGCGGCGTTCCTGGAAAAGGATATGAGTCCTCCGCAAAACAAGTGGTGACACGCATTGCACGCTCCATCAGAAAAGCTGGTGAGGAACTGGAAAATTATTTCGCCACCAAAGAAGATGCCGATATTTTTGAAGCAGAACTCACGCACATGCTCATCACGCAGAAGGGCGCCTTCAACTCGCCGGTGTGGTTTAACTGCGGACTCTCCCAAGAATATGGCATCGAAGGCAGCGGCGGCAATTGGTTTTGGGATCAGCAAAGCAACGCCATGGCGCAAACAGCCGATGCCTACAGCCATCCACAATGCTCTGCTTGTTTTATTCAATCAGTCAACGATGACCTCATGTCTATTTTTGATCTCGTGAAAAACGAAGCGCGTCTTTTCAAATTTGGATCAGGAACCGGAACAAACTTTTCGCGCATTAGATCTCGTCACGAAAAACTTTCTGGCGGTGGAACTTCATCTGGTTTGATGTCTTTCCTCGAAGTTCTAGATCGCGGAGCTGGCGCAACCAAATCTGGCGGAACCACGCGCCGTGCGGCCAAGATGGTATGCCTCGATATCGATCATCCAGAAATTTTTGATTTCATCACCTGGAAAGCGCGCGAAGAAAAGAAAGTAGCTGCGCTCATTAAAGCTGGCTATCCGTCAGACTTCAACGGCGAAGCCTACAAAACCGTTTCGGGCCAAAACTCAAACAACTCGGTTCGCGTCTCCGATGAATTTATGTACGCGTACTTGAACGACGAAGAGTGGTCTACACGCGCACGCACAACGGGCGAAAAATTGGAAACCTTCAAGGCTCGCGAGCTCATGCACAAAATGGCAAACGCCGCATGGAGTTGTGCTGACCCTGGCATTCAGTACGACAGCATCATCAACAAATGGCACACCTGCAAAAACACAGACCGCATCAATGCAAGTAATCCGTGCGTCACCGGAGATACACTTGTAGCAACAACTGAAGGCTTGAAGCCTATTCAAGATCTGGTTGGAAAAACAACTGATCTTCTCACTTTTGATGGTCGCGTTGTTCACGTGGGAAAAATTTTCCCAACAGGTTTCAAAGATACTTATGAACTTCGTACAAAAAGTGGATACACTTTAAAACTCACTGCCGATCATAAAGTATGGACAGAAAACAGAGGCGATGTTGCTGCGAAAGACTTAAGCTCTGAAGACAAACTCGTGCTTATTCCTGGGCATTTTGGCCAGGCTCATCTCGATCAGCAAATGGCCGAGTTTATTGGATTAGCGCTTGGCGATGGATGTAAAGCAACAGACGCTCAAGGCAGCATCACCATTACGATGGCAAACGAAGAAAGCGAAATTCTGGAAGAAGTCGTTGCTTATCTCAACACTGTAAAAGAAAACAGAAAAATTGCTGGCGTTCGCTACACTGAAACAGGCGCAAGAACTTCAACTTCTGCAGAAATGGTTACTTCAATTGTAGATAAATATGCCACTCTCAATGAGGGTTCACATAAAAAATCTCTTCTCACTTCAGCGTTCGAACTTGATAAACCAAGCGTAGCTGCGTTGTTAAGAGGTCTTTTCACTTCCGATGGAACAGTAGCCAACTATGGTGAAAAATCTCAGTATGTAGCACTCGATTCAAGCAGCCTCGAACTCCTTCAACAAGTGCAAAAACTGCTTCTCAACTTTGGCATTAAAGCAAAGTTGTACATCAATAGACGAGCTGGAAAATTAGAATCACATCTTCCCGATGGAAATGGTGGTTTAAAAAAATATGCTGTAAAAGAAATGCACTCTCTTCGCATTAGCAGATCTTCTCGTGTTCTTTTCGAAGAATTCATTGGTTTTCATCCGAAAAGCAAAAAAGCGATTTCACTGAGACAGCTCAATGAAAGTGTTGGCACTTATCTAGACACCCTCACAGATTCTTTTGCTTCACTCGAATTTCTTGGAACAAAAAAAGTCTATGACCTTACAGAGCCCATCACACACCATTTTGCCGCTGATGGCATTTTAATTCATAACTGCTCAGAGTACATGTTCCTCGACAATTCGGCTTGTAACTTGGCGTCACTTAACTTGATGAAGTTTTATGATGAAGCGAGCAACAGCTTCAACTTGGAAGGCTATCAACACGCTGCAAAAGTGTTCATCACGGCACAAGAAATTTTGGTCGATTTTTCTTCTTATCCAACAGAAGACATCGCAAAAAATTCTCACGATTACCGCCCACTTGGCTTAGGATATGCGAATTTAGGAACTTTGCTGATGGTGCAAGGTTTGTCTTACGATTCCAACGCCGCACGAAATTGGGCATCACTTTTCACCAGCATCATGCATGGTGTGGCGTACAAAACGTCAGCTGAAATTGCAGCGCAAAAGGGCGCGTTCCCTGGTTTTGCAAAAAATCGCGAGCCCATGCTTGAAGTCATCAACATGCACCGCGATGCAGCTTATGCCATTCCAAGCAATGATCTTCCCGCTAGCTTTGTTTCCATCAACAAAAAGATTTGGGATGATTGTTTAACGCTTGGTTCAAAACATGGCTATCGCAATTCGCAAGTAACCGTGTTGGCACCAACGGGAACTATTGGCCTGCTCATGGATTGCGACACCACAGGTATTGAGCCAGACTTTGCACTTGTGAAATTTAAAAAGTTAGCGGGCGGCGGATATTTTAAAATTATCAATCGTTCGGTTCCACTTGCTTTGCAAAAACTTGGTTACGCTAAACATGAAATTGATGACATCATCAATTATATTCAAGGAACATCATCGCTCGCAAACGCACCACACATCAATGTTGCAAGCTTGCGTAGCAAAGGGTTTAACGATCAAGACATCGCAACTATCGAATCACAACTTCCTGGCGTATTTGAACTTGGATTTGCGTTCAACCCTTACAGCCTTGGCAAAGAAGCCATGGGTCGTTTTGGTTTCACCGAAGAGCAATACAACAAACCTGGTTTTAATTTATTAAAAGAACTTGGCTTCAGCGATGCTCACATCAAAGAGGCAAACGTTCATATTTGTGGTTGCATGACCATTGAAGGTGCACCGCATCTCAAAGATGAGCATCTTTCTATCTTTGACTGCGCAAACAAATGCGGCGAAAAAGGAAAACGTTTTCTCTCTCCTATTTCTCACATCAAAATGATGGCAGCTGCGCAACCGTTTTTATCCGGAGCCATTTCCAAAACGGTAAACGTTCCACACGAAACAACAGCGGAAGAAATTGAGCAGCTCTATGTAGAAGGTTGGAGATCAGGATTGAAAGCTGTTGCTATTTATCGTGATGGCTCAAAACTTTCTCAAGTTTTAACTTCAAGCAGCTCTGCTGAAAATGAAGATGAAAAAGCTGAAGCAAAAAAATCACCTGCACAAACAGAAGCGCCGCTCGCAGCGCAAGCAGCAAAGCCTATTCGCCGTCGATTGCCTAAAAAACGAAGAGGGCTCACACACGAAGCAAGAGTGGGCGGACACAAAGTTTATCTTCGCACTGGTGAATATGAAGATGGTGGGCTTGGCGAAATTTTCATCGACATGCACAAAGAAGGCGCTGCTTTCAGAAGCATGATGAACTGCTTTGCCATCGCTATTTCACTTGGTTTGCAGCACGGCGTTCCACTTCAAGAATATGTCGACTGCTTCACCTTCACGCGCTTCGAACCAAACGGAACGGTGGATCATCCCAATATTAAAATGTCGACTTCGGTCATCGATTTTGTATTTCGCGTTTTAGGCATGGAATATTTAGGCCGCACAGACTTCGTGCAAGTAAAGCCTACAAAAGATGATGATGTAAATATTGCGGTTCAAATGGATGAACTCGAACGTAAAGTTGCTCACAACAAAGTTCAAAAACAAATTGAAGAAACTGAAAAAGCAGAAGCAACAGTCGTAGCAACAAAAACAGAGAGCGTCATTGGAAGCGTTGGAAACATCCAAGCCACAAGCACTAGCTCTGGAGTAGTGGTTTCACTTTCAAGCAGCAAAACAACATCGGCAGCAAATAAACACTTGCAAAACATGATGGGCGACGCGCCATTTTGTGACGGATGCGGACACACCACCGTTCGCAACGGCTCATGCTACAAATGCTTGAACTGTGGAAATTCGATGGGCTGTAGTTAAGAAGAAGGGCACATAAAAAAATAAAAACCGGACAGTGGAAACACTGCCCGGTTTTTTTATGTTTTGTTTTTTGTCATTGCGAGTTTTGCGAAGCAAGACGTGGCAATCTCCTCTGGCAATTGAATGAGGAGATTGCCACAGTCGCTATGACAGAGAATTGTAGATCCCCGCGTTCCTGCCAAAGGCAGGCAAGCGCGAGGATGACAGCAAATTGTTTGAATTGCTGGATTGTAAAAACTCAAAAAAACTTTTTCCAATAACGCTCGGTGTTTGAAGTGAGAAAACAAATGAGGAGTGCGCTTAAGCAACCAACTACTGCATCAAGAATGTAATGTTGCTTCACGAGCACTACCGACACCGCAACAATCAATGTCATCACGATGAACGGCAAACGCCACCTTGGCGCGCTTTTCCAGATAGCCCATGTTGCGGCAGTGGGATAAGCTACATGCAAAGAAGGAAAACAATTGGTAGGTTGATCGATTAAAAAATAAAGATGCGAAAGAAAATTCATCACTCCAGAACTAGCACTTAAATCTGGGCGCAACGTCATTCGCACTGGCATAAAATAGAAAAAGAGAAAATGAACGGTGGTCACAGCAAGAAAAGCAACCACTGCTCGTTGATAAGCATGCGCAGTTTTTATCAACACTTGCGTTAAGGCAAGGCTCACAAACACAAGGCAATACCCCAAAATAGCAGATGGAAAAAACGGAAGAGATTGCTCAAAAGCAAAACTCACATCAAAATAAGTTTCGCGATTCAAGTTATAAAAATTGAGCGTCATATAGCCAAAAAGAAAATAGCCAATCAAAAACAAAAACCAATTGCGCTTTTCTTTCGCAGAAATAGCTATAGCTGAAGTTTCATTCATAAACGTGCTCATAAAGGAGTGCGCAACTTGCGTCAAGACTTGTACTAAAACCTACTCAGCATAACTGGCAAGGGAACTTTCGGATTCCCAAATATCTAGTTGAACGATAGGAAGGCCAAAGTTTTTGGCTTGTTCGAAAAACCATTTGGCAATGTTTTCTGCGGTGGGATGGAAGGGAAGCAACTTGCATTTTTCGCCTTGAGCTTTCAGCACTGCAACCAGCGGATCTTTTTCGTTGAGCAGCATTACGTGATCAACTTCTTCGTCAATCCACTTTCCAAAACTTTGTTTCAGCTCTGAAAAATGCATCACCATGCCGCGCTCATCAAGCTGATCACGTTTCAAGTGCAAAGCAGCCTTCGCCGTGTGACCGTGGAGGTGCTTGCATTTGCTGTGATCATCCATCAGGCGATGGCCATAACAAAAGTAGAATGTTTTGCTGATGCTGTACATATGCGGCAGGGCTTAACGCAGTTTTGGCAAAAGGCGCAAGCTTTTTATTCTTCCGCCCTTCGCACACCCACCAAAACAGCGAGAGCAAAAAAGAGGAGAAAAACAAGGCAAGATGAGCTTTTCTCGCTCGCTTGAACTAACGAACAGGCGCCGCCAGAAGCACCACCACCAGAAACTGACCCGCCTCCAGTTGGAGGTGTTTTCGTTGTGGAACAATCAGCCTCTCCCGCAGCACATTCTTCCGGTTGAGAATTTGGGCAACCATCGGGAATACCATCGGCCGGAACTCTTTCGCCTGTATCAGCATCTAGAACAAACTCGCCATTATCCTTCAAAAAGAGTTCTGGATCATTTGGGCAAAGATCAAAACTTCCTACAAAGCCATCTGCGTCTGGATCTCGCGTTGAAGAAACATCAATAAAAGCTGTAGTGAAATTTTGTATCATCTTCTGAGTTGTGCCTCCGTTAAGAGTTACAACTTCTTTTAAACTTCGCATTTGCATCCACTGCGCTTCTTGACCTTCTTCACTTTCAAACGTTCCCGCTGGCATAGTGACAGTACACATCACTTTCCCAAGTTCTAAATTTTTTGAAGTACACGTTGATGCAGAAGCAAAACTTCCAATGCGTGATTCTAATTTTTTTTCACGATAGAAATGCGCTTGAAGATCTGCTGCTTTCACCGCTCTGTCTAAATCTCCACGAATACTTTTACCGTCAATCGTTTGAACCCTGTCTAACATTCTTAAAAAATTATATTCTTCTATTTCTGAAATACCATCTTTAGAATATACTTTCACCGGAGCAAGCTCGAAGGAAAGGGTGATGATGTCTGCATCCTCCGTCTGTTCTAAAGTCATCACATAGTCAGCTGGGTCTTGTGACAAAATATCTTGCGCACAAGCAAATGAAGAAAGTGAAATGAGAACCAATAAAAACGATTTCCAAAACGAAGTATAGTGTAGTTTTCTTTTTTTCATTTTTCCCCCAGACATTGCGATGCGAACACCAAGTAAAAACAGTAAACCAATTACTGCAAGTGAACACATAAAGTCATCTTTTTCCGAAGCACTTGTAAGGCTGCAGCCACCTGCGCCTTTTGCAGGAATGTCATCAGTAACTACAGATTTTGCACCGGTATCACAATTTGTTTCGCCAAGCGAATCGGCATTTTCTAATCCAAATTCATAGTGAAGTCTTTGCTTCGTTGTATCCAAACATGAAACAGCTTTTGAAACTTCTTCATCATCACTTTCCAATGCACAACCATCTTCATCAACTGCAGTCCCTGTTTCAGTTTCTGGGCAGCTATCTTCATCGTCACTCACACCATCTGCATCGGTATCATTTGATTCATCATCAGAAATGAGATGTTGTGGCACTTCAAACTCAGTTGCTGTTGAAAGTGGTTTTTTCTCAGGAAAAATATCTTTTCCATTTTCAACGGCAAGCCTTTCTTCTTTGTTTAGTTCTGTTCTCGCATGCACGTTTATGAGTGAAGTCAAAAGAGAGCGCTCGGAAACAGATTCTTCATCATTATCTCGAATAAACCTCTGTTTTTTAGCAAAAACTTTTGCTTTGTTAAACTCTCCTGCTTGAAACTTGTTCCACAGTTTGAAGTCACTTGTTTCGCCTTCACAGTCTAAACCTTTTTGATCTTCTGCAAGAGCACAGTGAAGATCACCAGACTTAACTCGAGTTTTTTTAGTACTCCTTTGAGATTTTTTCAGAAACGCAACTTTATACGGAAGCTTTGCAATGGCTTTTAACTCATCACCATTGGTCTCGATGTCTGTCTCGCCAATTTGTAAAAAATCAAAAGCATATTCAGAAAAGCTTATCGCACCGCCATCATTCAAACGGAAGGGAAGATAGGCCTTTAGCTTCGTTTTTCCTGCAGATCGTGTAAGCTCAAAACGATACTGTTCAGAAAATTTACTGAAAATGTAATCTTCAAGGTGATCTAAAATCTGCTCGCGACTTCTTTCAGCGCGCACTTCAGATGCTTCTTGTGCCGATTTCAAATTGAGTTGAGGAGTGTGCACTTTTCTAGAAAAAAGTGAAATAAGAAACAAATCATCACGTTCAAACGATTCGTTATATCGTGTGGGCAAACGGAAAGCACAAATTACTTCTAAGATACTTGGATCACTTACACTACATACTATGTTGTAGAACGGATGTTCGGGTGGCGAAGAAGGACAATCAAGAGAACCATGATCTGCTGTTCTTGCAACAGGAGTACAATCTATCGGAACTTGATTAATATAAAGAGGAGTACAATCATCTTGATTAGCTCCTTCGATGCACTTCTCCATATTTACGCGCAAAGGAGATCTCCCATTTAAAAAATTTGGGAGTGTGGAGTCATGCTCAGCAGCAATTCGCACACCCTCATCCAAATGGAACGAAATGGTAAAAGCGTGCTGATCTCCTATAAGTTGATGTACCACGGTATAAGCCTCTTTATCCTGGGGTAAGCAGGCTGAAAGCAGGCAAACGGTACAAAGCAATAAAAATGAAAACCTCTTTCGCATAAGAAAATCCTTTCAAGGCTAAAAGAGCAAATTGAGTGCCAAGAAAAACACCTTTATTTTCAGTGATTTACTATATTATTTTTTCGAAAACTCCTGATTTGACAGATAAAGATGGGGTGTTAAGACTCCAAAATGAGCCAGGAAGATCGTCATTTTTTGATTGCGCCAAAAAAATAAAAAATCTACGCAACTTTTCAAAAACCCACCCGATAATGATGATGCAGGGGGAAAACTGCCCATTTTGCTGGAGATCTTGTTTTTTCGGCAAAAACACCCGTAAGGGGAGAAGATGAACAGAAACACACTTTATACTTTAATGTTTTCGAGCTTTGTCACAGCGAGCATCTTTCTGCTTTCCACACCTGCGCAGGCCGCACCTGCCATTCCAAACATAAATGACGCCATAGCTTGCTACAGCAATCCCGCTAGAGATTGCGATGGAGATGGAATATCAAATGCGCGCGATAATTGCCCAAGACAAGTAAACGCAGATCAAAAAGACACTGATGGCGATGGCGTTGGCGATGTCTGCGACAACTGCGATATGCATAATCCAAACCAAGCAGCTGACGATTGCAGCGACGATGATAATGACACCGTCAAAAACGCAATCGACAACTGCCCACTTACCCAAAACAGAAGACAGGCCGACCAAGATGCCGATGGCCTTGGCGACTTGTGCGACAATTGCCAATACGTTCCAAACGGAAGCTGCGAGCTGAACGAACTTTTCTGCGATGTAGATGACGATGGCACCGTGACGGATGAAGAACTTGCCCTTGGAGGCCAACTGGATGACGATAATGATGGCTTCGGAAACGCATGCATCTTAGACCTCGACGGCGATGGCGTAGCTGACAACAAAGACAATTGCCCCACTATCAGAAACCCAAATCAAGAAGACGAAAATAGAAACGGCCGCGGTGACGCTTGCGACACCGTGAGCCCAATCACTCCTATTGACACCGTTCCTCTTCCAGCACCCTTTGTGTTTGAAGACGAAGGATGCAGCCTTGTTTCAAATGCAGGCCAGTTTAATCCTTTAAGCCTTCTTCTCATGGCTTCCGGCATTGCGCTTTTGCTAGGGCGAAAGAAAAAAGTGTAGGCTTCAAAGAATATTTTCAAAACCGCCGGAAGGCGGTTTTTTTGCAAATCTTAAGCTATTTCGGTCACTTAAGCTTTTTTCCTTTAGAACTTCGCCACTTCCTTAAAAAAAAATGAAATTTCCCTAGCACCCGCCGAAAGAAGCGCTATATAAGACTCTGCTGTCCGTCACCGAAGTAAAAGGAGTGCTGCCATGCATTTACCTCGTCATCTTTTTCTTTCTCTCTTGCTTCTCAGCTCTGCACTCCTTTACACCTTGGAAGCTAAGGCTCAAGGCATAGGAGGGGTATGCAGCGTTGTAGATGTAAATCCCGAAAGCGGCATTGTACGCATCGATACCGATTGCGACCGCGTTGCAGATGAATTTGATAATTGCCTCACCGTAAAAAACGGTGCCTGCCAGGAAAGCATGCACTACTGCGACATTGATGGCGATGAACTTTTATCAGAAGCAGAACTTCGCGCAGGAAATCAAGCCGACTCCAATCAAAATGGAGTTGGTGATGCATGCGAAGACAGTGACCGCGACGGCATTGTCGACAACAAAGACAATTGCATCGACGTACCAAATCCTGACCAAGCTGATGGCAACAACAATGGCTTTGGCGATGCCTGCTCCGACAGCGACAACGATGGCAGAAGTGACCAGCGGGACAACTGCCCAAATGCACACAATCCGCTTCAAGAAGACATCGATGCTGATGGCTTTGGAAATGCCTGTGACAATTGTCCCTTCCAAGAAAATGCAGATCAAAGTGACGATGATGGAAATGGCGTCGGAAATGCGTGTGAACTGGATGAAGACAGTGATGGCATTCAAGACATCACGGATAATTGCCCAAGATCTCCCAACAGTTCCCAACTGGATACCGACGGAGACAGGATTGGGAACGCGTGCGATAACTGCATCGCCATTGCAAATCCAGACCAAACAGATTCAAACGGCAACGGCATCGGCGATGCGTGCCTCTTCACCAACCCCAGCAGCACACCAGCACAAAATGCCGGTTTCCTTTACAAACGAGGCACAGGAAGCTGCACCTTTAGGCTTGTTCCGGGCGGGAACATGCCAAATGGAACAGCTTTGCTGTTAATGCTCTTTTTCTCTTTCGGGATATTGAAATACGCACGAGGAAAATAATGCGAGCAAAATCTAGGGCGTGTTAACACTAATTGACAAAGAAGAGATAAAGTGAGATGTGGGAGGGATGGAACTTACAAAAGCTCAATATGAGCGTATTCGTGATTTACTTCCCACCCAACGAGGCAATGTTTGATCTGACCCCAGTTTCCTGGACAGTTGTCTAAGCGGCAAGGCTGATTAAGTTTTCATACTGATTGGGGCTCCGATAATCAAGCGAAGAATGTTTTCGCTTAGAGTTATAAAAACCCGCAATATACTGGTTGATGTCCTCTTCAGCTTCAGTTCGT
>Ga0210005_1000287_pt1 | contig 43713 bp, 41 predicted proteins | sample CryGey02umfilter_3_FD_183961 | JGI IMG/M metagenome (GOLD analysis project Ga0210005, IMG submission 183961) | Groundwater microbial communities from aquifer in Utah, USA - Crystal Geyser 4/9/14 0.2 um filter (SPAdes) (version 3) | ecosystem: Environmental > Aquatic > Deep subsurface >... | reverse complement strand
AAAACAAAAGAAATATCTCACACCCTAAAACAAGTAGCTGCCCAAACTGCCTTGGATGACAATGCTAGTTTGTCCAAAGATTTGTCTGCTCAAGCTGTGGACGCTTCCAAACAAAGTTTGCAAATGGTAGAAGTAGTGCTTGAAAAAAAGGCAGAAGTCAACTCAGAAGTATCTGAAGAAGAAAAATTGATTATCAGAGAGCATATCACAGATACTGTCAATCAAATAAAACAAGATACCAAAAAAGTCAAAGCTCAGGCTGATCAATTAGTAGAAGATGTCAAAAATGATAATATAAACAATCTAAGTAATCCTCTAGATTCCTTGCTACCAAGTAGTAGCTCTACTAGTGTGTTGGGGGCTGTTTCCAGTACTGTCAGTAGTACAACATTAGTCACAACTTCTACCAATCCAGATGATATCCCAAAAATAATACCAAAAGAAGACGAAATTGTCAGTAACAAAGATACGGCGAGCAATCTGTTGACCAAAGTAGATGCTGTAGCCAAAACTGTAGAAACTGAAAATACCAGTGTGCAGACTCTACTTGATACCAATGTTTTGGAAGCTGTAAAAAAGACGATTGAACTCAAAAATACTGTCAGTAATGTGAGTAGTGAAGTAAATAGTACCTTGATTCAGTTGCCACAAAAGGTGGTGACACCTATTGCAGGAAGTACCACAACGGTGAGTGTGGTTACGAGTACGGTAAAATAAAACGTTTTGTTAAATTCCAGACCTCCCCTAGCCCCTCCTAATAGGAGGGGGAATACAAAATTAAAATTAAAATATCGCCTTATAAGAAATTTCTTATAAAAGCCTCTACTGTCTGGCTCAATATTTCTCAAACTTTGGGAAGTAGTGAGCCATACAGTAACCACCACAGCTAAACCCTGTGTTGGGAGAAAAGGGCACTCGTCTTGGCCGACGAGACTCTACCCCGAAAAAGTTTTCAAAATCTGAAAAACTCTCGGGGGACCCCACTTGACCACAAGGTCGATCCTGATTCAATCGGGAGTTGGGTGGTTATTTATTCAGACTTATTATGATGACACCGTGGTATTTATTTACCAATACGGAGGCGCATCATGATAAGCCAAAAAGGTATTTATGAACGATGTATTAAAATTCGGAAAAAAATTGTTCACCTTTTCAGTCGTGGCAATGACATTAGCTTGGAGTCTAGGCGTTTCAGCTTTAGTTCCTACAGTCGCCCACGCTGAAGGTGAATGTCCAGTACTTGTTGCTGGAGATTTAGTTCGTTTGACTGGAAACAGTGCTGTTTTTATGTTGAACACAAGTTTCAAAAGACTTTACTTCCCAAATTCAGAAGTATTTCACACTTGGTATAGTAATTTTGATGGTGTAAATGTATTGACTCAAACTTGTTTCAATGCTTACACAGCTGCTGATAGTGCTCCTTATGGAGTAGGTTTCAGACCTGGTTCTGTGATGGTGAAAGAAGAAGTAAATAACACAGTATATGCAGTAACACCTATGGGCGTAAAAGTTGCTCTTCCTAGTGAAGCAGTAGCTACTTCTCTTTATGGTGCTAACTGGGCTACAAAAGTTAGAGATATCAACAGTGCTTGGTGGACAACTGTCTATCCAACTGTTGGAACAGCTCTAACAAGTGCTGTGCCTACAGAAGGTATGCTTGTAAAAAAAGCTGGTTCTGACGCAACTTACTTTGTAAAGACAGGTAAATTGAGTTTGGTAAGTGGCACTCTTGGTGCTGCTACAGCTAGTGTACAAACTGTTTCTGATACAGTTTTCAACACTTTAGAAGAAGTAGCTACTGGTAGTGTTACAAGTGCTACAATACTGGACACATTGGCTAATCTTGGTCAAGGTTCTAGTGTTCCTGTAACAGGTGGCAACTTAAACGTAAGTTTGAGTGCTAGTACACCAACTTCAACAAATCTTCCTAACGGATCTGCTTTCAATGAAGTTTTGAAATTAAACTTCAGTGCCGGTTCAACAGGTGCAACTATCAATGGTCTTACTTTGAAAAAAGGTGGCTACTTCGCAAACACTGGTATTTCTGGTGTTGATGTTGTAGATGCTAATGGCATGCGCCATGGTAATGTAGCCTCATCTATCAATAGTGATAATGAAGTAGTACTATTGTTTGGTTCAAACCCTGTAACTGTAGCTGCTAATAGTAGTGCAACTTTGACAGTTCGTGTCAATTTGGCTGCTGGTTCTACAGCAAGTACTTTACAAATGGGTCTAGGTGTTGTAAATACTACAGCTTCTGTAACTGGTTTACTTCCAGTTTGGGGCAATAGTTTCAATGTTGTTGATGGTGCACAATCTATAGCTACTGCTACTATTGATGTACAACCTATAGGTGGTGCTGCTAATACAAATTTGAATGCTGATCCAGATAATTTTCAAGAAGTTACTAAATTCAGAATTTCTGAAGGTGCTAGTAAAGAAGACTTGAAATTGTATGGTTTGTCACTTTATAACTATGGCAATGCTGCTGCTACAGATTATAAGGACGTTCAATTGGTTGCTGTAGATGGTACTGTAGTTGCTACTGCACAACCAAGTGGTCAAGACGTTGTTTTTGATCTTTCATCAGCTCCTTATGTTATTGCCAAAGGTCAAAGTAAAGATTTTACAGTTAGAATGAAAATTGTTAGTGGTACAACAAGAACCATTCAATTGGTAGTTTACAATGATTATGATTTAAGAGTAAAAGGTGCTAGTACAGGAGCCTTTGTATTACCTACAGCTGCCACAAACAGTATAGATACTACTTTCCCTATTGGAGACGCTACAAATTATAATTTAGTAACTATTGCTTCTGGTACACTTAGTTTCAACAAAGATGTTACTTCACCATCAGCTTCTCTAACTCCAGGTGCCTCTAATGTAGTTTTGGCAAAATATTATGCCAAGCCAACAGGTGAAAACATGGAACTTAGAAAAGTAAATTTTGGTATTACACAAACTAATTCAGCTTTGACTGGAAATGTTTATGTCAAAGTAAATGATGCTACAGTATGGAGTGGTGCTGCTTCTGATTTTGCAGTAATTGGAACGACTTACTCTAAGACTCTTTCTACTTACCCTACACTTGTTGCTGGGCAAAATTCTTACATTACAGTAGAAGGTTCTGTCCCATCAACTGCAACTAGTGGTGTATCCTATGTTGTTCAAGATTTTGATATAACAGAGGTTAAGAGATTAATTAGTAATTCTATTATTACTGATAGTACAATAGCTGTTAACCCTACTGATGGTAATACATTACAAGTTAATGCTGTTGCACTTAGTGGTAAAACACTATCAACTCCAGTGGCACAAAACATTGTAGCTGGTACAAATGATTTTACTTTTGCTAACATCCAATTGGATGCACAAAGTTCTGGTGAAGATGTTCGTGTCGCTTCTCTAATAATTTCTAATGCTGGTACTGGTACAACAACTAACATTTCAAATCTAGAATTATTTGATGGTGTGAATGTACTTCCTACAAGTAACAGTACTGCTACTGGTGCTGCATCTACTACATTTACATTTAGTACTCCTTTAGTTGTTACAAAAGGAACTATCAAAACTTTGACTCTCAAAGCTGATGTAACTGCAGGTACTAGTCTTACACACAAATTTGTATTGTATAGTGTAAGTGCTACTGGTAAAACAACTGGTACAACAGCTAGTGTGTCTGTATCTGGTAGTGGTCAAGCTATGACTCTTGTAGGTGCTGGCGCTGTAACTCTTACTTTACAATCTGGTACAAGTGCTTCACCTTCTCAAGTACAAACTGTAAATGTTGCTACAACAGATGGTACTTACTTTGCTTTCAAAGTAAATGCTCAAAATGAAGCTATCAAACTTAGAACTCTAAAATTGACAGCAGCTGGTACTGCATTATCATCTAATGATATAGTAAATTTACGTCTATACAAAGATAGTTCTGCTACACCTTTCGCAACTGCTTCAGAAATGACATGTTCTTCAAACACATGTACTTATACTTGGACAGCTACTGATAATTTATTATCTGATGTTGTAGTTCCTGGTACTCCTATCACTATCTATGCTAAGGCTGATATTGGAGCTGCTGGTATAGCTAATTTAGGACATGATTTTGCTTTCAGTATTGCTGCTACTAGTACTGATTTCGTAGGTGTTGGTGATGCTACACAAAGTGCTTTCGTAGTTACTGGTGCACCTACTGTATCTGTTAAAACTCACATTGTACCTTGGAGTGTTGAAGTCGTAGGCTTCAGTCCAACATCAGTAAGTACTGTTGGTCTAGGTTCAGGTATCAATGTCGGAGAATTCCAAGTTGTAAATCATGGTACTGGTCAGATTATTTTAGTAACTTCTACATTTACCAATAGTGGAAGTGCTACAGATACTATGGATTGGATTTTGCAAGGTTCTGTTGACGGTGGTTCATCAAATGATGCTAGTGTATCACTTGGTGCAGCTGCAACTTCAACTCAATCTACTTGGGGAACTCTTGGTTCTACTGCTTCTATAAATGGTGGATCATATAGATATTTGACTATTAAGACAGATGCTGCTGGTGTAAACAATGATACTCATCATTGGTCTGTTAATGCTTTAGGTAGCTTGTTATACAGTGTTACTGAAGCACAATTAGGCTATGATGAAAATCATGATGGTGACCAAAGTGATACAATTGAAAATCTTTATGTATCTGGTACACCTGCTTTAGCAGTAGTTACTGCTAAAACTTAGTAGGTCTTAGGTTGTTGATTAGTCTCGTTTCTCGATATAATAAATCGAAACAAAGTCCCACCCTCTCGGGGGTGGGTTTTGTTTTTCTGTCACGCAATTTTTTAGATAGGTTTTTTGTCTCGGGGAGGGGGATGAGGTGCTGTGATTGACTTGTGCGCTTTTTGTGATATAATAAAAATATATGAAATTATCCAAACAAGATTTACAAAAAATAAAAAAAATATTGAGACAGCATGATGTCAATCGTGCTGATCTTTTTGGTTCTTATGCTCGGGGTGATGCCAATAAGCGAAGTGATATTGATATTTTGATAGAGTTTAATAATAATAGTAAAAAAACCCTGTTCGATTTGTCAGGTTTGAAGATTTCTCTACAAGACGAATTGAAAAAAAAATTTGACGTGGTTCCTTTTACATCTGTAAACCATCTTTTGAAACCTTATATAATGAAAGACAAAAAACCTCTGCTTAAATAAGAAACAAGTATGAAGAAATTCAAAAATCCAACTATTTTTATAAAACACATATTGGAAAGTATTGATAATGTGTTTTCTTATACAGAGGGAATTTCCAAAATATTTTGATGTTGAATTGAATTATACTTGGGATACTGTAAAAATTGATTTACCAAAATTGAAACGGGAGCTTAATAAAATTTTGCAAATGATTGATTGATTTGTTCAATTTAGATGTTTATTATATTTAGCTATTCCTTTTTGTAGGAGTGGTTTTTTTATCTGGGAATTAGACATTTTGAATAGATATTTTTTGTGTTATAATAAGTCTGGTTATTAACTAAATAAAAACATATGGAGGAAACAAAAATGGCTTTGTTTAAGGGTAAAGAGATTAGGAAAATTATTTATAATGGGGAGTGGTGGTTTTCGGTGGTGGATGTTTGTACTGTTTTAACTGACAGTCCTGACGGAGGAGCTTATTGGAGAAAACTCAAACAAAGGCTTCTTGAGGAAGAAAGTGAAGTCGTGACGTTTTGTCACGGGTTGAAATTGGAAGCACCTGATGGCAAAATGCGTGAAACTGATTGTGCCAATACTGAAGGTATTTTTCGTATTATCCAATCAATTCCTTCACCAAAAGCTGAGCCTTTCAAGCGTTGGCTGGCCAAAGTTGGCTATGAACGAATACAGGAAATTGAAAATCCAGAATTAGCAACCAAGCGTACGCGGATGCTTTACAAACTAAAAGGTTATCCAGATAGTTGGATTGAAAAAAGAATGCGAGGTATAGAGATACGAGAAACTCTTACAGATGAATGGCAAAAACATGGTATAAAAAAAGGAAGAGAATATGAAATACTGACAGCAGAGATAAGTAAGGCTACTTTTGGTTTGACTCCTTCTGAATACAAAAAAGTAAAGGGTTTGAAACAAGAGAATTTGCGTGATCATATGGTAGATTTGGAACTTATTTTTTCTATGCTTGGAGAAGCTGCTACCACAGAAATTACCAGAGAAGAAGATCCTATTGGTTTGGAAGAAAACAAAAAAGTAGTCAAGCGGGGTGGTGGTGTGGCTGGTATAGCTAGGAAAAAAATGGAAGAAGAAACTGGCAAAAAAGTAGTAAGTAGCAAAAATTATTTGTTGAAGGGTAGAGATAATAAAAAATTGTCGTAAAAGGTATCTAAAACACGTTTCTGGTAATTATCATTTTTGTGTATTATTAGAAATGAAAAAAGAGGAAAGTGGCTAATTTAGGCGATTTTTGTCTGGCTGATTTTATACACAAGCATTTGTTAACATTTTGTGGGGAAAAGGGTATAATATCTATGTTATCTCAGAAATTTATTAAAAATAATAAAGATATGATATATCTTGAATTAGAAAATAGCTTAATTAAGCCAAAACCTATATTTTCACGTCACGATATTGAAAGGGCTGGTTTTAAGGCATATCCTTACCAATTGAATCTTTGGGTAAAAAAAGGCTATTTGAAAAAGTTGAAAGGCGGTTTGTATATGTTTAGTAAGGCCAAAGTTTCCAAAGAAATTATTGCCAATTATTTGCGTCAGCCTTCTTATATTTCACTTGAATATGCCCTTTATTGGCACAACTATACGGTGGACATACCTTTTCAAATTACTTCTGTGACTACGAAGAATACGGCTAGAATACAGGTAGAAAATAATATTTTTATTTATTATCATGTCAAACCTAGTGTATTCAATGGTTTTGTAAATAGTGATAATTTTTTTGTGGCCACAGCAGAAAAGGCTTTGGTTGATTTGTTTTATTTACATCCAAAAAAATTTAATAATGACGAAGATTTTGTTGAAGCACGTTTTCATGAGGAAATGATGAAAGAAAAATTGGATTGGAGTGGGTTGTTTAGTATTGCCAAATTGTATAATAATAAGAGTTTGCTAAGAAGGTTGGGACTTTTTCAAAAATATATTTTTAATTAATTTTTATGTTGAGTTTAGAACAAATTTTATTTTTTGCCAAACAACAAGGCTTGAAAGAGGGTAACGAAAAACAAGCTATGGTTGAATATTTGCAGACTTTGATTTTGCAGTTGTTGACCAAATACAAAGGATCAAATAAAATAAGTTTTATTGGTGATACAAGTCTTCGTTTTTTTTATAATTTGCCTAGATTTTCCGAAGATCTTGATTTTGATAACTTTGGTTTGTCAGAACAAGATTTTGATGAAATAATAAAAGAATTAGTCAAAGATTTAATTTTGCGTGGTTTTGTGATTGATTCTCTTGTCAAATTCAAGGGGGCTTATCATTGTTATTTACGTTTTTCAAATTTATTGTATAAAAATAATTTGTCTGCGCATGCTGATGAAAAAATATTAGTAAAAATTGATACCTCAAAGCAAGATTTTATTTTTAAGCCAGAAAGAAAATTTTTTAATCGCTATGGTATCACTGAAGAAATACAAGTAAATCCTGTAGATATTTTGATGGCACAAAAGACAATGGCTCTTTTGGGTAGAAAAAGAGCTAAAGGAAGAGATTTTTTTGATTTTGTTTTTTTGGATGCTATTACCAAGCCAAATTTGGAATATTTGAAAAAAGAATTAGGTATTGATTCTTTGAAAAAATTAAAGGTTTTAATTATAGAAAGATGTTCAAAATTGGATTTTGAAAATTTGGCAAAAGATGTAGAACCTTTTTTGTTTAATTTTGACGATGTTGCCAAAGTAAGAAAATTCAGGCAATATATAACAGGCTGGAATCACTAATCTTGACATAAATAATCACAAATATAATCACTAAAAAATTATTCATTCACTTTATAACTTTTCCGTCCACAGCCCCCACCCTCCACCCAAGGCGGACAAGAAGGCGGGTAATACAAGGCGTGCACGGCAAGGCGGATCCCTGCCTACCGGACAGACAGGCGCCTTGGGCGGAATAAACTCAGTTCTATGCAAAAAACTCTAGAAAAAATTCTAAAAATAGTAATTGGTATCTCATTTTTTGTGCCACTTTTGGTACTGCCTAAAGCTTATATTTTCCCTTTTATCGTACCAAAGATTGTCTATTTTCGGTCTTTGGTCTTAGTGATACTTGGGCTTTATCTTATTTTGCTTGTTAGTGACTTTCAGAAATATCGACCGAGATTTTCTTGGGTTAACATAGCTGTATTAGGATTTTTGATTTCTTTTATAGTTTCTACTTTTGTTGGTGTAGATTGGTACAAGAGTTTTTGGGACAATCATGAGAGAATGCTTGGTCTTTTTACAATTTTTCATTATGTTGTTTATTATTTTATTATTACTACTGTAGTACGCGATTGGTCCGAGTGGAAATGGCTTATGCGTACCTTTTTATTGGCTGGGTCTATTGTGTTGGTTATTGGCGTGTTACAACATTATGTCAATCCAGATTTACTTTTGAATAGAGGCAGTGATCGTGTTTCTTCCACCCTTGGTAATTCTATCTATTTTAGTGGTTATGGAATGTTCTTATTTTTCGTGGGAGCATTCTTGGCTATCAAAGAAAAGCTGAAAGCTAGAAGTATTGAACTACTTTCTATGGAAGCTGGCTGGTTTTGGGCTGAAATTGTAGCTACTTTGTTAGGGCTTTGGGGAATATTTTTGGGTGGTACGCGTGGTGCTTTGGTAGGACTTATTATTGGTTTATTTGTTTTAGGCTTGGTTTATTTCCTTACTCTCAAAGAAAGAAAAAAAATAAAACAAGGTGTTCTATTAGTTTTTTTGCTCGGTATAATAGTTTTGGGTGTTTTGTTTATCAATAGAAAAACTACTTTTGTCAGTAGTTTGCCAGCTGTTGGGCGTCTGCTAAATACTGATGTATCACAAACCAATACTAGAGTCATGGCTTGGGGTGTGGCCATAGATGCTTGGCAGGGAAAACCAGTTTTTGGTTGGGGACCAAACAATTATTATTATGCTTTCAACAAATATTATCGTGCGGAATTTTTGGAATATGGTTTTGGTGAGACTTGGTTTGATAATGCTCATAGTGTGATTATGAATACTCTGGCTGTGCAGGGTATTGTTGGTTTGCTTTTGTATATCAATATTTTTGTGTTAGCTACCATCTATCTTTCCAAGAGATATAGAGAAGGAAAAATAGACGTACATATTTTGGCTTTTGGCATAGCTTTTATCTGGGCGCATTTTATTAGTGTAGCTACTGTTTTTGACAATCCTACTTCTTATCTTTATTTTTTCTTTTTTCTGGCTTTGGTTTCTGGTTTTACTGAAAAAACAAAACAAGAGAATATTACTAAGAGTGGAAGAGGAATTTCTATGCCTTGGGCGATATTTGTGTCTTTGTTGATGTTGCTTTTCATCTATAGTACAGATGTCAATGCTGCTAGAGCTAATAAGTCAGCTCTGCTCGCTATTAAAGACCTAAATGCTGGTAGAGATTATACAGTAGATTACAACAATGCTTTGACTATTCCTTCACCCCATATTGATGACATTAGAAACGATACTTCTCGTATTTTTGGTGATATTATTTCTCAGATATTGAAAGATGATAAAGTCAAAAACAAATGGCAACTAATAGAACCTTTTTATAATCAAGCTGTAGAAAATTTGAACAAAAATTTGGCATTACATCCAGATGATATTAGAGTGAGTTTGCAATTGGCTCAAATAAAAATTTATGGGGCTGTGGCCAAACAAGATAGTGCTTTGTTGCAAGAAGCTGGAAAAATATTGGAAGACTCTCTGATTCTTTCACCAAAGCGTCAGCAAATACAATATATGCTGGCTGGTGTAGATGAAAATTTGCGTAAATATGATGAAGCTATTAAGCTCTTGCAGGATAGTATTGACAACGACCCTAAGATTGCCAATGGTTGGCAACAGTTGGAAACTATGTATAAGGGGATGGGAGAGACGGAGAAGGCGGAGGCGTTGCATGCTCAGGCTTTGGAGCAGAATATACAGTTTTAAAACCGTAGCGTATAAAGTCAAAAATGTTTATGAAGATTGATAAATTTGAAAGATAACCTAAATTCCCCCTCCTATTAGGAGGGGTTAGGGGAGGTCTGGAGAAAAGTAAAACGTTGTAATTAAAAGGGGGATTATGTATAGTAATAAAAGTTTTTTAAAATCTAGAAGAAAAAAATTGAGAGAAGAACAAACTAAAGCAGAAGGTGTGTTGTGGAGTCATTTGAGATCAAGTAAATTTGGTCTAAGATTTAGAAGACAACATAGTATAGGAAGTTTTATAGTGGATTTTTATTGTCATGAATTAAAATTGATTATAGAATTAGATGGTTATATACACGGAGAAGAAGAAAATAGACAAAAAGATATAGTAAGACAAAATATTTTAGAAAAATTAGGCTATAAAGTAATAAGATATAAAAATGAACAAATAAAATATGAATTAAATAATGTTTTACAAGATATTTTTAATCAAATAAATAATTTTTCAAGAGATGTCTGTCTCAAAGATGGACCCCCTCTAACTCCCCCTACTAGGGGGAGAATCTGACTAACTAAATTTCAAAATTCCTAAATTTAAAATTATATTTATATGCGTAAAGCACTAATCACTGGCATCACCGGTCAAGATGGCTCATATTTAGCAGAATTGCTGTTAGAAAAAGGCTATGAAGTACATGGTATCATTCGTCGTTCTAGTAGTTTCAATACTGAGAGAATTGATCATCTGTATCGTGATCGTCATGAGACTGGTGTTAAATTATTCTTACACTATGGTGATTTGACAGATAGTAGTAATATTAGTCGTATTTTGGATGAAGTAAAACCAGATGAAATATATAATCTAGGTGCACAGAGTCATGTACGTGTAAGTTTTGATTTGCCCGAATATACTGCTGATGCAGATGGTCTAGGAACTTTGCGTTTGCTTGATGCTATACGAGACAAAGGAATGGACGTAAAGTTTTATCAAGCTGGTAGTTCGGAAATGTTTGGAAAAGTACTGGAGACCCCACAAAAAGAGACGACTGGCTTTTATCCACGTAGTCCTTATGGTTGTGCCAAAGTTTTTGCTCATAATATTGCGGTCAATTATCGTGAAAGTTATAATATGTTTGTTTGCAACGGCATACTTTTCAATCACGAGTCGCCTCGTCGTGGTGGAACTTTTGTGACCAAAAAAATCGTGGATGCTTTCCAAAATATAAAAGCAGGCAAGCAAGAAAAATTATATTTGGGAAACCTAGAGGCTAAGCGTGACTGGGGTTATGCCAAGGATTATGTGGAAGCCATGTGGCTGATGCTCCAACAAAAAACTCCAGATGATTATGTGGTGGCTACTGGTGAAACGCACAGTGTGCGTGAATTTGTGGCAGAAGCTTCACAGTATTTTGATTTTGAAATAGAATGGCAAGGTGAAGGACTAAAAGAAAAGGGAATAGACAAAAATACAGGTAAAACTATTATTGAAATTGATGAACAATATTTTCGTCCTGCTGAGGTAGATATGCTTTTGGGGGATGCTAGTAAGATCAGAGAAAAATTGGGTTGGGAAGCGAAGACAAAGTTTGGAGATTTGGTGCGTATTATGTGTGAGACTGAAGAATAAATTTGTCTGTTTTTTTAAACTATGTTATAATATTTTTGCAAATAGGAGCAAAGGAGGAAACTTTAGTTTATAAAGTTTGAATAATTTCTCCCTCGAATAGGGGGAGAAATTATTTTTTATAGAAAATTATTATTAATATGATTGATTTAGATTCTAAAATATACGTAGCAGGGCATAAAGGTATGGTTGGATCTGCATTAGTTAGAAAATTACAAAGTGTTGGTTATACTAATTTAATTCTTCGAACTAGACAAGAATTAGATTTGTTAGATCAAAAGGCTGTGGCAAATTTTTTTGCATTAGAAAAACCAGAATATGTGATTTTGGCAGCCGCCAAAGTGGGTGGAATTTTGGCCAACAATACTTATCCAGCAGATTTCCTTTATCAAAATTTACAAATCCAAAATAATGTTATCCACAATGCGTATTTGAGTGGAGTGAAAAAATTATTGTTTCTTGGTTCTTCATGTATTTATCCGAAAAGTTGTCCACAGCCGATGAAAGAAGAATATTTGTTGACAGGTGAGCTAGAGCCAACCAACGAAGCTTATGCTATTGCTAAAATTGCAGGTATCAAGATGTGTCAGAGTTACAATCGGCAATATGGCACCAATTTCATCGCGGTCATGCCGACTAATCTTTATGGTCCAAATGATAATTTTGATCCAGAAACATCTCATTTGTTTGCTGCTTTTGTACGTAAATTTTCAGAAGCCAAAAAAAATAATGCTAAGAGTGTAAAAGTCTGGGGTACAGGAGTGGCTAGACGTGAATTTCTTCATGTGGATGATATGGCAGATGGTTGTCTATTTTTGCTCCAGAATTTCAATCCTACCAAAGAACAAAATGAAAAAGGAGAAATCTTTTGTAATTTAGGGACTGGACAGGATTTGACTGTCAAAGAGCTGGTAGAGCATTTTAAACAAGTATTAGACTACCAAGGGGATCTTGAATGGGATAGTACTAAACCTGATGGTATGTCGCAAAAGTTGTTAGATGTAAGTAAAATGCATGATATGGGATGGAGACATACTATTGACTTGGATGAGGGAATAAAGAGGACTTGTGAGTGGTATCTTGAGAGTGGTAAGAAATAAGGAGTAAAGAATAAGGCACAGAAGAATTTCCTGAAATTTTATAAAAGTTGCTGGTAGTTGTTTATTTTTGCAGTAGCTGAGGATTTATTAATGACCTAAATAGCATATATTTGGGTCAGTATATTGATCTGCAAGCCTTGCTTTAGTTGACTAATTTTTTGTAATAATATACAATGGAACTGCGAGTAATTAATAGTTCAGTCAAACATTATCAATATGGACAGTTTAATAACAAAATTATATCAATCCTCCAAAACCATTCTGTCTAACAAGGACTTGGCTTTGATTTGGCAAGAAAATAACGAAGAAAGTTTATATGCCAAAACTGCTTATTATGTAAAGCAAAAAGCTTTGATTAGGTTGACCCGTGGTGTGTTTGCTAAAAACAAAGACTACAATCCTAAAGAATTGGCAACCAGTATTTATATCCCGTCTTATATTAGCTTTGAAACAGTTTTGCGTGAATCTGGTGTGATTTTTCAACATTACGATACGATCTTTGTGGTTTCCAAGTGGCCAAAAACCATGATTGTGGATAAGTGTACAATTACATTTAGAAAATTGAAAGATGTAGTTTTGTACAATTCAACAGGGATTATCAGTAAAGACAATTACAGTATTGCTACTACAGAAAGAGCCTTCCTGGATATGATTTATTTGTTTCCGAATTATTATTTTGATAACTTGAAATCAGTCAATTGGGAAAAGTGTGAGAGTCTAGTAAAAATTTATAATAACAAGGAATTAATAAAACGCTTGAATAAATACCGAAAAAATTATGCTCAATAGAGAAAAACATCAATTGGTAATGGGGCAAATTTTGAAGGATATCTATACTGATGTTACAATTAGCTCGCTCTTAGGATTTAAGGGTGGTACTTGTGCTTATTTTTTCTATAACCTGCCAAGATTCTCGGTGGACTTGGATTTTGATTTGCTGATGGTGAATGACGAAAATCAAAAAATGGTATTTGAAAAAATTGTCGCTATTTTAGGCAAGTATGGAGAGGTTAAAGATCAATACATCAAAAGATTTACAGTTTTCGCTTTACTATCCTACGGCGATGATGACCATAATATCAAGGTTGAAATTAATGTCAGGAAATTGGTAGAAAATATTCAAGATCACTATGAAATGAAAGAATATCTTGGTATTTCAATGTTTGTTGCCAAAAAAGATTATTTGTTTGCGAGTAAACTGTCAGCTTTGACCTTAAGGAGTGAAACTGCTATGAGAGATATTTATGATATTCACTATTTTGCCAAGAGTAATTGGGATATTAATGCTGAGGTAATCAAAGAAAGAATCGGTAAAACCACTAAGGAATACTTGGCTGATTGTGTTGTGTTTATAGAAAAATTGAAAGACAACCAGATGTTGCAGGGATTGGGAGAACTTGTTGATAGTGAAAAAGAAAAAGCTTGGATTAGAACCCACCTAAAAACCGACTCTATCTTCATGCTGAAAAATTACTTGTCAGCGATAAAATAAGCAGTGATTAGTCAGTTGTGGACAAAATGTGGTGCTTATTGACACCTAATTTTTGACAAACTTTATAAAGTTTATCGTCCAATTTAATTTTATTATCATCAGACAAGAGAAAAAAGATTGTATTATGTAAAAGTCTTGACTTTTTATTATTATACTGGATAATAGTCGTATATGAATAGACAACAGACAGTACCAATTATCTTATGGGATTATTTTTATAATATGGTGGTAATAGTGTAGGATAGTGATTAGATTATGATACCTATTGACACCTAGTGATACTTGTTGTAATATAAGTCTATAAAGTCTCTTCCACCCCCACCCAAGGCGGGCTAAGCAAGGCGGATAAAAAAGTCGAAAATTAAAAGTAATGACTTTAGACATTAAGGACTTTATAGACTTTTGACTATTTTATGGAAATCAAACCAAACTCAGTCTACACTACTACCGAAGCTCAAGACTTGCTAAAGATTAGTAGTAGTACTATGAAAAGACTTTTGAAACAAGGTCTTATTCGGGCTAATAAGATTGGTAAGCAGTACCGTTTTTTAGGTCATGATCTTCTGAAATTGTTGTCTCCTCAGGTTGATGAAAGAGTAACTAATGTTTATCAAAAGGTGAAGATGAAGACTATCGAAAAAACTAAGGATTGGTAAAATTAGTTTATGAACTATTTTTTATGGAAATTATAATCAAACCAAAAAATAAATGGTGGCAACTTGATTTGAAAGAAATTTGGCAATTTCGTGATTTGTTTTATTTTTTTACTTGGCGTGATTTGAAAGTAAAGTATAAACAAACGCTTATAGGAGTTTTGTGGGCCATATTTCAACCATTTATTACTATGGTTGTATTTACTGTATTTTTTGGAAAATTGGTTCAGATGCCTTCGGATGGAATTCCTTATCCAATTTTTGTTTATGTTGGTTTGCTTTTTTGGACATTGTTTAGTACTGGTCTTACTAATGCTAGTAATATTTTTGTAAATAATGAAAAGATTATTACCAAAGTTTATTTTCCTAAATTGACTTTGTTAGTTTCTAGTATTCTTACTAATGTTATTGATTTTTTTATAGCTAGTATTATTTTATTTGCTATGATGTTTTGGTATCATTATACACCAAATATTTTAGGGTTGTTGTTATTGCCAGTTTTGTTGTTAATGACAATATTATCTACCATAGGTATTGGACTATTTTTTTCTTCTATCAATGTCAAATACAGAGATGTTCGTTTTATTTTACCTTTTTTTATACAACTTTTGATGTTTTTGACACCCGTAATTTATCCTGTTAGTCTGGCGCCAGAGAAATATCGTTGGATTCTTGGATTGAACCCTATGTCTGGTATAATTGATAGTGCTAGAGCTGTTGTTTTTGGTACCGGCAATGTAGATTGGTCATTATTTTTGGTTTCAATGATAAGTATGCTAGTGTATTTTATTATGGGCTATATTTATTTCAAAAAAACCGAGCGTTATTTTGCTGATGTAATTTAGCCCCACACTTAATTATTTTATGTATTACGTTTATATACTAAAAAGTAAGAAGGATAATAAATTATATACAGGTTCTACCAATGATTTGAGGAGAAGGTTTAAAGAACACAATACAGGTAAAGTGAAATCAACTAAATATAGAGTTCCTTTTGAATTAATATATTATGAAGCTTATAAAGCAGAAAAAGATGCAAGGGATAGGGAACATAATTTAAAATTGAGAGCAAATGCTTTGAGTCAATTAAAGAGAAGAATAAAAATTAGTTTAAATAATTAAGTGTGGGGCTAAAAAATATGAGTCAACCAATGATTGAAGTTAAAAATTTGGGTAAAAAATATCGTATAGGCGAAAAAGAAAAATATCTTGCCTTACGAGACAAAATTGCCCACCCTATAAAAGCTATAAAAAGTTTGCGTGAGCAAAAAGATTTTTGGGCTTTGGAAGATGTCAATTTTACTGTTGAACCTGGAGAAGTGCTTGGTGTAATTGGTAGAAATGGTGCTGGTAAAAGTACTTTGCTTAAGATTCTTTCTCGCATCACTCCACCAACAACTGGAGAAATAAAAATGCGAGGACGTGTTGGTAGTCTACTTGAAGTTGGTACAGGTTTCCATCCAGAGCTGACGGGACGAGAAAATATCTTTTTGAGTGGTTCTATACTTGGTATGAGAAAAAAGGAAATAGAAAAGAAATTTGATGAAATTGTAGAATTTGCGGGTATTGAAAAGTTTTTGGATACTCCAGTCAAGCGTTATTCTTCTGGTATGTATGTGAGACTAGGTTTTGCGATTGCAGCTCATCTTGAACCAGAGATTTTACTTATTGATGAGGTATTGGCAGTGGGGGACGCCGAATTTCAAAAGAAGTGTCTTGGAAAAATGGGTGACATTACCAAAAATGATGGCAGAACTATTATTTTTGTGAGTCATAATATGGGGGCAATACAAAATTTATGTAGTAAATGTTTGTATTTAGAAGATGGAAAAATAAAAAAAATAGGTAAAACAGATGATATTATAAATTCGTATCTATTTAAAAATTCTGATATTTCTGAAGTGGATATATTACAATCCCATCATGTTAAGGGAAATGGTGACGTTAATATTACGAAGGTTTCTGTATTAGATAGTAAAAAAAAATTAAATAACTCTTTTTTAATAAATGAAAAAATTAATTTTAAAATAAAATATATAGTAAAAAATATTTCAAAAAGTATTTCTTTTTGGATAATCATTTCTGATAGTAATGGATCTCCACTTATTAGTTCTTTTCAAAAGGATGGGGGTGTCTTGTTAGACCCAATATTGGGAGAGCACGAATTAAATGTTACTTTTGATGAAATAGGATTATTGCCTGGTTTTTATTCAGTATCTTTTGGTATCTTTTCTCATGAAGGTCTGGTTAGTTGGGAATTTTCTGATTGGGTAGATCATTGTTTATCAATAAATATTACTGAAGCTTTTGTGGGTGGTAAATCATATGATGGTAGATGGGGGAAAATAGATAGAAAAGCATTGTGGTATTAATTTAATTATTATAAAATAATTTATTGATTATATAATATTATGAATAAGAAAAATGCTAATGGAGCACTCGTTTGGATTACTGGTTTGCCAGGTTGTGGAAAAACGACTTTATCAAAAAAATTGTATGAATCTATTAATAATAAATTATTTACTATAAGAATGGATGGTGATGTTTTTAGGGAAATTATGGATAATGATCTTGGTTATACTATTGAAGACAGAAAGAAAAATGCTTTTCGTTTAGCTCGTATGAATAAATATTTAGTTGAGCATGGTGCTGTTGTTATTTGTGCTACGGTTTCCTTGTTTAAAGAAGTCCATGACTGGAATAGAAAAAATATAAATAATCTTTTGGAAATATTTATTGAAGTTTCTGAAAATGTTTTGAATGAACGTGATCAAAAAAACTTGTATAGTAAAGGTAAAACTGGTGAAACAAAAAACGTATATGGTATTGATCAATCATTTGATATACCAAAAAATCCTGATTTGATAATAAAAAATGATGGTAGTTTGGATGATTTTTTAAAAAATACTTTAAAAATTGAAGATTTATTAAAGGCTAAGTATGATAAGTTATTTTTGTAATTTTTTGTTTTGAAGATATAATATGTTTAATAAAAATATTAAATCGAAAATTGAATTTGGTACAAAGGCTGAAACACTTAAGAAATTAATACCCTTTGTAAATAAGAGTGTCATTGATGATTTGGTGATTTTTTCTGTTAGAGAATGGAAATTAAAACAAGAAGAAATAATAAAAACTATACAGAAGTATTTTGAAGGGAAAATAGTTGTGAGAAGCAGTGCTTTGAATGAAGATTGTCTTATTAAATCAAATGCAGGTCATTTTACATCTGTGTTGGATGTTGACTCTAAAGATAGAAGTAAAATTATTGAGGCTGTAGAAAAAGTTATTTTTTCTTATGGTGATAATGATGAAAATAATCAATTTTTTATTCAGACATTCTTGGAAGATGTAGATATAAGTGGAGTAATATTTACTCGAGATATAAATACTTTTGCTCCTTATATAACGATTAATTACGATGATAAAACAGGTTTAACTGATACTGTTACTAGCGGAAAAGGAATAAATACAAAAACTTTTGTAATTTTTAGAAAAAAACTTTTTAATAGAGAAAAAGATAAATTTGATATTTTATACAAAGCTATATTGGAATTGGAAAAATTGTTTGAAAATGATGCTTTAGATATAGAATTTGTGTATAAAGAAAATAAAGTACATTTGTTACAAGTTCGTCCTATAGTTTTTTCGTCTGATGTTAAAAAAAATATAGATATTGACTTAATATCTGGGACGTTGGATCATATTTATAATAAGATAAAAGAACTTAACTTGCCTCATCCTGATTTGTATGGTGATAATACTGTGTATGGTGTTATGCCTGACTGGAATCCCGCTGAGATGATTGGTATAAAACCAAGACCTTTATCTTTGTCATTATATCGTGAGTTGATAACTGACAATGTATGGGCTTTCCAAAGAGATAATTATGGTTACAAACGTTTGAGAAGTTTTCCGCTTTTAGTTTCTTTTGCAGGGCATCCTTATATAGATGTACGTGTGGATTTTAATTCTTGGATACCAAAAAAATTGGATGATAATCTTTCACATAAGTTAGCTAATTTTTATATTAATAAGTTGAAAAATAATCCAGGTAGTCATGATAAAATAGAGTTTGATATTGTATATACATGTTATACCTTTGATTTGGAAAATAATTTACAAGAACTTTTAGAAAATGGATTTGGTGTAGATGAAGTACATAAAATTAAAGAAAGTTTACTTTATATAACACAAGATATTATTGGCTCAAATGGTAAAGAAGGATTGTATAAAGAAGATCTTAAAAAAATAGACATTCTAGAAAAAAGAAGAAAATCTTTATTAAGTTCTTCTTTATCAAATGTAAATAAGTTGTATTGGTTGGTCGAAGATTGCAAGCGTTATGGTACTTTACCTTTTGCGGGGATTGCACGTGCTGGTTTTGTTGCAATTTTGTTTTTGGATTCTTTGGTTAAACTTGAAGTTATTTCTGTGGATCAAAGAAAATTATTTATGAGTTCTTTAAATACTGTAACAAAAGAATTAAGTAATGATGTAAAATTTTTAAAAAATGGAAAAATTGACCGTGAAAATTTTTTAAAAAAATATGGACATTTGAGACCTGGTACATATGATATTATGTTGGAGAGTTATTCAGAAAACTTTGAAAAGTATTTTGATTCATCTGTATCAAATATGGAAGGAATTTTGTCAAAAAACATACCAGAATCTTTTAAACTTTCTAAGGAACAAAATGTTAAACTTAATAATCTTTTAGAAGAACATAATTTAAATATAAGTGTAACTGATTTTTTTAGTTTCATTAAGGAGGCTATTGAAGGAAGAGAATATGCTAAATTTGCATTTAGTAAAAGTGTTAGTGAGATTTTAAGTTTAATTAAAAAATATGGTAAGAATTATAATTTTAGTTCAGGAGAAATGTCTTTTGTTGAAATAAGTACAATAATGAAATTTTATTCTACAGTGGCTTATTTTAATGAAAGTGAATTACTCTCAAAAGAAATTGAAAGAAATAAAAGTTTTTTTAATTTTTATAAGTATTTGAAATTACCATATTTAATTAATAAGCCAGAAGATGTTTTTTCATTTTATTTAGATGGAATAGAACCAAATTATATAACTACTAATGTTGTAGAGGGTGAGATATCCTTGATAGATTCCTCAACAAAAATAGAAGATATTTCTGGTAAAATAGTATTTATTGAAAATGCAGATCCAGGATTTGATTGGATTTTTTCACATAATATAAAAGGTCTAGTAACGATGTATGGTGGTGCTAATTCTCATATGTCAATTAGATCTGCAGAATTAAATATACCTGCTGTGATTGGTTGTGGATCTGTTTTGTTTGAACAATGGAATAAAGTAAAGTTACTTAATATAGATTGTGCTAGTAAACGTGTCGTTGTAATTTCTTAATTTGTATGAATTTTTTTACAAAAATGAAACCTATACTGTTTGAGGCTGGTCAGGCAATTTTAGATGTTTATAAAACAGATGATTTTGATATTTTTATAAAAAAAGATAGTTCACCTGTAACAAAGGCTGACAAAATTTCTGATGAAATAATTGTAAATGGTATAAAATCTTTTTCTGATAAATTGATAATTTCAGAAGAAATGTTTGATGGTACAAATAATTTAGTATTAGATGATTATTTTTGGTTAGTCGACCCTTTGGATGGTACTAAGGATTTTTTAGCTAAAAATGATGAATTTTCTATAAATGTGTCATTAATAAAGAACGATAGTCCTATTTTTGGTATAATCTATTTACCAGTTCAAGATATTTGTTATTGGGCTGAAAAGGGTGTTGGTTCTTTTAGAGATTATGATAGAATATATAATGATTCAAAAAGAACTGGCAGTGATGTTGTTGGAACTGTTAGTCGTTTTCATGAAACCAGAGATGATATTAATTTTTTTAAAAAAAATAATGTTACAAATATAAAAAAATTTGGTGGTGCAATAAAATTTTGTCGTATGGCAGAAGGAGAAGTGGATGTTTACCCACGTTTTATAGGTAGTAGTGAGTGGGATACTGCTGCTGGTCAATTATTGATTTCTGAGTCAGGTTGTAAACTTACAGATGTGACAACTAAGCATGATATGTTATATAATAAAGTAGGTTTTAGAAATAACAATTTTGTTGCTATAAGAAATAATTTAATTATCCATTATTAATCATATGAAAGCAATTATATTGGCAGCTGGTATGGGAACCAGATTAAGTAAATATACACAAGAACTTCCGAAAGGTATGCTGGATTTTTTTGGTAAGAGCTTGATTCAAAGACAGGTTGAGCTTTTTCGATCTTGTGGAGTTGAAAATATCATAATTGTAACAGGTTATCAAAAAGAAAAAGTAAATATTTTAGGTGTAAAATATTATAATAATAACAATTATTCGAGTACCAACATGGTGGAAACTTTGTTTTGTGCTGAAGAAGAGCTAAATGATGATGTTATTGTTTCTTATTCTGATGTAATTTATACCAAAGATGTATTACAAAAAGTGATTGACAGTAAAGTGAGTGCTGGTGTTACTATTGATGATTCTTATTGGGATTATTGGCAGGCTCGTATGGAAAATCCTTTATTAGATATAGAAAGTTTGATAATTGATGGTGATGGTAAAATAATTGATTTGGGGGATACAAATTGTTCATTGGAAGAAGCCAAAGTTCGTTATGTTGGTTTATTGAAGTTTTCTAGTCTTGGAGTGGAACATCTAAAGAAAGTTTACCATAAAAATAAGGATTTATTTTTTTTGAAAGATGAACCTTGGTTACGATCCAAGTCTTTTAAAAAAGCATATATGACTTGCATGTTGAAAGCCTTGATTAATGAAGGATATAGAGTAGAGCCTATTTACATTTCACATGGGTGGATGGAATTTGACACTAATGAAGATTATGAAAATGCTATAGAGTGGAACAAAAATGGGGAATTGGATCGTTTTATTAAGTTAGATAAATAATTATGAAGACAGTGGGTATCTCGCAAAGAGTTGTCTTGAATAAGAATGGTTCAAGATCTGACTCTTTGGAACAAGATTATACAAAATATTATTCCAAGTTTGGTATAAATTTGATTCCAATTCCAAATGTTATTGTTGATGTCACAGAATATATAAAAAAAAATAGAATAGAGACAATAATCTTATCTGGTGGTGGAGAAATTAGTCCAGAATTTTCAAGACATCCTGAAAAAACTAAATTATTTTACCAACCAGAAAGAGACTTTGTAGAAAGTGAATTACTTAAATACGCTGTTAAACATAGTTTGCCTGTTATAGGGGAATGTCGTGGTGCACAATTTATAAACTTGTTTTTTGAGGGTACTTTAATTAATTCTATACAAGATAGTTTACCAAATTCAAATAATCACATTGCAACTAATCATATGATAAAAATCGTTGATGATAAATTTAGAGATTTTTTTACTAGCAGTGAGTTTGAAGTAAATTCTTTTCATGAAAATGGATTTACAAAAAATGAGTTGTCATCTGAATTAAAAGAGTTTGCAATGTGTAATGATGGAATTGTAGAAGGATTTTATCATAGAAAATTACCAATATTAGGAATTATGTGGCATCCTGAGAGAATGAAGGATAATGAAAAAAATAATTATAATTTATTAAATAATTTATTAAATAATATATAAATATGAGTAATCAAAATACCGATTGGAATTATGGTGAGCACGCTAAGTATTATGTTTATCGTCCTAATTATTCACCTAAAGCAATTGACCAGTTGTGTGAATATGTGGATGCTAAACAAGATAAAAAGTATCTAATAGCTGATGTTGGTGCTGGTACAGGTAACCTTACTATTATGTTGTTAGAAAGAGGTTTTAATTGTGTCGCTATTGAACCTACTCTAGAAATGAAAAAAATTGGTGAAGACATAACAAAAGAAATGAGTGTAGAATGGAGAAATGGCACTGGAGAACAAACTGGTTTAGATAAAGAATCTGTAGATTGGTTTACTATGGGTTCCTCTTTCAATACAACTGATAGAACAACTACTTTAAAAGAAGCATATCGTGTTTTGAAAAATGGTGGTTATTTTTCTTGTATGTGGAATAATCGTGATATAGAAGATGATAAGGATCAAAAAAGGATAGAAGAAATAATTTTAGAGGTTATACCAGAATATGAAAGAGGTGTTAGAAGAGAAGGTCAGGCTGATTTTATTTTATCTAGTGGTCTTTTTAATGATATACATTATATTGAAGTATCTCAAACTGTCTCTAGATCAATAGATGATTATATAAAAGCTTGGATGTCTGTAAAAAATAAATACTGGGATTTGCATACCACAGAAGGAAAAACACGTTTTGATACTATTGTTGAAAAAATTAAAGAAGAATTTGGTAATAATGCTATTTTTGATATGTTATATATAACAAAAATTTGGACAGCTAGAAAAATTTCTTAAATATGAAAAGAATTGATTTAATATCTTCGCAATTTCCGAGTGGTGTAGCTTGGCTATTGAATTTTTTTGTGGAAAATAACATTTTAGTTTATCGTGGAGAAAATGTTGTGTCTACTTGGAAAGTTACAAATGGTAATTATGAATTACAAGATGGTCAAAATGTGTTGAAGCAATGGTTGCCATGTCTTAGCGAAAAAAAATCTATTACGTTTTCAGATAGAGTGTCTATTAGGTGGTCTCATGAGTTCCCTGGTTCAAATAATTCTAAACAAAAAACTGTTTTACTTGTTCGAGATGGACGTGATTGTATTTATTCTCAATTTAAAAGAGAAGAAAAATATACGAATTTTCATGATATGCTCAAATATGGCACAGAACCTTTTAATTTGAATCCATCAGAAACATGGGCTTTACATAATTATCTTTGGTTGAAAAAGATTCCAAAGGATGAAATATTTGTTATTAAATTTGAAGATATTAAGTCTGATCCTTTTCCTGTTTTGAAGAAAATGTTAAATTTTCTTGAAATTGAACTTACTGATGAACAAATTGTTAAGGGTATTGAGTCTTCAAGTTTTGATAGGGCAAAAAAAGCAGAAGAAGAATATCGTAAACAAACTGATGTGACTCAGTTTAAACAAGTTAATAGAAAAGGAATTGTTGGTGAGTGGAAGTCAGTATATGGTAAAGAAGAACTGGGTTTATTTCAAGGATTTCCCAACCATATACTTAAAAAATTAGGTTATGAAGTATCTGGTAGTTGTGAGTATTCATCAAATTATATTTTTGGTGTAAGGATTAAAATGTATTTGTCAAAATTAAAAAAGTATTGTTTTAACTTTGTTAGAAAATTATTTCATTATTTTAAAAAAATAATTTATCTAAAATGAATATAGAAATAGTTTACAATTCTAAGCAATGTGATGTTTGTCCTCTTTGTGGGTCTTCTTTAATATATAAAGTTGGTATAATACCTATAATTAAACCAACGCTTTATTCTTCAACTGAAATAAAATTAAAAAATGATTATGAATATTGGGAATGTAACAGCTGTTTTTCTGGATTTAGCCAGAATATAGTTTGTGAAGATGATTCAAAAAAATTGTATATAAATAACAAAAGTAATAAATGGCAATCTGAAAAAATTGAAGTTAACAAAACCAAAGAATTGATAAATGAAATTAAAAAATATTTTTTTGATAATTTACAAGTTTTAGATATAGGTTCAAATACTGGAGAACTATTGGATTACTGTAAACAGAATGGGTTAGATACATATGGTGTTGAGTATTCAATAATTGGTAAAGAAATCACTAGACAAAAAGGGCATACTGTTTATGATTCTGTAGATTCAATAGAGAAAGGTAAAAAATTTGACTTAATTTTTGCGTTTGATTTGATTGAACATTTGTATGACGTAAATAATTTTTTTGATAAAATAACTAGAATATTAAAAAAAAATGGTAAAATAATTTTGCTTACTGGTAATCCAAATTGCGTATCAGCTAAATTATCAAAAAGTAAGTGGTGGTATTTACGTTATCCAGAACATATTGTTTTTCCATCAAAGAAATATTTATCAAATATTCTAGGTTTGAGATTAGTTTCTTATATAAAAGTATATAACTCAATTGGTTACAAGAGAATGTCCGTTTTTTATTTATCTTTTAGAATGGTTGAAAGATTTATGCGTTTTATCCTTAGTTTAGTTTTAAATAGATATACTGGTCTTTTTTCTATGGACAAAGACCATCACCTTGTTGTGTTGTGTAAAAATTAATATTTATTTTTATGAATTGTATTATTTGTAATGGGTTAGTTAAAAAAAAATATAGTTTATATGATGATAGATATGGCTATCCGGGTTTTTTTGATATATATGAATGTAATAATTGTAAACATAAATTTACCAATAATAATTTTGAGGATAAAGATTTAACTGACTTATACACAAATTATTATCCTAGAAAAGAATTGTCTATTAATGATTATAAACCTTTTAATTTTAAAAATAATTTTAGTGACTGGTTAAAAGGTACTAAAAGTCATGCCTATACTTATGTTCCTAAGGGAGTGACTATACTGGATATTGGTTGTGGTTTTTGTGAGTCTATTGGTTACCACGTCAATAGAGGTTGTGATGTTTTTGGTGTAGAAGCTGACAGTAATGTAAAAAAAATAGCTGAAGCCCATAACTTTAATATAAAAATAGGTTTGTTTAATGCAGAGGATTATCAAGAAAATTATTTTGATTATGTTACTTTAGACCAAGTTCTTGAACACTCTGTGGATCCTAAGAATTTTTTGTTTGATATTAATAAAATTCTTAAAGATAATGGTAGTGTTGTTATTTCAATTCCGAATTCTAATAGTTTAAATTCTAAGATTTTTAAAAAGAAATGGATTCATTGGCATATTCCTTATCACTTAAATTTTTTTTCTAAGGAATCTTTGAAATTATTAGTTGAAGAAACTGGTTTTGAAGTAAAATCTATTAAAACAGTTACTTCTGTTGAATGGTTATTTTATCAACATATCCATTTAGTTACTTATCCTAAAGAAGGTATGGAATCTGTATTTTGGACCCATAAAATTAAAGAAAATTTAGGTATAAAAAAGAAAATTTTTATTAAACTATTTGCTATTTTACATAAGTTAAAGATAAATCATATTATAACCAAAATTATTGATGTATTTGGTTTGGGTGATAATTATGTGGTAATTTTGAAGAAGAATTTATGATATATGTTATTTTACCAGTTCATAACAGAAAAAAAATTACAGAGTCTTTTATACAGAATCTAGTTGAACAAACTTATAAAGATTTTAAATTGATTTTAGTAGATGATGGTTCACAAGATGGTACTTCTGAAATGGTTTTGTCTTATATATCTAGTTCGGTTGTGATTAGTGGCAAAGGTGATTGGTGGTGGGGAGGAAGCTTACAACAAGCATATAAGTGGATAAAAATAAATAGTGTGAATACAAATGATGATATTTTAATTATAAATGATGACGTAGAAATATCTAAAAAATTTTTGGAGATTGGTATTGAATCTTTGAAAAAAAATGATAAATCCTTGTTTTTAGCAAAAGCAATTTCAGTACAAGACAAAAGTAAAATAACCTGTGGTATACATGTTGATTGGAAAAAAATGACATTTGAAAAAGTAAAGAAAAACGAAGATATTAATTGTTTTTCAACAAGAGGGCTTTTCCTTAGTGTTGAATCTTTTTTGAGTATTGGTGGTTTTCATCCTTTTTTGTTGCCACATTATTTATCAGATTATGAATATACTATAAGAGCTTACAATAAAGGATATAAGTTATTAGTTAATAATAATTTATTTTTGATGTTTAATGAAAATATTTCTGGCTATCATGCTATCAATGAAAAAAGTTTTTTTACTTATATGAAAAAATATTTTTCTAAAAAAAATCCAGGAAATCCAATATATCAAATAAGTTTTGTTTTTTTAGTAGTACCTTGGAGGTGGAAAATAAAACATTTTGTAAGAATATCTTTGGTTTGTGTTAAATCTATATTAAATAATATTTAATATATATGAAATTATCACCTATAGTGCTTTTTGTCTATAATAGACCAGAACACACTAAAAAAACAATTGAAGCTTTACAAAAAAATGAACTTGCTAAAGATAGTGAATTGTTTATATATTCTGATGGCCCAAAAAATGAAGATATAAAAGAAAAGGTAAATGAGGTAAGAGAATATATAAAAGGCATACAAGGATTTAAAAAAATAACTATTATAGAAAGAGATAAAAATTTTGGATTAGCCAACAATATGATTCAAGGTGTCTCAGAAATTTTTAACACTTTTGAAAAAGTTATTGTACTTGAAGATGACCTTGTGACTAGTAAATATTTTTTAAAATTTATGAATAGTACTTTAGAGTTCTATAATGGTATTGATAAAATATTTGTTGTATCTGGTTATTCACATAATGTAAAAATACCAAAAAAATATTTTTATGATGTTTACTCTAGTTATCGTAGTTCATCTTGGGGTTGGGGTACTTGGAAGGATAGATGGCTGCAAATAGATTGGGAAGTTAAAGATTACGAAGATTTTATTAAAGACAAAAAAAAAATTAAGGAGTTTGATAAATCAGGTGGGCTTTCAAAAATGTTGAAAAACCAAATGGAGGGTAGAATAAATTCTTGGGCAATACGTAGAACTTATAATCAATTTAAACTTGGTAAATATACTATTTTTCCTGTTGTATCATTGGTTAAAAATATTGGTATGGATGGCTCTGGTACTCATTACAATAAAAAAAGTATTCAGTATGTGCAACAGGATGGTATTAAATTTGGAGAATTCAATAAAGATTATAAATTCTTAAAAGAAGGACTGGAACCTCTGGAATTGGTTACAAAACAAATTAGAAAAAAAACTGGATCGAAAAATATTTTTTTTAGAATAATAAGGAAAATAATGAAGGCTTTTATAAAATATGAATAATAAAGTTTTACAAGAAATAAATTTACTTTGTAATTTAGTATTTAATCAAAATTGTACAAGGCTTTCTTTTTTGTTACCTGATTTTTTGAAAAAATATCGTTTTGATGGTGATAGATATAGTATGAGAGAAATTTATCTTTTAATAAGACAAAAAATATTGACAATGCCTAGTTATGAAAATATTAAGTTAGATAACATTAATATTAAAAAAATGAAAAAAGTACCGAGAGAATTTGAAAAAATTATTAAAATTTATAATAATAATGAATTTTTTGATTATATAATACATGGTAGTTATGCAGATAATACTTATACTAAAGCATCAGACATAGATGATCTTGTGATTATAAAAAAAGAAGCTTTTGAAAATTATTATAATTTTAAAAGAGTCTATAAAATTTTAAAAAAAACTAATTTACTTTATCAAAATGTTGATCCTGTACAACATCACGGACATTGGTTGGTTACTGAATTTGATTTGTTAGACTATGATAATTCTATAATACCTATTTTTGTTCTGGCAAAAAATTCAGTCTCTCTTGGAAGAAATGTATCTATCAATTATAATTTGGTAGAGAATAGTAAAGGGTTTAAAGATATTTTTTGTATTATTTTAGATGAATTAGAGTTGGAAAGCAAGAAATTGTTTATTAATAAGATAAATATTTTTTCTTTAAAAAATTTATTATCTGCTGTTACTCTACTTTTTCCTCTGTATTATCAAACTAAAGGATTGAACCTTGATAAAAAAGAAGCCATCAAAAAAGCTAAAGAAGAATTTAGTAAAGAAGAATTGAAATTGTTAGAGTGGTCAACTGATTTGAGAAAAAACTGGATAAGCGTTAAAGGTTACAGAATTTATTTTCTTGTGAGAATGCTTAATTTTATATTTAGAAATAGAAACTTAACAGTTTTTTTAAGTAAATATTTTTTACCAAAAATAAAAATAAGTGAATTACCTAGTGTAGAAAAGGTATATTTTGAAAAGTTTATTTACCATATGAAATTTTTATGAAAATAAAATATGATTTGAAAAAAATGGATATGATAGACTATGAAAATGTCATAAATATTGTTTTGGATAAATTAAAAAATAATGACTTTGTATTGGCTGTGTATCAATTTGGTAGCATTAGTAAACCAGGTGTTTCAGATATTGATTTTTTGATAGTAATAAATAACGTTAAAAATTATTTTTACAAAAAGAAAGTAATAAAAGATATAATTAATTATGATGAATTGTCCAGATATTGTTTTTTTCATGATGCTATTATAATAGAAAAAAGTGATATTAAATATATAAATTTTTTTCACAATGTAGAAGGTCTTAAGCTTTTGTTTGGTGAAGATTTTAAAATGACAAAAGTTTGTTTTTCAGAAGAGCAATACTTAAAATGGAATTCTTATTTTATAATTTCTTTTCTTTTTTTGATTAAAAATAAGAAAGTAGTCTCTTTAAGATACATACTTTTATTAATAAACAACATAGCCTATACTGTAAAAAATAATGATAAAATGTTAAAAACAGACTTTTATTTTTATTTAAAAAGACAAGTTGATGAATTAAGAGATTATTGTTTAGTTTCTTCAAAAGAAATAGATATAATAGAAGAAAAAATTGTAGTTTTAATTAATATCGCTTATGATCTACTAAAGAAACAAGAAAACAAACGAAATGGTTTTAAATTATTTGTTTTGTTTAGTTTAAAACAAAGGAGTATTTTTATTACTTGCAAGTATCCATCCTTATGGAAAATATTTTTTGTAAATATTATTACTTTCCCAACTGAATATTTTTTAAGTAGGTTGAATCATAAAAAGTCCGTACATAATTTTTTGAGCACAAATAAAATGAGTAAAAAAGAATATTTTGATTTAGTGGACAGATTTCAGTCTGTAAATTATTTTTAGATAATGCATATGAAAATTTATTTAAAAGAAATATTTAGACCAATATATCACTATATAAAAAATAAAAATTATAGAGAATTTTTAAGATTGTATAATAAATTTGGTAATTACAAAAGGTTTAAAAAATCTGATGGTATAAATTTTTTGAATTATAAGTTTAATATTCCTGATTTACCAAGTTTTGTTTGGCAATTTAAAGATATTTTTGTGGATGAAATATACAAATTTAATACAGATAATGAAAATCCTGTTATTTATGATTGTGGTTCAAACATTGGGACAAGTTTATTATATTTTTCTTTGTTATATCCAAAAGCAAAAATTGTGGGTATAGAAGCTGATAAAAATATTAGCTTTATTAGTATTGGTAACATGAGAAAAAATAATATAAATAATGTAGAAGTAATAAATAAAGCTGTCTGGATTGATGATCTAGGTATTAGTTTTTCTTTTGAAGGTGGCGACGGTGGAAATATGAAAGAAAAAAACAATACACAGATAGTACAATCTCTTCGTCTTAAGGATTTAATTGAAAAAGAAAATATAATAGATTTTTTGAAAATAGATATAGAGGGTGCAGAATATGAAGTTTTAAGAGATTGTTCTGACTCTTTGAATAATGTTAAAAAAATTTTTGTTGAGTATCATTCTTGGTCAAATGATAAACAAATGTTTGGTGAAATTTTGGGAATTTTAGAAAAAAATAATTTTAGATATTATATAGAAAATATAACGAACAGAAAATTACCTTTTATTTATCATGGACTAGAAAATAAAATGGACTTGCAAGTTAATATCTTTGCTTATAAAATTTGAGATTAATATGATTAAAAATTTTTATAAAAATTTTAGAAAAAGAACTTTGTTTGTAAAATCAAAAAATTTATTTTATAAATTTTTAAGACCAAGATTTTTGTATTTTTTATTTCAAAAAAAGAAACCCTTGAGTAATATCTATGGTGCTGAAAGAGGAATCCCTTTGGATAGATATTATATAGAAAATTTTTTGGAAAATAATAAACAATTTATAAAAGGGCATTGCCTAGAGTTGTTAAATAATGACTATACTACTAAATATGGTGGTAAAAAAGTTGTTAAGAGTGATATTTTAGATATTGATAAAAATAACATGAAAGCAAATATCTTTGCTGATATAAAAGATCTGCATATTATAAAAGATCAATCATATGATTGTGTAATTTTGACGCAAGTGCTTCAATTTATTGATGATTATGATTTGGCAGTTAAAGAATGTTATAGAATTTTGAAACATGGTGGAGTATTGTTGGTAACTCTACCTTCTATAAGTAGGATAGATTGTGCTTCTGGTTTGGAAGGGGATTATTGGAGGTTTACTGTGGCATCTGCAAAATATATTTTTGGTAAATTTTTTGAATTAAAAAAAATAGAAATAAATTCATATGGTAATGCTTTGACTGGTTTATATTTTTGGATAGGAGCATCTCAACAGGAATTGTCTAAGAAAAAACTCAATTATATTGATAAAAATTTTCCTACTTTAATTACTTTAAAAGCTGTAAAATGAATAAAACAAAAGTAAAAGAAATTTTAACAGCATTTGGTATATTCCAAATAGTGTCTTTTTTTTATCATCTTATTTTAAAAATATTCAAAAAAATATCTAATAAAATTTCTAACACTGGTTATATATTGCTTTATCATAGAGTAGATAATTTAGACAATGATCCTCATCAATTGGCTGTGAGTATAGAAAATTTTGAGGCACAAATAAAATTTTTATCAGAAAATTATAATGTTATTTCTTTGTCCAAAATGGTGGACGATGTCAAAAATAAAAGATTGAAAGATAATTCAGTTGTGGTAACTTTTGACGATGGTTATGTTGATAATTATTTAAATGCTTTGGAAATTTTAGAAAAATATAATGTCCCTGCAACAATTTTTGTAACATCTGGAAAAGTTGGTGATAATACCCCTTTTGAATGGGATACAAAAAATGTGTTTGATGTTAATAACAGGTGTATGAATGAAATTGAATTAAAAAAAATGTCTGAAAGTAAAATGATTAAAATAGGTTCTCATACTGTATCTCATCCGCAATTATATTTGCTTGAAGATATTAATAAGAAAAAAGAACTTGGAGAAAGTAAATTACAATTAGAAAAAATAATAAATAAACAAGTTAGTTTTTTTGCCTATCCTTTTGGTGGTTATACAGTCAAAAACGATAAACTTGTGGGATTGGTGAAAAACGCTAATTATGAAGCTGCTTGTGAAAATATATCTGGACGTATTCAAAATAATTCTGATGTATATAGATTACCACGTTTTGTTGTTAGAAATTGGGATTTGAAAGAATTTAAAAGAAATTTTAAAAAATTTGTATGAAGGTTTTGTTTTTAAACAATTATGATCGCGTTGGTGGAGCTGCTAAAGCATCTTATAGACTTTTTGATTCTTTGTATGATTTTGGGATGGAGGCAAAGATGTTGGTGAGGTTCAAAACTGGCAATAACAAAAATGTTATAGAAATAAATTCTTATTTTAATATTTTAAACAAACTAAGAATAAAAATAGAAAACTTATTACTTAAAAAATATAAAAATCGTAAAGGTGATATTTTTTCTAGTGCTATTTTAAAATCATTTTTGACAAAAAAAATAAAAAAAATAAATCCAGACATAATTCACATTCATTGGATTGGCTCGTCTTTTGTTGATATTAAATCTTTGTTAGATATTAAGAAACCTATTGTTTGGACTTTACATGATTCATGGGTTTTTACAGGTGGTTGTCATGTTCCATATAGTTGTAAAAAATATGAAACTAAATGTTCAAAATGTCCTGCACTAGGCTCTAATAAAGAAAATGATTTGTCATCATTAGTTTGGGAGAATAAAAAGGGTGTTTATGAAAAATTGGATATGAATATTGTTTCACCTAGTAGTTGGTTGGCAGCTTGCGCTAAGTCTAGTTCCTTACTGTTTTCGAAGAGAATTTCAGTTGTTCCAAATGGTATTGATGTAAATTTGTTTTCCAAATTATCTGGTGATTTAGTAATTAAAGGTTTTAAATTTGATAAAAATGTAAAGTATATTCTCTTTTCAGGCAATGTATTGGATGCAAATAAAAATTTTGGTAGTTTGTTGGAGTCATTGAAATTCTTAAAGGACAAAAATAACTTAGAAATTTTTGTAGTTGGTAGTGATGAAGGTGTTAATAGTAAATTTGTTAGTGATATCAAAATAAATTATTTAGGTTATATAAAAAATGAGTTAGAATTAATTAGTATTTATAATTTTGCAAAAGTTGTTGTGGTACCTTCTAAACAAGAAAATTTGCCAAATACCATCATAGAATCTTTTGCTTGTTATACACCGGTCATCGCCTTTAATATTGGTGGTAATGCTGATATAATTGATCATAAAATAAATGGCTACCTAGCAAAGCTTTTTGATACTTTTGATTTTGCTCAAGGTATAGATTGGATTTTGAATAATGAAAATTATGATGATTTGTGTGAGAATGCTAGGAAAAAAGTACTAGAAAAATTTGATATTAAAATTGTGGCTAAACAGTATATAGATTTGTATAAAAGTATTTTGAACAAATAAAAAATATGGAAAATCCCAAAGTCACAATAATCACTACAGTCTACAATGACGTCAAAAATTTGGAGAAAACTATCCAAAGTATTTTGGAACAGACTTACCAAAATATTGAATATATTATTATTGATGGTGGTAGTACTGATGGAACTATAGAAATTATCAAAAAATATGAGGACAAATTGTCTTACTGGGTTAGTGAAAAAGATAAGGGAATAAGCGATGCTTTTAATAAAGGTATTAAACAAGCCTCTGGTGATTATATAAATTTTCAAGGTGCTGGAGATTGTTTTGTCTCAAATGATGTCATAGAAAAAATGATGGAAAATGTGGATAGTACAAAAGACATGTTGGTATGTGGCAAAATAAAAAGAGTTTCAGAAAAAGGAGAATTGGTGTTTGCTACCGAAGCAAAATTTAGTAAATTTTCTCTTCTTTTTAGAATGTCCTTACCCCATCAAGCACTTTTTACTAACAAGCTTTTTTTTGATAAATTTGGTTTGTTTGATGTGGATAATAAATTTTGTATGGATTATGAGTTGTTACTTCGTGCTTATAAAAATTTTCCAAATGTTATAATGAAAGATATTTTTGTTTCAGCTTGGGTTGAGGGTGGTATAGGGGTAAATACTTTGGGTGTTTATAAAGAGTATGATAATATAAAAAGAAAAAATAAAGTGTCTAGTAATTTTATTTTGTTTTTAATAAATAAATGGATCTTGTTTAAATATTATATAAAAAATTTACTAAAATAATTTATGATAAAAATATTAAAATATATTTTAAAAAGTAATAGCTTACTGAAAGTTCCAAAATATCTTTTTTTAGGACTTAGTTTTCAAATTTTCAAAAGATTGTCTAACAATGTGATTTCTAAAAAAATATTTAATGGTAAAAGAATTTTTTTATTTCCAAATTGTAATGTTTCTACTATGTATACTTATACGGATATTCCAGATAAACAGGAAATTGAAGTGTTACGTAATTTGTTAAAAGGTAAATTAAATACTACTTTTTTTGATGTTGGCGCAAATATTGGTAATTATAGTGTTAGTATGATGGATGTGTGTGATGATGTCATTGCTTTTGAACCACACCCTTATACTGCCAAAAGATGCAAAATGAATTTTTTGTTAAATAATGTGGATGAATCAAGAGTAAAGACACTGGCTTTGTCTGATAAAAATTCTAAAGTTTATTTTTCTGATTTTGGTGGTAGTTCTACTGTAAATCATATTGTAGAAGATAAACAGGGGATTGAGATTGACTGTCTAACTTTGGACACTTTTCTTGTAGGAAATAATTTTTCAAAAGAACGTAATTATGTTTTAAAAGTGGATATAGAAGGTTTTGAGTACAATTTTTTTCTAGGAGCTGAAAAATTCTTAAAAGAATACAATATTCTAGGTATAGTTTTTGAATGTTTTGGAGATGAAAAAGTTTTTAATCTCTTAAAAGAAAATGGATATGATATAAAGAGACTAAGTGAAAATAATTATTATGCTACAAAGAATTAAGTGGGTTGATTGGTTAAAATTTATCGGTATACTATCTATAATTTTTGGACATATTGATTCACCTTTTGGTACCTTTATTTTTTCTTGGCATATGCCTCTTTTTTTCTTTATCGCTGGATTCTTTATAAAATTTGAAGGAAAGTTCAAAGATTTTTTCAAGAAAAATTTTTATAGACTCATGTTGCCTTATTTTATTTTTTCTTTTGTAGGCTTGTTAGCAGGTATAATAAAAAATTATTTATTACATAGACCAGACTTAAATATTTTATATGAGCTTAAAGGGATTTTTATAAGCATGGACATGGCGTCTCTTATGAATCATTATGGTTTTGTTTTGTGGTTTTTGCCGTCTTTGTTTGTGGTGAAGCTACTTTTGTATGTAATAAATAAATATAGTACAAATATTTTTATAAATTTTAGTATTGTTCTTTCTTTATTCTTTTTAAGTTTTTATGTAGATTTACCATTTGCGATTGATAATGCCTTTAATGCATTTTTGTGGACATATTTTGGTTTCTTATTTTTTAAATATTTAAAAAATTTAGATGTTGTATTGTGGTTTGGATTGGTTTTGTTCTTGGTATTGTCTATTTTTTTCAAAGTACCAGATTTGAATATTGCGACTAAACTTTATGGGAATGTTATATTAAATATTTTCTGGGCTTTATCATTTTTGAGTATTTTAATTTTATTTAGTAAAAAAATACTTGATAAATATTTTAGTCAATTGACTAGTATGTGGGCTAGTAATACAATGATATTGTTTATTCTGCATCCTTATACTAACAATGCCGCTTATATTTTTGTAGAACACTGGGGATTGAATAGTTGGATTTTGAAGTTTGTTCTTACATTGGTTTTGTTACAAGTTGTTTTATTTGTTAAATCAAAATATAAAAATAATTTTTTCTTTAGATATGTTTGATTATGTTTTTGTCACACATCTACCTTCATTTTATAAAATAAATTTATACAATGAACTAAGTAAAGAAAAGAAAGTCTTTGTTATTTTTGTGGCAAACCAATCAAAAGACAGAACCTCTGATTTCGTAAATTTGGATTGCAAATTTGAATACGCCGTTTTGTCAAGAGGTGATTTTGAAAAGAGAAATATTTTTTTTAGTATTATTAGAATTTTTTCTATTGTCAGAAAAATTGATTACAAACGTTTGGTTGTTGGTGGTTGGGATTTGTGGGAATTTTGGTTTTTAGTATTTTTATCTAGGAAAAATAAAAATTGTTTGGCACTAGAATCTACTGTTTCTGAAAGTAAACAAAGTGGTATAAAAGGTTTTATAAAAAAAATATTCTTAAAAAGAATTTCTCTTGTGTTTGCTTCTGGTAAGTTGCATAAAAAATTATTAGATAATTTAAATTATAGTGGCGAATGTAAATTTACCAAAGGGGTTGGTTTGATTAATAAACCAGACCGAAAAAATACAAGACATGATTATAAAAAAAGATTTTTGTTTCTGGGTAGATTGGCAGAAGAAAAGAACCTAGAATTTTTGATAGATATCTTCAATTCTTTACCTGATTATCATTTGACTATTGTTGGGAAAGGACACTTGAAAGAAAAATTAATGACAATGTCTAAAGAAAATATTGAATTTTTTGATCATGTAGAAAATAGTAAGATAAGTAACTTATTTTCAAGTAATGATTTTCTTGTTTTGCCAAGTATTGCAGAACCATGGGGTTTAGTGGTTGAAGAAGCTTTATATTTTGGTTTACCTGTGATAGTATCTAAGAATTGTGGAGTAAGTGAGTTAATAGAAGACAGTAAAAATGGCTATGTTATAGATTCAGAAGATGCAACTGCTTTGAAAAAAATATTAATTGATATAAACATGGATAATTATAAAGTTTTGTCTAATAATGTTATAAATTATAACCTCATAGAAGAAAAAGACATAAAACAAATAGAAGCCTACTTATGAAAATTCTTTTAGTTCACAATATATACAAAACTCACAATATTGGAGGTGAGGATATTGTGTTTCAGCAAGAACTACGAAGTTTACGAAAAAAATTAGGTGAAGAAAATGTTTTTGAATATACTGAGAGTAATGACGATATTAACCTATTAAAATTATTTTTTTCCAGTTGGTTTTCTCTTAAAAATTATAGAAATGTTTATAAAATTGTAAAAGAAAATAATATTGATATTGTTCATGTTCACAACTTTTTTCCTTTAATTACGCCAAGTATTTTCAAAGCTGCACACAAAGCTGGTGCCAAAGTAGTGCACACTTTGCACAATTATCGTCTTTGGTGTATTTCTGGAATTCTATATAACAAAATTAAAGGTGTTCATGAAGAATGTGCAAAAAAAGATTTCGCTTGGGAATGTGTGAAAAATAAATGTTATCATGATTCTTGGATACAAAGTTTTTTTATGGAATGTTTGTTTTGGTTTTATAAAAAATTAAAATTATTTGATTTTATAGATTATTATTTTGTCCTAACAGAATTTGAAAAGAAAAAAGTTATCTCTTTTGGTTTGGCTGAAAAAAAAGTTATTTTGAAGCCAAATATCGTAGATGTTGATTATAAAAATATTGAAAAAGAAAATTATTATGTTTATGTTGGTAGATTGGTAGAAGATAAGGGAGTTATCGATTTATTACATGTTTGGAGTAAACTAAATAATAAATTTAAGCTTATATTAATTGGTGGTGGAGAATTAGAGGCCGAATTAAAAGAAAAATATAATAAAGAAAATATTATTTTTAAAGGAAATTGTTCTAGAGAAGAAACTTTGGAAATTATTGGTAGGGCTAAGTATTTACTGCAAACATCTTTGCTGTATGAAACCTTTGGACTTACAATTATAGAGGCTATGACACAAGGGGTGCCCGTTATAGGTAATAATTTGGGAACTCGTCCTGATTTCATAAAGGATTGTGTGAATGGATTTTTGTACGAAAAAGATAATATGCAAGAAGTGATTGAAAAGTCTTATAATTATTTAGATTATCCAAGATTGATAGAAGAAGCTTTCAAAACTGCTCAAAACTTTACAGAAGTAAAAATAATAAATAAGCAAATTGAAATTTATAATAATATTCTAAAATGAAAATCTCCCTCATCACAATTTCCTACAATAGTGCCAAAACGATTGAAAAAACAATTCAATCTGTTTTGTCGCAGACTTACACAGATATTGAATATATTATTATTGATGGCACTTCGACAGATGGTACTTTGGAAATTATAAATAAATATAAAGATAAAATTACTAAAATAATTTCCGAGAAAGACAAGGGTATTTACGACGCGATGAATAAAGGCATTTTTTTGGCTACAGGTGACGTGGTTGGTATTATAAATTCTGATGATTTTTATATTGATGAATTTTCTATCGCCAAAGTAATAGATTATTTTGAAAAAAATAATGTTGGAGCTTGCTATGCCAATTTGGAATATGTGGATAGAGAAAACATTGATAAAAAAGTAAGAAGTTGGCGAGCAGGTGAGTATGATCAAAAGAAATTATCAAGTGGTTGGATTCCTCCTCACCCAACTTTTTTTGTAAAAAAACAAATTTATGAAAAATATGGTAAATTTAATTTAGACTTTAGTATTGCTGCTGACTATGAGCTGATGTTGCGTTTTTTACTCAAAGGTATTAAGATTGGTTATATTGATGAATATTTGGTTTGTATGCGAGAAGGTGGTCATAGTGCCAAGAGTGTTAGACAGAGATTTAGAGGCTGGCAGGAGATTAGGAAATCCTGGCAAGTGAATAATAAGAAAGTCCCTAATTTTTTGATTTTTAGAAGAATTTTGTCAAAGTTGTCACAGTATGTATAGATTAAATTAATTATTTTAAAATGTAAGCCTTGTAGGCCTTGTGAGCCTTGTAAGCTACGTTTATCTTAAGAAAGATCCCTCCCCGCCCAATCGGCGGGTCGGGATTGTGAGAAAACCTATGAAATTACTTTACATCGGCGCCGGTTTTGTCGGTACTTGCTCAGCAGCCGTTTCCGCCTCAAGCGGACACGAAGTTTTGGTTTATGATATTGATGAGAAAAAAATTAAAATGTTGTCGTCAGGCGACCGCGATCAAATTGAAGCTTGTCTGTTTGAAGAAGGACTTAGTGACTTGCTGATACGCAACAAAGAAAGAATAGAATTTACTATTGATTATAATAAAGTCAATGAATTTTTGGACAACTCTGATGCAATTTTTATGTGTTTGCCAACACCGGAAATTGGTGAAACAGGAGAAAGCGATCTCAAATATTACAATGCTGCCGCCGAACAACTTGCTGAAAATTTGTTGAAAAGAAATAATAGTGAGCAAAATAAATATGTGGTTATTATCAACAAAAGTACAGTGCCAATTGATATAGTGGACAAGACTGCTGAAATTTTGAAAAGTAAAGATGTTAAAAATTTTGGTGTTGTTTCCAATCCAGAATTTTTGGTAGAGGGCAAAGCTATTCAAGGTTCAATCAAACCAGACAGAATTGTGGTTGGTGCTTGGACTGAACAAGATTTTGCTATTATGCGTAAAGTCTATGAACGTTTTTACAATTCTCCTCAAACCAAATTTATTGAAGTAAATCCCAAAGAAGCGGCTGCTAGTAAACTTCTTGCTAATTATATTCTTTTCAACAAACTCGCTGTTTGCTTTGACGTGGTTGGTCGTACTTGTGAAAGTTTTGCAGATTTGCAATTTGAAAATGTTCGCAATGCTTTGGTTACCGATCCACGTATCGGAAGTTGGGGATTGTATGATAGTCTTTATGCTGGAGGAAGTTGCTTTATCAAAGATGCTCGTTCACTTTCACACCAACTAAAACAAAAAAAACAAAATACTGTTTTGGTTGATGAAGTTTATTTGTCCAACAAAAGACAACTTAAAAATTTTTTGGAAAGAATAGAATCCGCAAGTGTATTTGAAAATAAAAAAATTAGTATTTTGGGAACAGCTTTCAAACGTGATACCAATGATATTCGCAATTCGGCAGCAATTGAAATCATGAATTATTTGGCTGACAAAAACGTTGCGCAAATAAACATCTACGATCCAGCTGCTATGGACAATTTCAAAAAGATGTTCCCACAGTCAGAAAAAGTGAAATATCACCATCACGAGTTTGAAGCAATCAAAAATAGTGATATAATAGTAATTGCCACAGATTGGCCTCAGTTTCGTGGGCTTGCAGATGTGATTATGTCAGAATTTCCAAAAGAAACACTTATTGCTGATGGTCGTCGTATGCTCCAACATCGCTATAATGATTTGAAAGATGCTGGATTCAAAGTGGTGGCGGTTGGGAGTCTTTAATTCATATTACATTATAATAAAATTGGATATGAAATACGAAAAATACGAACATACTAAAGTTTCGTAATTTCGTACATTTCGTATTTCGTATCCTTTTGTAATCAAAACTTATTTTATGAAAATTTTAGTAACCGGCGGCGCTGGCTACATCGGTAGTCATGTCGTCAAACAACTTCTGGATAAAAAAAATGATATTGTTATTGTTGATAATCTTTCTACTGGTTTCCAAAAGACAATTAATACGTTGAAAAAATATGCTTTGGCCAAAAAAGTAAAGCTTACTTTTTACAAAGTAGATTTGTCAGATACCAAAAAATTGGATGCAGTCTTTGCCAAAGAAAAAGTTGCAGGTGTAATACATTTTGCAGCGAGTATTGTCGTGCCAGAATCAGTAAGTGACCCACTAAAATATTATAGTAATAATACTAGTAACACTATTAGTCTCTTACAATCTTGTTTGAAATACAAAGTCAACAAATTTATTTTTAGTTCAACCGCTGCTGTTTATGGTGAACTTGAACCAAAATATCTTCCAGCCAAAGAAGATGGACCTGTACATCCTATGAGTCCTTATGGACAAAGCAAACTTTTTAATGAAAAGATTATTCAAGACGTGGCCTTTGCCAATCCAAAATTCAAATATGTTATTTTGCGTTATTTCAACGTGGCTGGTGCTAGTGTTGATGGACTACTTGGACAATCTACTGCCAATGCTACTCATTTGCTCAAAATTGCTTTGGAAACAGCTATAGGTAAACGCAAAAAAATGTTTATCAATGGTACAGATTATAATACTCCAGATGGTACTTGTATTCGTGATTATGTACATGTGGATGACTTGGCTTCTGCGCATATCAAATCTTTGTCTTATCTAAACAAAAATAAAGGTGGTATTTTCAATTGTGGTTATGGTAAAGGATTTTCTGTCAAAGAAGTAATTGAGATGATGAAGAAGGTGAGTGACAATGATTTCAAGGTGGAAATGACCAAAAGACGTGAGGGTGACCCAGCTGTTGTCATTTCCAATAATCATAAGATAATAAGCGAAATGGGTTGGGTACCGAAGTATGACGATTTGAAGATAATTTGTGAGACAGCACTTGCTTGGGAGAAGAAACTTTAACAGCGAGACACATAGCACGAGGTAAACAACAAATTTTATAAAGGAGTGACGAAATGAGTCTGAAAGAACGAATTTCGTTATCACACTGTAGATGAATTTTATAGGTTGAATAAATTTTGTGCCATGTGATACGTGCTTGGTGTATTGTTTGTTTCAAAAAATATGTTATAATTAACTCATAATTTACTAAAACAAAAATATGGAGGTAAACAAAAGAAAAGTTTTTTGGATGGATTTAATATTTTTTTTAATTCTATTGGCTCTTGGGGCCTATTTTTTTTACAAAAGTGCACCACCAGCAAATGCGCCTGAGAGTGGTGATGTGGTGACGAGTACGAGTGAAGTGAGTACTGACTTGCCAGAAGGTGTGATTGTGGAGGATTTGGGTGATGGTAATAAATTGGTGAAGAATGAGAAGGATGGTTACTCGGTAGAAGTTAAAAACAACTACGTTATAGAAAAAACTCCAGATAGTAATTTATCTGTTAGTAGTTATCCAGATAACAACAACATAAAGAAAGATCTTTTTGATTATCGAGTAGTTATGACTACCAAAATTGGTAATTTAGATAATATAAATATAGATACTAAAAATGCTTGTAAGGATAATTTAGATTGTAAATCATATTCTATAGATAATGTAGTTAAAAATGGTATATCATGGAAAAAAATAATGTATACGGGGGATTATTTAGGGTCTGACTGGCCTGAGTTTGTGACAGAAAAGAGTGGAAAGATTATCAGTCTATACTTTCAATATTCTGATAATTCTTTTATAAATGAAGTTTTAAATAATTTTTCATTTTAATATAAAAATATGGGGGGACAAAGGAAGGGGTTATTATATTTATTTATAATAATATTTTCATTTTTATTTTTTGGTTCAGTAAGAGCTGAAAATGTTTTGGATGTACCTTTTATTTTACAATTTCCACCTGGTACTGGTTGGGGTTTTACCAAAAATTGTGGGCCAACTTCGTATTTAATGGTAGATTCTTTTTATACTGGTAGAAATTTGAGTGTACAGACTATAAAAGATGTAGATGATTGGCTGTATTTAAATTATGGTAAATCTATAAATAATTATAATGGTAGTTTGACAGATATAGATGACTTGAAAAATATATCGATAAAATTTGGTGGTTTTTTTGATGAAGACATTGAATTATCTAATTCTTTTAACGAAGTAAAAAGTGCAATACAAAATAATTTACCTGTAATAATAAAAGTTTATACAAACATGCGTATTAAGGGTGATTATGATGTTGTACATTTCATGGTCCTCACCGGCATCTCTGGTGATACTGTTTATACCAATGATCCTGGGAAAACTGCAGGTAAAAACAAAGCTTATCCACTTCAACAATTTCTTTATGCTTGGTCGCTGCAAAATAATGCAGCGATTATTTTTTATCCACCAGGGCATGAAAAAAATTTAGAAAACCACGCCAGTAATTTATTTTTTGATTTATTCAATCTTGGTACCAACATTTTTGATATCCAAAATATTTTACCAAATGACAATAGTCAAAATGTCAAAGGTGAGACAGAAGTGGCTGTACAGCCAGAAAATAATAACACAGTTTACACAGCCTCAATCACTGACAAAAATCAGACTTTGGAAGTAGAGCCAGAGCAAGTCGTGGATATCGTAGTCAAAGTCAAAAATACCGGCAATACCACTTGGCAGAAAAATCTTATTTCGCTAAATGTCGTGGGTGGGGAATTGGAAAACCAAAAGTTTTATAATAGTTCATGGAAGACTCATCTTCGCCCGACTGTATTGGATGCTGATGTTGGAGCAGGTGAGACTGGGACATTTTCTTTCAAAATAAAATCCCCAGAAGATATTGGAAGTTACAATTTTCAAGCAGTCATTGTTAGGCAAAATGGTTTACAATTTAGCAATGTTGGTAGTGATGTTTTTGTATTGAATTTGAAAGTGAAAGAAAAAGAAGTTGTAGTGCATCCTGTGGTGCCAGTTGAAGAAAATAATATCAATATTTTGGATCAAGTAAAACAAACCGTGGATGATGTGATAAATAAAGTAAATGATATTGTTGATAATGTTAAGAATTTTTTATCACACCCAGGTAGTGGCTCTTCTGGTTCTAGTAATAACATAACTAATACAAATACAGAAAATAATAATAATTCTTCAACTCCAGCCATAGAAATACCAGAATCAAAATTATTTTTTACAGTTTCTTCTAGTCCTTCACTGACAAACTTAGTCACGACCACAATCTCTGGTGAAAAAAGTGTAGAGCTAGTGAATTTGGAAATCAATAATGTGGACAGTATTATTTCTACTTCTGGCACGACTTGGTCAACGGAATTAAATTTGGTAGAAGGGGAAAATGATTTGTTATTATCTTTTTCCAATTTAGAAAATAGCAAAG
>Ga0210005_1000285_pt1 | contig 43868 bp, 49 predicted proteins | sample CryGey02umfilter_3_FD_183961 | JGI IMG/M metagenome (GOLD analysis project Ga0210005, IMG submission 183961) | Groundwater microbial communities from aquifer in Utah, USA - Crystal Geyser 4/9/14 0.2 um filter (SPAdes) (version 3) | ecosystem: Environmental > Aquatic > Deep subsurface >... | reverse complement strand
ATGCACTTCTTCATGATTTGTATCCAACATCACCTCCATATTCTGACTAAGTTAAAGGTACTGCTAATTCTATTTATTGTAAAACTACAAAACAAAAGTACCCCGGTTTCCTGGAGTATTTTTGGTGGGCGAGGAGGGACTCGAACCCTCACACCTTGCGGCATTAGTTCCTAAGACTAACGTGTATACCAATTTCACCACTCGCCCGTAATAAATCTCGCTGCGGCGATAGAATGCCATATATTTAGAAATCAATCAAGTGAAGCTACCTTTTCCACACCAGCTCTTGACGAGCTCACTAAAAACATGATGCATTATACATATCTCCCCCGCACTAAAAGTGCGCGTGGGAGTTTTATTGTAGATCTACAATCCAAGGACGCTTGGGTCAAGACTAATTACTTAATACAAATATGAATAAACTATATGTCGCAATATTTTGCGTATTGCTCAGTCTGTTCGCTTTACCCGCCAGTGCGCAGGAGACATTTACCGAAGAGACAGGGGACATGGGACAGGAGACAGTCGCTGACGAAACAATCATCGAAGAAGTCATCGATGCAACCGTTGTTGACGAAACAATCATCGAAGAAGTTGTTGAGCCAGAAGCTGACGCAACAACCACTGAAGAATCAATCTCAATGGATGATGAGCAATCTTCAGAACTCGAAGAGACAGCTGTTAACGAATCAAACACAACAAATTCAGAACCCGAATCCGAACTCGAAAGCCAAATTCCAAATTCCGAATTCCAAATTCCCAAAATCTATCTCTCAGAAATCAACTGGGCCGGTAGTAACCTCTCAACCGCCGACGAATGGATCGAACTTTATAACGCAGATAGCGCGGGCGTGGATTTGGGCGGGTGGATTCTCACCGGTAGCGCTACAAGTGGAGAATCTTTAATGCTTGCAAGTGATACCTGGCTTGATGCTGGACTAACACTACTTATCAGCAATTATAAATTTGGTGACGAAAAAACAACTCTAGCGGTTGAGCCTGATCTTGTCAGCTCAGCCCTATCAATACCAAATACAAAACTAGAAATCATTCTAGCCATGGCCGACGGAACAGTTGTCGATGAGCTAATTGATGCCGGCACACCAGACTTTGGATCAAGCGACCCCAAGGCTTCAATGACACGTGACATGACAACACTTGAATGGATGACATCCACCACAAGCGCTAACCTAGCTGATAAAACTCAAATGGGAACGCCAGGAACGGTCGCTACAATCGCACAAGAGCTAGAAGTGGAATCATCTAATTCTGAAAATTTAATCATTAATGAATTTGTTAGTGACCCGAGCGATGAGACAGAATGGATCGCTATCTTTAACTCAGGATCAAAAGCTATTGATTTGACTGGCTGTACTTTGCAAGACGCTACTGAAAAATCAACTGAGTTGGGAGAAACTACTTTAGAAGCCGGAACAACACTAATAGTTGAGAACCCAAAAGGCAAACTAAATAATGACGGCGATACAATCTCACTTCTTGATCCAGACGGTAACATAATTGCATCTGTAACCTACGGAACCGAAGCTGTACCTGCACCCGACAAAGGCGAAAGTCTGATTTATCAAAATGGTGAATGGATTATTAATCAGTTAGAAGCTACCGAACCAAACACAGAGGAAACAACCGAGGAACCAGCGACTGAAATCAATGATGAAATGAGCGAAATAATTGAGGAGGAGCTCGGTGAGCCTGAAGCAGAAGCAGAGCTCGTCGAAGAAACTGAAATAATAGAAGAATCAGAAAACTCTGACTCTCAACCTTCTACTTCATACTCAATTGGCGCATTAATAATCACCGAGTTTGTCAGCGATCCGGAAGACGGAGTGGAATGGATAGAAATCTACAATCCAGGAACAACCGCCATAAACCTAACCGATTGGTCAGTGAGTGATGCGACTGATAAAAAAACATCTTTTGACATTACTGAAATTAAACCTGGAGCCTGGGTTGTAATCGAAAATCCAAAAGGTAAACTCAACAACGACGAAGATGAAATTAAACTTTATGATCCAAATGGGAATCTGATTGATGAGGTTCTCTATTCAGGAGTACTCGCTCCAGGCAAGGGCGAAAGTCTAGCAAAGGACGAATCAAATGGTTGGACGACTACCAATCAAATTACAAAAGGTGAAAAAAATCTATATGAAGAATCAACCACAACCGCAGAGTCTGATTCAAGCGCGACAACCGAGTCAGGAACTGATTCAAAAACTGAACAGACAACTGTTTCAAACAGTGAGCAAAAACGCAGCGCAGATGATTCAACAGTTTCCACTGAGACTGAAACCCATCGCGTTATTGCAATAGCGGAAAAAGCCGAAACTGTAACTACAAAAATGACCAGTTCAAGCTCCACAAGCAAAGCGTCGTCAGCGTCGTCTACTTCCGAGAGAACAATTACGGGTGTAGTAACGGCTGTTCCTGGCACATTTGGTTCACAGATTGCCTATGTTGATGGCACGCAACTCTACTTCTACTATGCTGACTGGCCAGAGCTATCGATTGGCGATCAGGTCAGTGTCACCGGAGTTCAGTCATCAAATCGAGGAGAAGAACGACTTAAGATTTCAAATCAAGCTGATATCCAAATAACAAGTCATTCAAATTTGATTCCGGAATCAATCAGCTTAAGCCAAGCACTAAATTCAGATACTGGAAGTTTAGTGACAGTAATAGGCTCGATAGTTGAACGCGATGGGGCTGTGATGATAATTGAAGACGCAACCGGCGAAATGACAGTTGTAGCGCATGGCAACACGGACATTGCCTGGAGCTCAATCACTACTTCACAAGTTCAAATTACCGGAGTAATGCGCAATATGAACGGGGAGATGAAACTCTACCCACGGTTCATAAACGATGTGACAGAGATTCAATCCGAAGTCGAAAATCAAAATGATCTTCCTGTAATTTCCGGAACATCAAAAGGAAATTCAACACCTTGGGTCGGCCTCGGTCTGCTTGGCGCCTGCCTAGGCGCGCTCTCCTACTGGTTCTTCCGAAATCGAAAATTAAAACTTCTAACCCTAACCCCTAACACCTAAAACCTATAACCCTAAATAATATGAACGAAGTAAAAAACCCGAACGCATCTTGGTATGTAACCTTAGTTAATCGTTTTGAACGCCTAATGGAAAATGTAGGCGTAACAGAAGATGCAGCAGCAGAAATAAAAACTTTTATGCTCTCTGTTGCTCGCGAGCAGTATATGAGTGGTAACAAATCAGGTATCAGATGGGCAAGAATGAATCCGTAAATCAGTGTGCTATAATGACTTTGTTATGGATAAAGAAATCGAACAAGAATTCAGCGCTGTCAAAAAGCAATTGTTAACCATTGATAAGCGTTTTGAACAGGTTGATAAAAGATTTGACAAAATCGAGCAAAGATTGGATTACGCCGATTTTGATAGAAAATCAATCTGGGAGGCGATTAAAAACGTTGATAAAAAATCGATCAACGGTCTGACGAAATCATTCATAAAATTGACGACTTCCTAAGGCTACATCTAAAACTTGATACAGAGGTTACTTGTATTAATGCCAGATGTGATCGGCTTGATGGTAGAATAACGGCTCTTGAATAAAGTTGCGGAAAAGAAAAACCAGACACTGCGTCTGGTTTTTCTACCCAACTTACCTCAAATTGAGCTAAGCTCGGTGGAGTAGCAAACCCCGCACCACTAAGGGTACGGGGCAAGCCGGTTATACCCTTTTCGTGACCCCGCTCCAAGAAAAAATCCCACTTTCGTGGGACTTTTTCTTGGAGCGGCAAACCGGGCTCGAACCGGCGACCTCTTCCTTGGCAAGGAAGCGTTCTACCACTGAACTATTGCCGCAATCTTGCTTGAAAATTTACGCCCAGCTTTGTCAGAAAGCTGCGTCGGACTCTCGTACATTCCAGTACGCCTCGTCCTTACTCGTTTTATTCCTCGCTGGTCATCAAATTTTCTGCGCAATCTATCGTATTGCTCTTTTGCAAGCAAAACTATACCATATAAATATGAGGTGTCAATCCTCAAAAATTAACCTAAGGTTATATGAAATCCTTAAGCATTGTCCTGGTTGCAGTTTTCGCAATCGTCGTTACTGCATTCGTGTTCTTTATCACCATTGAAGAATTAGAAGCACCGATAATCGACGACGCCGATATTTCTGATGATTCTACTGATACAAATGAGCCAGAAGAAGTAAAAGACGGCTATTTGATATTTGAAAACGAGGAACTTGGAATAAGATTTGAATATCCGGAAGAGTGGGGTGAACTTCAAGTTACTTTTAATAATACAACTCCGAGTTCCGAAATTGATAATTCAGATGCTGATTGGAGAACAGAAACTATCATTATAATCCCTGGCGTTGGCAGTATTCTTTCGTCATATACTGGCGGAGAAATTATGGGACGCGGCGGCTATTGGGCTGATTATGTAACAAGAACCCAAACAGCTGATCAAGTTAACACTCTCTGTAATAGCTTAGAAAGTCCGGAATTCTTTGCTCAACCTTCTGAATCTTGTTCGAATTTTACAAACCTTTCAGGAGTAGAATTCGTCGAACTTAGTGGTAGTACTGATTGGTACGGAGATATTACAAATAATGTTGATCTTTATCTGGCTCATCATCCTGACAGTGATTATTACGGATTAGCAATTTCAACTCAGGAGTTAGCTCAAGACGGAACAGTTACACAAGAAACGGCAGATCAAATTTATCGGATAGTAATGAGCTTAGAGTACATTGATTAAAAATATGCCAAACAAAAAATCCAGAATTAATCTGGATTTTTTGGTACCGCGGGTGGGACTCGAACCCACACTCCCTTTCGGAAAAGAGATCTTAAGTCTCTCGTGTCTACCATTCCACCACCGCGGCTTTGTAAAATGTATCCAAGTTCCATCATTTTCTACGTCGACACCTGCGCGCTGTCTCACCGTACTTAGCCAGTAAGCTTCGACCGTGCTCGATTTCTTCCTAGCAATCCATCTCATTTACTTAGCTCGCCTTGTAGATCCCATCTAAATTTCCTAGCTCACCAAAGGATCGCTAACTTTCACCTGTCCTCTCATTGGCGCAAAAAATATACCTCAAATCGCGATTTTGTTCAAGGGTATCTATTAATTGCAATATTTTAAATGTCTTGCCATGTTTCAATAGTCCTTTATAAGAAACAACTATCTGTACTGATGACAATCGTCCTAGAGAATTTAACATTCGTCGCTTGGTCGTGGTGCGCAAAACTCTGTGATGCGGAAAATGCACCCAACCTAAATAATCAACGCCGGAGGCAATTGTTTTCATCTCAATCTTGTCTGGATGTATATTCAAGCACAATTCCCGCTTCAAAAAATCACGTAATAGTGGTAAAGGTTGTAGTAAGTATTTGCTATCATGTAACATCAAGACAAAATCATCCGCGTATCTTATACAATACTTCATCTGCAAGGTGTACTTCACAAAATGGTCAAATACATTCATGTAAACATTTTAGAAAAGCTGTGAGGTTAAATTACCAAGAGGCAAACCGATGTTCTCGGTCGTTTGGAAGCTGGTCAGTATCTCTTCAATAAGACATATGATACGCTTATCGACAATATATGGATTGAGAATACGAACCAAAACTTGCTGATCGACAAAAGCAAAGAATTTTCTGATATCGCACTTTAATACCCAACCCGTCTTGCGATAATTTTTTGTAACCTTTCGTGAGAACACTGCAAATCGATCAAGAGCTTTATGTGACCCTTTACCAATGCGACATGAAAATGAATCGGCAATAAATTGACGGTCGAAAAACGGATACAACTTTCTATATATCGCACGATGCAAAATACGATCCGCGACCATCGCCTTATGAATTTGTCTGGTTTTCGGATCTGAAATCGTGAAGGCACTATATGACCCATGTTTGTACGATAAGTTGGCCAGGTTATCATGCAGGTTAAATAAATTTTCCATCAACGCCCGCTCGTACACCTGCACATCCTGACGAGATCGTTTGCCTTTGATAAACTCCTGCCAAGCTTCGAGTAGGTTTTCCATCGAAACGATTTCTTCATAACTCATTGTAAATAGATTCTTATGCATGGACAACAGTCTACCCCCCCCCCGACATTATTGCCAGTACTTCAGAAACTAAAATCAGCCTACATACGCTGGTTTGAGTACTACGCGAGCATTCCAAAAACTCACCGCTACACGCTTGGTGACAAAATTGATTCGCTACTTGTCGAAACAATCGAAGCCACCGCAACGGCCGGATTTCTGGAACGCAGCGAGAAGATTCCGTTTATCCGTCTTGCAATCCGCAAATTAGATACGGTCAAAATCCTTTTGCTGGTTTTGTGGGAAACGAAATCGCTCGACAACAAGAAATACATCGCACTATCCGAAGAACTGAACGAAGTCGGAAGGATGCTCGGAGGTTGGTACGGACAGCTTAAAAAACAAACCTCCCCCGGCGGTAAGCCGAGTGAGAAATGAAGAGACTGGCGAGGATAGCGGCAGGGTTCTGATCGTCCCAGTGGTTGTCGAGCCAGTTGTAGTTCCAGTTCCACTGACCGTCGTTCCAATACAGACAACGGAGGCACAGAGCGCCGTCGGAGTCACGGTACTTCGTGGCGGGAAAGTAGACATACCGCCCCCCCTTCCAGATCGAGGGAATGAGCGCCTTGTTCGCCAGCAGGAAGTCCAGCAGGCAGGCGTTCATCGTGCACTTCCCCGTCAGTTCGTACAACCAGTCCTCGCCCCTGGGGTTGAAGTCCCTGGCGCTGACTGTCGGTCAGGTACAGCTGGATCTTCCCCGGGGCGAACTCGATCTGACCCCTGGGCGTATGTTCGACCACACTCCAACCGTCGGGGATATAGGGCGTGACATCGCAGTCCACCACGATGGACTCGCGACCGATCGGCATATTGTCGAAGAAGTCGCCCTTGACGATGTTCTGCAGCGCCAGAAGCACCCTTGCGGGGTTCAAGGGACTATACCGTCGGGCTGGTTAAGCTGACGCTTGATCTCCCCCATGCGACGATCAATGTCGCGGTACTGGTCGCCGGTGACAGGAAAACCCACCATGACAACCTCCTTATTATTAAAAGCCGCTGACTCATCGATTTCGAGGTGTTTCCCCGTTTATCGACTTGCCTATTTGTTGAAAGCGGCGGTTTGGAGCCAAAAAAGCCACAAAACGCCATTTTCAACAAGGAGCTGATATAACAAAAATAGCCAAAATGTCAATATTGTTGCTATAGTACAACTACTATGATCCAATCAAATGCCAGCCCTAATATGGATCAGCGGCCGGTGGAACAAGGCGCTGATGAGGAGGAGCGCACATTTGAAGCCGGGCTTAGACCAAAAAGCCTTGAAGATTTTGTTGGTCAAGAAGATTTAAAAGCCGGGCTTCGGATTTTTATAGAGGCAGCCAAGACCCGAAACGAGCCGATGGAGCACATTTTGCTCTACGGAAATCCGGGGCTTGGTAAAACAACTTTAGCCCACATAATTGCGGGCGAAACCGGATCAAAACTTCGCATAACAAGCGGGCCGGCACTAGAACGAGTTGGCGACCTGGCGGCCATTCTTTCCAATCTTCAATTTGGCGATGTTTTGTTTATTGATGAGATTCACCGCATGAACCGCTCCATTGAAGAAGTTTTATACCCGGCCATGGAAGACTATGCTCTCGATTTAGTGGTTGGAAAGGGGCCATCAGCCCGAACATTAAGACTCGGCTTGGAAAAATTTACAATCATTGGCGCCACCACTCGCCTTTCACTTTTATCTTCACCACTACGCGACCGCTTTGGCGCTGTTCATCACTTAAATTTTTATAATGAAGATGAAATTGGAAAGATAGTTAATCGTAGCGCCGGTATTTTAAATCTCAAGACGACGCCGAGTGTTTGTGCTACTATTGCAAGTAGGTCAAGACGAACACCAAGAATCGCCAACCGACTTTTAAAAAGAGTTCGCGACTTTGCTCAGGTAAAACATGGTGGGGATTTGAATCCCGAAATCGCCAATGCCGCTCTTGATATGTTGGCAGTCGATAGCTTAGGACTTGATGCCACTGACAGAACCTTGCTAGAAACTTTAATTACAAAATTCAACGGAGGACCGGTTGGACTTTCCACACTTGCCGCTGCCACTCAAGAAGAAATGGAGACAATTGAGGAAATCTATGAGCCATTCCTACTTCAACTCGGATTTTTAGAGCGTACTCCCCGAGGACGAATCGCCACCAATCGCGCTTACGAACATTTGAATATCAAAAAAAATCTTTTATGACCATTCCAATTTGGTATCTGCTAATTTTCTACGGTTTATTTTTACTGATTGCTGGTATTTTTTTCTTGTTTAATTTTTTTCATATCGTTAAATTTGGCTTGAACGAAATTAAAACCGGACTAGTTCTTTTAATGTATGCCGGCTCTTTTACAGCCGTGGTGATAATAAATATCGAAATAATTTCGCAATTTGATTGGACTCAAACAATCACGATTAGAGAACTGTTTACTACTATCCCGGGATTATGATCAAACTAAGCGAGCTCCCAAATCAACAGCGCGGTGAAGAAACTAGAATTTTTTTGCGTCGACATTGGATAGAACTGATGGCAATGTTTGTGTACATAATCGGCTTTGCCGTTTTGCCAATAATTTTTTATATTTTGCTTTCTGTAAATGGTGTTGACTGGAAAACTTCGTTTTGGGGACCAGTGGGAGCAATCATGACTTCGATATATCTTCTTTTTGCGGTTTTGATTTTACTCACAATGTTTACAGATTATTATTTGGATACCTGGATAGTGACAACCGAAAGAATTGTAAATATTGAACAAAAAGGACTATTTTCCAGAGTTATTTCAACCTTACATTTAAACCAAGTCCAAGATGTGACTTCGGAGACTCACGGATTTTTAGCAACGATTTTGAGCTACGGCGATGTTCACATTCAGACAGCCGGAACCACAGAAAGATTTTTATTCAAAAAAATCGACAATCCTGATGATGTTAAATTTCATATAATGAGATTGGTTGATGACGACAAACGCCGTCACGGTGACGCCTCACGAATTCCGGGATCGTTTTAAGCTCCCATCCGTTAGCTACGACGATTTTTCTTTTTTACCGACTCCACTCAAAATTCTCCCAAGCCCACAAGGCCAAAGCGTGGGCGTCATCACAACTATCACGCCGAGAGTCAGATCCAAGCGTTACCACTAAAACTGATTCATTAGCGCTTCCTCCCATTGGATACATTTGCGTTACTAGATTCCAACCGGACTCAATTAAATATCCGGTTTTTCCAGCTGTTACATAAACATCGTCGTAAGCGTGGTCGTACAAGAGCCAATTAGTGCTCGCGATATTTCGAACATAATCACTATCATTTAAAGCCAAGATTGAAATTCCTGAAGTTCCTGCAAGACGACGAATGTTTTCGTTTTTGAAAACCTCACGCGCAACATAAGCAATCTCCCGCGCGGTTGAAACATTGCCAAGTTCAATTCCGGTTGGGTCTACAAACTCTGTACTCCGAAGATTTAAGGATCGAGCAAATAAATTCATCTGATCAACAAAACCCGCTTTATCATATCCAGTCAAGCGAGCAATAGCGTTGGCAGCGTTATTGGCCGAGGCAACAATAGTTGATTTTAAAAGATCGAGCACAGTGAATGTAGTGCCATCTGTCACATAAAGTTTAGCTCCGCCAACATCATCGACATCTTTAACATCACCCTTGCCGCCAACATCAAGTCCTAAATTCATGGCCGTAATAACGGTTGTTAGTTTTGTAATTGAAGCAATTGGCCAAACCGCTTCTGCTCCACTGGCAGCCAGAATGGTGTCGGTTGCAGAATCAATCACGATATAATGCTCGGCCGTGACTGTTGGTACGGGCGTATTGCTATACGCCCCTACGAAAACTGGAACATTCACTTCTGGAGCATAATCAGATAATTCCGCGTAACTCTGCCAACCATATTGGCGAGCCCAATCTTCAAGATCAATCAAAAATCCGGCCGCTGATCCCTCTATTCCTTGATAGGTTTCAGAATCAAAGGCTTCCTGCAAATCGGCTCGATCATTGTAGATTTCCAACAAATCGTCTGTCATGGCATACGACGAAAACGGCATCGTTAAGAATGCCACGAATATAAATATGATTATTTTACTCGATATTTTCATAATTTATGTAGGGGCGTATTGCGATACGCCCCTACGAATTTACCAAGTTTTTGTTAAATCAATCCCTGTGTAGAAATACTTTAAAATCTCTTCCCACTGGTAACCATCGTTAGCCATCTTTAGCGCTCCGAGAGCTGACATTCCAATGCCGTGGCCCCACAATACTCCGCCCTCTTCCCACGGGACCGGAACTGATTTACACCAAGGTTTATCACCATTCCAAACTTCGGACCAGGCTCTGGTTCTTCCGTCTGATCTTGAAAAATATGGTGTAATAGCTAGCTCGCCCTCATATGTTACAATAACGCCTTTGGTATCAATTACTGCCTGCACAATTGTTGGTGAATTTTTTTCATGCTCATATCCACGATATACTTGGTCGTCGGCGTAAGCGTTTACATGCATCCATTCACCCCTGCCGCTTACATCATAACGAGAGTTGGCATAAGCATAAGTTCTAGCTGCTGTAACAAGTGCCTTTTGATATTCACCAGGCGAAATGTTGGAAGTTTCAGCCAGTCCGTATAGATATTGCTCAATCGGTAATTCATTTATAAGCCAAACTCGATCCTTGTAGCTGTTGTATCTTAGCTCTAAAATATTTCGATATGTATTATTAGCGTCAGCTGCATTTCGAGTTTTTCGATAATCAAAATTACTGATTTCCATGACTGCATTTTCCTCAAGTGGAATAAAGCGAAGCCCATAACTTGATTTCTCCAGTCCCTGTCCGCGATCAAAGTAATAATAACCAGCCGAGTAATAGGCTGTAATTGATTCCCCAACACTAAGCTCAGCCAAAAGATTCCCTTCTGTGTCTTGAAGCTCAAAATCAGATTCGTCAGATGTAATTACTACTTCGTTATCGGTTTCTTCATCGACTGTTAAAATACCGACTCTAATTATTGGTTCTTCTCCAAGTTTAAGATCAATCTGTTCCTCATCATTACTAACCAATGCAGCTGCGCCACCGGTAACCTCGACCGGAATTTCAACATCAATTACATCAACGCCATCGGCAGCAAAAGAAAAACTTGCTATATGATTACCGTTTGTTTTTGGAGCACTAAAAGCAAAAGTAATATAAGCCACAGCGCCCGGGGACACCGAATCACTGGCATAGGCGAGTTGTGACCCAACCCAAGAAGGATGTAAAAAACTATCTATGCTGGTTGAGGCGATTGCGACATCAGCTTCGTTAACTGAATAATTGGTCCAAGTTTTTGTACCAGTATTTTTAACACCAACTGTAAAAAGAATTGCGGCACCCGCCTTTGCTTTTACAGAATTGGCAGTTGTTACAGTAACCTCGCCGTCGTAGCCTGAATTATCGTCATTTGTTTCACTACTGCCAACTGCCAACTGTTCACTGCTAACTTTAATATTCAAAGTTATTTCCCCACCGTTAACCCAGGCTCGCTCTTCGGATGCTAATTTAAATGTTTCCGTATAACTTCCTTCAGTACTTGGGGCGTGCAATTGAAACTTCATCGAAGCTATTTCACCCGGCGCCACGCTTGCCTCAATAATCCGTTTAACTTGTGTCGGTCCCAGCCAAGTTCCGGGATCAAATGAACTTTTTCTGTATTTTGGTTCGTAGGTGTAAAGAGAAATATAGCCGGCGCCATCGTTGTGCCAGGTGACATCGCCGGTATTTAAAAAAGTAGCAGTCACTTCTCGAACCTCGTCCGGTTCCATTGTCAGTGTTCCGCTACCTGAAATTGATACCGGTGTTGTGCTATAAGTAGCTGCGCTAACCGGATTAGAAAAAAATAAACCGCTAATAACCAAAGCGGCGCAAGCCCCCACAATTTTGTAATGGTTCATAAAATATCGCATTGATTTCATGCGCCTTTATTATATCATAGGAATTAGATGTCCGGGGCCGGGACGAAGGTCGGTTTCCACAGTTTATAAACGCCAAATAATTATTGAATATTTCACTCTTTTTACCCCCTTTTCCCATATCACCCTTTTTACCGTCCCTCCCCTCTGCTACACTATCCTCATGAATCAAGAAAAAGCCCTGGCACGAAACACTGCCATTCAAATCATTGGTAAAACAATGGCCACAATGCTGGGCGTGGTAACAGTCGCAATTTTAGCCCGCCACTTGGGTGTTGCCGGTTATGGTCAATTTACAATCGCTCTTTCTTTTCTATCGATTTTTGCCGTGATTGTTGATTTTGGATTAACACTCACAACTACTCAGATGATTTCCGAGCATAAGGCGGACGAAGAAACTCTGCTTGGAAATCTATTGTCACTAAGAATAATCTCCGCTGTCATATTTTTGGCTCTAGCCCCAATCATCGCTCTACTATTTCCATACGACAATGTAATTTTAATGGCGATAGCGGTGGGATCGGTCTCATATCTTTTTGGAACGACCTCGCAAATGCTGATTGGTATTTATCAAAAGCGTTTGATAATCGGCCGAGCGATTGTGGCCGAGGTGGCCAACCGCGCCATTGTGATGATCGGCGTACTACTCTGTCCAATCTTTAATATTGGGTTAATAGGAGTCATTTGGATTCTTGTCCTTGGAAACGCTGTTCAACTTTTTCTGATGGTTTTACTGGCGCGCAAATATGTAAAACTTCGCTTAAAAATCAAACTTGGAATCTGGAAAGAAATTATCAAACGCAGTTGGCCAATTGGCGCCTCAATTTTCTTTAATCTAATATACCTTCGTGGCGACATTGTCTTTCTCTCCCTCTTTAGATCCAATGCCGAAGTTGGAATCTACGGAGCTGCTTACAAAGTAGTTGATGTTGTAGCCTCAATCCCGGTTATGTACATGGGAATTACTTTGCCAATTTTAGTCGCCGCTTGGAGCGCTCATAATTCAGAAAAATTCAAAAAAATCATGCAAAAATCTTTTGATTTTTTTGCCATTGCTGCTATCCCAGTCATTTTTGGCTCAATTGCCATTGGCGTTCCATTAATGGAATGGATTGCCGGTGCCGAGTTTAGCGAGTCAGGGCGAGTATTGGCAATTCTAGGTCCAGCTGTGGCGGTTGTGTTTTTTGGATCTTTGTTTGGCCACGCAATCGTTGCTATTCAAAAACAAAAACCAATGACTTGGGGCTATTTGGCAGTCGCCGTCTTAACAGTCGCCGGTTACATCTACTTTATTCCAACCTATGGAATGTGGGCTGCCGCTTGGCTGACCCTATTTTCTGAAGCTCTAATTACCATTCTTACATTTACAGTAATTTTTAAGGTTAGTGATTACCGGCCAAAAATCGCCATGGCCACTCGCGCAATTTTAGCAAGCATAGTAATGTTTCTGCTACTCAGGGCACTACCAAATATCCATGTAGTATTTTCGCTTTTGTTGGCAATGGTAGTTTATGCAATTGCCTTAACAGCGCTCGGTGGACCAAAATTAAAAGATGTTATGGGATTATTTTTGCCTGAAAAACCAACAATAAATATTTAACGCAGTTGTTAGCTGTTAGCTGTTAGCTGTTAGTAAAAACTAAAAGCTAAAGGCTATAAGCTAAAAGCTGTGTTCCAAATCCTCCTCACAACCATCTTTCTCACCTACACCATTTTATCTTGGCGGAATTTTAAACTTGGATTGCTTTTGCTAACTGGATTACTGCCGGTTTATCTTTTGAGATTTGATATTGGACCTATACCAAGTACCGCTTTAGAAATTCTGATTCTTATTTCTATTGTGGTTTGGATTTTAAAATTGCGTGATTTGAAATTCCGAAAAGGCGTATGGCAATACGCCCCTACAATTCGACCGTGGATAAAACCCACGATTTTATTGATTGCCGCTGCTTCGATCGCAGTAACTGTGGCGCCTGATCCATTTTCGGCGCTTGGGATTTGGAAAGCCTACTTTATCGAACCGATCTTAGTAGCCGTAATGATGTTTTCTTGCTTTGATAAAAAGGATTTTGAGTCGGCTTTAAAAGCTTTAGAAATCTCATCGATTGTTTTAAGTGTTATTGGTATCCTTCAATATCTAACCGGACTTGGAATCCCAACACCTTGGGATATTGAACTTAGAATCACCAGTATTTTTGATTATCCAAACGCACTTGGGCTTTTTCTGGCACCGATTGTGGCGATGGCGATTGTGCGTCTTTCGTCATGTCGTAGGGGCGTATTGCAATACACCCCTACGGATGTGGCGATTTGGATCGCTACCGCCTTGTTCGGTACAATCGCAATTATCCTTTCTGAAACCGAAGCCGCCTTGGTTGCAATTCCAGTTGCACTAATAATTACATTCCTACTTTCGCCCAAAAGGGTTTGGCACGCCAAACTCATGCCGAAATGGCGTGTTGGGTTCGAGGTACTGGCGGTTTTAATAATCTTGGTCGCTCTTATTCCAACAGTCCGTGAAAAAATATTTCTTCAAGACTACTCTGGTCAAGTTCGAATTTCTCAATGGGTGGAGACCGCCCATCTACTACAAGACCATTTTGTTTTTGGTGCTGGACTAAATGGATATCCAACCGTGCTGGCCGAATATCACGATCCAACCTTGTACGAAATCTTCCAATATCCGCATAACATATTTTTAAACATTTGGGTTGAACTCGGACTCCTCGGCTTAATTGCCTTCTTCTGGTTTGTGTTTTTAATTTTAAAAACTGTTCTAAAAAGCTACTCAGCTAATAAACTACAATCTGAAACTCTTGCCCTCTTGGCTGTTTTCCTAGTCATCTTAATCCACGGACTGGTTGATGTTCCCTATTTTAAAAACGACCTGGCTGTCATGAGTTGGATTTTTCTAGCATCTTTTATTACGATAAACAAAACGGGTCACCACCGACCCGTCACGCCGTCTGCTTGACGCAGAAGAACAAAGATCATGAAAAGCGTGTGAGGAATATGCTCTGACTTTTTAACTGAAAGGCCGCGATCTTCCCACCCACGCAGTTCATGAATAAAAGAGCTCACAAATAAAATCCCCGTGCGTCAAGCACAAAAATTTTATAATTTTTAACTGAGCTCAGCTCACTAGCTGATCCGCCACAGAAAAGCATTCATAAAAATCAAGGCTTTTCTGTGGCAGAAAGGGTGTTGATGTTGCCTCGCTCTACTTGAGCAAGCTCAGCCGCTCGGTAGGATCCCACCCTCTTTGTATTACCAAAAATTTTACAGTAATCCAGAAGACCTGTCGGTCTTAACGCCATAAAAAGCACTACATTTCTGTAGTGCTTTTTATGGCGGTGTTTTTTGATTGATGTTCGAACATTTTTTGACGAAAATCCGATTTACACAGGTTTGATGTTGTATAACGGCGAAATCCACGAGGGCAAACATGAACCGATTATCACAAAGAAACTTTTTGATTCCGTTCAAGAAGTGATGTCGAACAAGAGCAAACCGAAATCGCCAAAATTGAAACCATACATTTTCAGAGGATTTTTCCGTTGCGGAGAGTGCGGTTGCTTCATAACTACCGAAACACAAAAAGGTCATAACTATTTACGATGTACCAAACGGAAAAATCCTTGTTCGCAAAGGTATGCGAGAGAGGACGCCATCACTTCTCAAATAAAAGAGGAAATCAAAAAAGTTTCTTTGTCTTCCGCTTGGGCAAATGCTTCAATCAATTATTTTGAAAATGAGAAAATGAAGATTGCCCAAGCGGAAAGCTCTTTTGCCCAAAAAGCGAGAAATGAGCTTGTAAATACAGAAACAAAACTTGATCGTTTGCTTGATTTGCAATTGGACGGCAGTTTGTCGCAAACGGAATATGCCACAAAAAAGCACAAGCTCATTCTCGCTAAAAAGGACTTGGAAGAAAAAATCTCTGCTTTTGGGCGAAAGAGCAATAATCGGTTCGAACTTGCCATTGCCTTTCTAAAAGACGCCAACCAAGCCGAAAAATACGCTCAACAAGAAAATCCCGAAAGGATTCGGGATTTTCTCAAAAAGATTGGTTCGAACTTCCGCATTGCCGACCGCACTTTGGTTTTGGATTTCAAAAATGCCTTTCAAATTGCGGAAAAATACCATGCCGAGGCGCTTTGCGCCGAGGCTTCCAACCTTGATTTTTCGAAATGTGATTCTTGGCGGAGAGGGTGGGATTCGAACCCACGGTACAGTTTCCTGTACACTGCTTTTCGAAAGCGGCGCATTCGACCACTCTGCCACCTCTCCATATTTACCAAACGAGTTTAGCACCGAATATCTTAATTTTCAAAAAAAATCCATAACCAGATGATACAACTTTTGCGACGATCGAACATTTGTTGCTTACTGTATTATATATAATCCCCATTTTAAACCTGTTTTTGAATATATTGGTAGTACAGCTTTTTTGCGATCGACAAAAAGTTGCTCAAAGACTTGCCCAGCTACATGGGATTCCAATACCACGAAAAAAAATAAAGACAATGGCTTGTTCCTCTTGCTCACCGACGCCTGGTGTAGTGGTGCGAGTGGTCATTCATCCGGTTTCACCACGATCTACCTCGACTCCGAATCAAGCCCAGGCGTTCGTCGCTTCGATCCTCTCTGGGCCATGCAGTACATGGGTCGCTATGATGACGAAGCGATTCCTTTGTGATGGGGGCTCTGCGTGAGGCCTACGAAAACAGAATGTTCATCGGAGGAAGGGGTACCGGCTTCTTCGTGCAAAAAGGTATGAACTACACCAACCCGCTGCTTCTCACCCGAAGATGACTTCACAAGCTTCTCGGGCATCGAACAGGTCATGTGACGATAGGGTGTTGGTGGGTTTCCAGTCACTACCGGAGTATGTTGCTCCTCCGCCCCCACAGCTCGCAAGCGTAGAGCCGACCGCAACCCGACGGAGCAATCCGTCGGTTCAGTTTATCCAAAACAAAAAAACCGCCCCCTGCAGGACGGCTTTTTTTAATCAATCCTTACTTATGACTATCAAGCATCGTCTTTAATTCTTCCTGAGCTTTTAGACCAACCATTTTCTCGACAATCTTGCCCTCTCGAAATATGTACATTGTTGGAATACTCATGATCCCAAATTCTTCTGCTAGCTGACGCTCTTCATCTACATCAACCTTGACAATCACTGCCTCTTTTCCCACATCTTCTGAAAGATCATCTAAAATCGGGGCCATCATTTTGCAAGGCATGCACCACTGGGCAAAAAAATCTACCAAAACGGGTTTTTCTTTTGATACTTCTAATACATCCAGATCAAATGTTTCTTTTGTAATTATTTTTGTCATATTAATTTGTCATTTCTTTTATAAATTTTTTACAAGTATCTTCTTGCTCTGTTTTTTTACAGGAGTTTAAACAATCAACAAACTGACCGGAAAGGAATTGGGTGGTAAATGATTCCAGGGCAGACCTGGTGGCCTTAACCTGGGTGAGAATTTCAAAACAATCTTTTTCTGATTCAATCATTTTTTTTACACCTTCAAGTTGGCCGATAATATTATTGATTCTTTGGATGTCGCTTTTCATATGAGCGATATACCACATACCCCCCAGGGGTGTCAAGTCAGCTAATCTCCAATTCCGCCCAAATTCCTATTTCCTAACTCCTGATTCCTGAGATATACTCAAAATGGAGGTGCCCAGTGGTTCCACCTTCAACAAAATGGTTTCTGGTTGCGGGGTATTGTACCCGCTGCCGGAGACTGGAAAAACCACAGCAATCACCCAGCGACAAGCGAAAAAGAGACATTGACAACAAGGGTTTTGATGATATGCTATTAATGTATGAAAACTACTTCAAAAAAAATTCATCAATTCCCAGTAATAGTTCAAGAAGATGAATCAGGTGGTTTTTGGGTTTCGTGCCCCGCACTTGAAGGATGTTATTCGCAAGGCGAAACAATCGACAAAGCTTTAGCTAATATGCAAGAGGCGATATTGCTCACGCTAGAGGATTTACCAATCAAGAAACAGCGAGCACTTTCTGAAAAGCAAGTTAGTCTTCATCTCGTTGGCGTATGGACATACTCGCCGGCATTTCAGGTAAAGTGGTAATTAAAAAATTTCAATCACTTGGATATAAAGTCGCGAGACAAAAAGGCAGTCATGTCAGATTAACACACCCAAAATCTAGAATCTACAAACCAATTACTATTCCTTTTCATAAAGAATTAAAAATTGGTCTTATCACTCAACTTATCAAAGATGTTAATCTTACAATCGAAGAGTTTCTAGATCTTTAAAAGCGTAGAACACAAAACACCCAGCGACAAGCGATGGGTGTTTTGCTTATAAAAATATTCAGGTAAAGACCGGGTGAGAGTTTAGTCTCTACCTAAAATACTTTTATTGGTCCAGCACTCAATGTGGTGCTGTAGCTCTTAGAAAACACGACAAGTCGCGTTCTCAGTCGAGCCCCCACTGTGCAAGTAGGGGACGGGTGTGTCTTCTTTCGGTAAGCTCAAGAGGATCATAGACACGAGGTCCTCTTCCGAGCTGTCTGTTTTTAAGTTACGCCTTCCGATCGCCAAGCAGACAAATTCATCGGAATAGCGCCAGATTTATTTTACGAGCTACTGAATGCTCAGAAGACTACTTGATGACGCAGCCTTCGATCCACTCGGGCAACTCCGACCCGAGCCAGATCACGACAGCTTCGCTCGCGCCCGGGGGTGCGCCGTCGAGCTCGTCGAGCACATACGGCTCGACGTGAACGGCCCACCTGTTGGGCTCTTCACCATCGAACTCAACGAGTTCGATGGTGCCCAGGGGAGACTCCCCCAGGTCTCCCTCGATCATCCGAGGCAGGTCCCGGATGAAGACTTCAGCCTTCTTGAGGTCGATTCTCATCTTGCCTCCGTTCGCACACACCGCAGGAATTGCGGATACTCGTGCGTCGGTGTTTAAAGACATCACTCTTCAAACATCGGCGCAGGAGTTTAATTTTTCCTTTCAGATCCTCCAAATTTCTTTAGAAGATCAGTAGAGGAGAACTCGATCGCTTTTTGTGCGTTGCGAGAGCTCTCACGTTTTTGGACGCGCCATATGTTGCGTCCTGGCGCCTGCCTCGCCGTAAGAACGGTTCAGCAAGGCGGGCTGGAACCTCAACCAGTCCAGTCACGGTGTTTGACAGACGGATAACCGCGGTCTGTCAGCGCGGTTTGTATACGTTTTTGCCTGCCCACCGACATGTCCACCATAGCTCTTTGAGCGACGGTGGAAACCTCGGTGAAGGCGGATTACAGGGACTAACCGAGGTGCTTGGCGACCACCTCGAGCACCTGTTCCAGCTCGAGGCCGGAACCGATGCCCTGGGTGGAGCCGCCGATGTCCCCCCGGCCACCCCATCGATTGCCCTCGGTGACCGCGGAGTCGAGCTCGTTGAGCTCGACCATGGCGGCCGTGAGATCCACCGGCACGTGAGAATCATACCGGCAGAGCGTGTACTTCCGGTACGTCCCCTTGGACGGATCCCTGAAGTCCACTGCCATCTCCGGGTTGAAGCACACCAGCACGCTGGCGGCTTCATACCCGAGCTGGGTGGCGAAGCGGTGGGTGCTGACCACCGCCGCGATCCGCCCATCGGCGTGGAGACTGACCTCCGACGCCTGACGGGCGGCGTTGAAGTCGTCGCGTGCGGCGGCGAGGGAGCGGATCTCCTCCTCGTCGCCCTCGCCTGCCAAGACCGCCTGGACCCACGCGACCCGCTCGTCGAGCGTCCGCTTGAAGTCCTGGGCGATCCGGCCGATCGCGACGACTTCATCGCGAGGACGACCGGTGGCAGGACCGAGTCGGTCGAACCGACCGATCGCCTCGACGAGCTCATCGTCCACCGGCCGATCATCGGCCAGGTTGGCGAGGACGGCCATCGCCGACACGGAATCCGTGTCGGCCCGGACAGTCACCAGAGTGGTGCCATCCGGCGGCAGGACGAGGCTGCTGGCCAGTGCCTGCTCCGTCGCCGAGGGAGTCTGGGCGGTGTCGCCCTGACCGTGGTGGTCCATGTTGCCCAGACCGCAGCGGGCGGCCAGGACAGGGATGGTGACTTCCACGCCCAGGAGCGTGGCGCCGCCGCCCGCGGCGGCGATGATCGCCTCGTTGGCCTCGCGGCCAACGGGACGGGGGTCGAAGCTGGTGAACTGGTTGGACATGTTTGCCTCCATGTGATTGTCCCGGGTGCCCCGGACTCGGAAGAAATTCTTCCGAGATTTTTTTGCCACGGGATGTGGCGGTGGTTAAAACCGGTCTGTGCCACGCATCTCTGCGTGATGGCGACGGCATGCATAGGAAATCCTATACTTAGCCGACTTACGCCTGAACACAAACTGGCAAAAACCTTTCACTCTCAGTGAGTGTTGAGGCTTAGCCTCCTGATACTGACATCAATAGTGATCTCAATATTAGGAGACGACAGAGCCGTTTTTCATTCGCGCCAAGCATAGTGGCGCGAAAGGTCCGCAGTTACCATCAATCGGAATAGGGTTACTACATTCGGCCAATGGTCGTGTAGGTCCTATTTTGTCCAATCAGGTATTCCGTAGAACGGCTCTGTCGCATTTCTTAGAGATTGCTTCGGCCTTAACGGCCTCGCAATATCCAAGTTTTCAATTGTGAATAATCATCCTTCCTGACAATATCTGCTCTCTCATCAGACATTGACGCATGGTTTCTCCATTGCTTTCTATTCCTCTATAGCGTGGTAAGGACTGCCCCTGTATCCATCACATTGATGAATCAAGGGCGCACTCATTACCACAAGGCTACTCAGTTCGCCTTGGGAGTCAGTTCAGGTTACCGATCGCCGTTTCCAGCAATTGACGCTTCCCCGACTAACCAATAGACATTGATTTCTCAATGTAGATTCTGAGAACCGTTTGTCTTACGAAGGCCAGGGTCTCTCAACCCTCTGAAGCTTGCGCTTCACGCTAGCCCTCATATACAACGCGGTAAGTATGAGCCTTAGTGGAGCCTTATATAGGCTCAACACAAAAGGCGGATTTAGTTATCTTTCTTTCTGAGAGATAACTAAATCCGCCTTGCCCAGCATCCAATATGGTGCTGAGGCTGTCCAAACACCTTTAGTGTTTAGTGCTCAATTTACCCTGAGCTAGGGCTCTCTCCCGTTGTGAAATGAACTTCGCTTTGCCGTTTCTGAATTTCTTATTTTTGATGGTGATACTATAACATAATTTAGCGTTTCTGTCAAGAGCAAAGCTCAATAATAGTGCTAATACTAGTTAAAATATCAATCGGTATTTTCATCACTTTTGCACATCCCTTTCTGCTACTATTTAAAAAGTCTGCTATAATCCCCTTATAAAATCTGATTATTTTTTATGTCAAAAATTCGCAAAGTCGTAATACCGGTGGCCGGGTTTGGAACTCGCTTCCTGCCAGTTACAAAAGCTATGCCAAAAGAGATGATGCCAATCATCGACAAGCCGGTAATTCAATATGTGGTTGAAGAAGCGGTTGATAGCGGAATCACCGATATTATTCTTGTAACCGGTGCAAGCAAACGAGCGGTAGAAGATCATTTTGATTACAACTACGAGTTGCAAGCCTGGCTTAAAAAACAAGGTAAAGAAGAAATAAGAGAAAGAATCAAAAAAATAGCCGATATGGCTAATTTCACTTATATCCGTCAGAAAGGTCCATACGGAAACGGAACACCGGTTTTAAACGCCGAGCATGTAATTGGCGACGAGCCATTTGCGGTCGTTTGGGGTGATGAATTTTTTACAGGTGGAAAAAAGCCACGGCTAAAACAGTTGATTGATGTTTACGAAAAATACGAAGATATTGTACTTACCGGAATGCGCGTTGACGCCGAAGGAACACGCCGATTCGGAATCGTAGACCCGGTAGCCGAGGTTCAAAAAGATGTTTGGCAAGTAAAAGGAATTGTTGAAAAGCCGGGCCCTAAAGAGGCTAAGTCTGACATCGGCGCCATTGGCGGATATATTCTTCCTCCTGATATTTTCCAGGCTCTTAAAAATACTAAGCGTGGCAAAGCAGGTGAAGTATGGTTGGTTGATGCAATTTCAAAACTTTCCAAAGACAGGCCAATGTATGTGAAAATTGTCGACGGCGTTTATCGCGACACCGGTACGAAAAAAGCTTGGCTTAAAACAAACATCGCCCTTGCCCTTCAAGACAAAGATCTTAAGACAGAAATGCGCAAATTCATAAAATCACTTCTTTAATATGCGAAGACTTAGCATCATTCTATTACTAGTCCTTCTAACCACAACTGGCGCCGGCTGTTTTGGTGGTGGTTCAAGTAGTACTGTTGTCGCAACTCCCCAAATTGAAATCTGGCGAGTGTTTGATGATGGAGATACATTCGACGCCATTATCGACAGCTATCGAGCGATACACCCAAATGTTAAAATAGAATATCGAAAATTGCGTTTTGACGAATACGAAGATGAGCTTATTCGCGCTTTTGCCGAAGGTCGTGGACCTGACATTTTCTCAGTTCATAATACTTGGCTTCCGGCCTATCAGGATCTAATGGAGCCAATGCCTTCTTCTATCACTGTTACCCAATACGAAACCCAAGGCACGCTACGAAAGGAAACCGTTGTGGTCGAAGTGGAATCAAAAACCATGACAACTTCGCAACTAAAATCAGCCTTTGTAGAGCAGGTTGCCCGTGATGTAATAATGGAATACAAGCTCGATAAAAAAACTGACCCGGTTGAAAAAATCTACGGCTTGCCACTGGCCATGGATACGCTCGCCCTTTTTTATAACAAAGATTTGCTCAACGCCGCCGGTATTCCAACCACACCGACAAGCTGGAGTGAGTTTCAAGACGATGTTGTTAAGCTAACTGATTTTGATGGCGATGGCGAAATCCGCCAGTCAGGAGCCGCGATTGGAACATCGGGAAATGTGGAGCGTGCGCCTGACATCCTCTCCCTTTTAATGATGCAAAACGGAACGCAGATGATAGATGAACGCGGACGAATTGCTTTTGCTGCCGTTCCAAAAGATGCGCCAAAGGGAGTTTACCCGGGTTACGACGCTGTTAGTTTTTACACAGACTTTTCCAATCCAACCAAAGAAGTTTATACCTGGAACGATAATTTTGATGGATCATTTGAAGCCTTCACAAATGGCGAAACTGCTTTTTTTCTAGGTTACAGTTATCACATTCCGCTTATTCGCACCGCCTCGCCGAAACTCAACTTTGCAGTGGCGCCGGTGCCACAAATTACCGGTGGCAAACAAGCAAACTTTGCCAACTACTGGGTTGAAGGAGTGTCTAATCAAACCGATGTTTCCGATTGGGCTTGGGACTTTATCCAGTTTGCAGCTGACGAAGACAATGTCGGTTCTTATTTGCAAGAAGCCCAAAAGCCAACAGCACTTCGTAGCTTAATTGCCGATCAATTAGACGACGAGTGGCTAGGCCCATTTGCCGAGCAAACATTAACAGCAGAAAGTTGGTACCATGGTTATGATGTGGGCGCGATGGAAAACGCATTCAATGATTTGATTGATATCATAGCAGCCGGCACAGATGATCCCGACAACGAAATGACCAAAGCGGCCAATATAGTGGCGGATACTTACTCCAAATAAAAATTCGAGTATTATTGTAAAGGTCGGCCCATGTGCCGGCTTTTTTTCTTTTTACCCCTACGATTTATTTTTAACAAATGCTATAATCATCTTATGAAATCTTTTATAAAAAACTTTTCTTTCTTGCTTGGAATAGTATCCCTTACAATGACTGGACTTATTTTTGCGCCAACTGCCGGTGCGGAAACCTCGGTATCAACTCAGTATACTGACATTCAAAGCCAAGGATTAATTTTCGCTGGAATCTGCACCAGCTCAACTGCTACTTGTGAATGCAGAGACAACGGCAACTGCACGCTCCAAGATATCCTTCAGGTGCTTGTTAACCTTAGCGTTTTTATTTTAGCAATTAGCGGTTCGGTAATGCTCTTTATGTTTGTTTATGGAGGATTTTTCTGGTTGACCTCGCAAGGTAAAACTGAAAGAGTTGAAAAAGGCAGGCAGGCCATGGTCGGAGCGCTCGTTGGACTTATAATTATCTTCGGCGCCTACGCTGCAATCAATATAATCATCTCTGTCCTACAGACCGGAACATTGCCTGATAGCGGTCAATCAATAGAAGATACGATCGGAAGCGAGGGTGTGATTAAAACTGAGTAATTTGCTATAATCTTGATATGAAAAAATTAGTTGTTTCACTGATTGGACTTGTCGCTGCCTCAACCCCTTTAATTGTCGCTGCCCAAGTTACACTCACTAACCCACTGGGTGAAACCGATCCCCGAATCATTATTGCTCGAGTAATCCAAGGCGCACTTTCAGTTTCCGGATCAATTGCCCTTCTTATGTTTATTTATGGTGGAGTGTTGTGGCTGACTTCGGCTGGAAAATCAGAACAGGTAACAAAAGGTAAAAACATTTTAATTTGGGCGGTGCTAGGGATCGTGGTAATTGCCGGTGCCTATGTTGCCGTAGCTGCAATATTCAATGCGGTTCTTGCCGGAAATGTTAACGGATAATAAAATTTAAATAATTAATAATTGATAAATACGTACGGGCGTATAGCAATACACCCCTACATAAAATAAATATATGACATATTCATTTTCACGAGTCCTAACCGCTGCCGCAATTGGAATGTTGCTACTAATGCCAGTCTTTGGCATGACTACCTTAAATGTTCAGACCGCTCACGCTCAACAGCTGGAAACAGATGATTTCTTTGATGAAGATTTCACAGACAGCACTGGTCTTGGTCAGGCTGATCTTAAATCAACCATTGGAAATCTAATTCGTGTTTTCCTAGGATTCCTCGGAATTATCGCTGTAGTTATGGTGCTACTTGGAGGCTTTAAATGGATGACTGCCAGTGGAAACGACGAGAAGGTTCAAGATGCAAAAAAATTACTTGTGGCCGGAATCGTTGGTTTGGCAATTATCTTGTCTGCTTACGCCATCACAACTTTCGTTATCTCTTCTATTATAGACGCTTCGGCTTAGTTGCCACCCGACCATCGATCTGATTAAAATCAGGTCCTTGGCTATGCGACAATTTCTCTTCGCCATTATCGGAGTAATTTTATTTACTCCAACCCTCGCCCTTGCTCGGCTAAGTGCCGACGACACTGGTCTTAACACAACCGGCAGTGAAGTTTACGGTGACACCGCACCTGACATTGGAACATTTATTGGTTCCAATATTATTACACCGGCCCTTAGTCTGGTTGGTGTTATTTTCTTAGTTCTTGTAATTTACGGTGGATTTTTGTGGATGACCGCCGGCGGAACAGAAGCCCAAGTAACGAAAGCAAAAAACATTATTATCTCAGCTGTAATTGGTGCGGTATTAATAGCAGCCGCCTATGCAATTACTAGTTTTGTTTTCCAGTCATTATCGTAATATGAAAAGAATATTACTTCTGCCAATACTGGCCATATCACTGCTTCCGGTTTTTGCACATGCACAATACACCGATGTTTTAGACGACACGGCCACCGAAGTTTATGGAAGTACGACAGCCGACAGTGGAGACTTAACCTATGTCGTCGGCTCAATAATTTCAGTTGCACTATCTGTCTTAGGAATTGTGCTACTTATCTTTATGCTTTACGGTGGATTTTTGTGGATGACCGCCGGTGGAGATGCCGAACAGGTTAAGAAAGCTAAGACAATTATGATAAATGCAACGATTGGTTTGATAATAGTTTTGGCCTCCTATGCAATTGCAAACTATGTAATCGCCCAACTGGTAGCAGCTAACCTTGCGAGCTAATAAAAATCTGATATACTAATCACATCAATAACTTATTTATTATGAATATGATTTCCAAAATCAGCCTGGGACTAGTAGCCGTAGCGCTTACTGTTCCAACGCTCATGATGCCAATGCAATTTGCATCAGCTCAGCCAGATATATCTACTGACCTAGATACAACAAATAGTGCCGCTGGATTCTCTACTTCAACTGACCTACCAACAGTTATCGGTCAATTGATACAAGCTGTCCTTGGAGTGCTCGGTATCGTTCTATTGGTGCTAATGATCTACTCCGGATTCCTTTGGATGACCGCCGGTGGAGATGCCGAACAGGTTAAGAAAGCTAAGACAATTATGATCAACTCAGTTGTCGGCTTAATAATCCTCCTGGCCGCCTACGCTATCTCAGCCTACGTCATTACCATACTTGGTACTGCAGGGTTGTCCGCCTAAAGTTTCTACAACAGCCTCCGCCCGGGATTTCCTGGAAGCTAAAAACAGAGTCGAAAGGCTCTGTTTTATTTTGCTTAAGCGTAATATCATTTGAGCAACTTTTTTGCGATCGACAAAAAGTTGCTCACTAATTATTTTCAAAAAACTAATCGTCATAAATTTAGTCTCAAATATATCCTACATTAGATGGTGGAAAAGCAGCACGGCAAACTTAGTTTCTAGAAACTAAGTATAAATGACAAAAAACGAAAACCCCGCACCAAACCGTCAGACGGTCGATGCGGGGCGGACACCCGGAGTCACGAAAGGTCGTGTGCGACTCAGCGGGCGTGGGGGGGGCGAGCTAGTGGCTGACGATCAGCTTCACGCCGCCTTCGAACCCGCGAGCCTTGCTCACGGCCGAGACGGCAGCGCGGTAGCTGCGCGTGCGGCCAATGGCGGCGGCGTAAGTCGCACACGCCGGGTTACTCGACCCGTCGGTGCAGGACGCCACCAACGAAAGCTGGGTGGCGCTGAACTGCATGATGTGCCCGACGCTGGCCACGGCAACGAAACCGTAGCACACCGTACCCGCGGGTACAGCCGGCTGTTCAGCCAGCTCCCCACGGCTACCCTGCGGCACCAGATAGGTGACCACCTCGCCCGAAGGCCAGGCCGGGTAGATCACGGTGCCATCGATGACGACCTTGGCCGGACTTTCATCCGCGCCAATGATCGCGACCGATCCGACCCTGCCAACTCCCCAACCGTACGGCTTCTGTCCGACCACGCACTCGCCGTTCTGGGGCTGGTACGGCGGACGGTAGCTCGGTACAGAGGGAGGCGACTGGCGCACGGGCACCGCCAGCGGAGCAGTGGCGTGGGTCTGCCCCATCACCACCACCACGACCCGCACTGATCCGTAGACCCGCGCAGACGCATGGTGGTGCCGGCCGTGGCCATGGGCCCAGGCCGGCATGGCGGCGAGAAATGCGAGGACGACCAGGATGAGGCGCGTCACTTCGCACCTCCCTGGCACTTGGAGAGCTCCTCCTCCTTCGCATCATAGGCGGCCAGGAGATCGATGACCTCCTTACTGCAGGTCGTCTTCTCGGTTGAGAACGCCTGCTTGGCGCTGGCGGCCTCACTCTTTGCCGTGGCGAGCTGCTTCTGCAGGCTCGCCACCTGACGCTCCAGCTCAGCGGCGCGGGTCTGCGCTGCCGTGAGCTGACTGTCGAGCACGGTAATTTTCCGGCTCGACTTTGCTTCTGACGCCTTCCGAGCACGAAGCTCGGCCGGCGTCATCGCTGAGGCGCTGGTCAAGAAAACCAGCAACAACATCAAGATGGTGCGCATCGCGATCCTCCTTTTTGGGGTGGAAATCGTACTAAACCAGCTCGTAATAAGCCAGTAAAGAACAAACAAAAATACCACAAAATAAGGGTTTTGTCAAGATTTAGAACTAAAATTAGCCTATAAATATTGACAAAAACGCAATTTTATGGTACTTTTTCAGGTCTTGGTCTGGGCATTTTTATGCCTGGCTGAGAGATTATTCTTTCACAATTCGATCCAAAAAAACAACGGGCACATGCCCAAAACCGCAAAAGCGGAGGACAGTACCATGAGTCTTCAAGCAGATTTTCAGGCCGCCGGAAACAACAAGTCCTTGATGGCGAAGGCCATCGAGGACAACGAGGCGGAAATCGAGGCCCGGCTCTCCGGAGCTGGCGCCACCGCTGAGGAAATCGGCGGGGTGGTGGCGTGGATCGCCACCTGGGTGGACGATGCCGCCGTGCATACGGCGCTCGATGTGCTCGGAGATTGGATCCATGATCACCTCCGGGCAAAAAAGTCGCCCCTGACACCGGCCATCCGGCCGATTTTCGGAATGCTGGCGACCCAGGTCCCGACCGTCCTCGCCGTACTCAAAGCTGGCGGAGGGTCGGTAGATGTCAACCGCGTCCGCGACTATGTCATGGGCGTAGTCAAGTCCATGTCGAAACCGGGAATTCCGTCTGTCCCGCCCCCCCCGATCGGACGCGCCCACCTGGCGCTTTCGGAAGAAAAAAAACGGGCACTGGCGGTTCTGCGGGAATTCTTCCTGCTCGCGCAAACCATGGACCTACCCAACGAAATGCGCGGGTACTGGTCCGTGGCTCGCGCCCACGGCCACGCCATCTACACCGACCCGGCCCACGGCGCCGATCTGCCGGACATCACGCCGGATGAGTTACTCGCGGTGCTCGACATCGCCATCGACATCCGCGGTGGTGACCTGTCCAGGGCAGATGAGCTCAACGAGCTCATCCGAAAGTTCGCGGTGTACTTCGCGCTGGTCGAACTGACCGGCGCGAAGGAGCTCCCCTTGTGGGAGCAGGTGGTGGCTGGGGTGGGCGACCGCGTAGACGGTGCGGTAAATCGCCAGGACGTACGGGAATGGGTCGTGGGACTCGCACAGAGCCACGGACCGCGCGCCTTCCAGCGCGCCCGACAGATATTCGGAACGGTCATCCGCTGGGCGGCTGGAAGTCTGGTGGCCGCGGTCGTAATGTACGCCGTGGCCTTCACGCTTCTCGCTACCGGGATGTTCGGGAATTTTTCCCGCATCTTTGAAAGCTGGCAGGTGACGTGGATGGCCATGGGCCTCACGTTCCTGTCTGGCCCGGTGGTGGTCCTGATTTTCGGGGCCTGGATCGTCCCCATCGACAACCCGACCATTCGCGGAATGCGATGGCTGGGAAGGTGGTGGTGGACTTTCGCAATCGGACTCACGCTGGCGTGGGGATTCGGAATCGCGCTCATCTTGTGCGCGATCTGGGCAATGGACGCTGGAATGCTGACCACATCGGCCCCCCAGACCGCCACCAACCTGGTGATCTGGGGATGCATGATCAGCGGGCTCCTCCTGCTGATCGCGGCAAGATTCACACTCCCCATCGCCGGTGACATTCTGAACGCCGTGCGCGCCCTCTGGCAGGGGGTAAGTCCCCTGCACGAAGGCACAATCGGCCGACGGATTATCGAAGCCCTCCAGGCTGGCGACAAACTCCCACCGATTGCCCTGAAAAGCAAAAAGTGGAACGATGAGCCGGGACGGCTCATCTCGATCGGGACGACCCTGTCGATCGCCTTCGTGGCGATCGTCATGGTCAACATCCTTTTCTGGATGTTGACCGGTCCCACCAGCTGGACCCTCCTGGGCTCGATCGCTCTCCTCTTGTCGGTCTTTCTGTTCGCAGAAATGACCCGCAAGTGGATTTGGCGGTTCTCGCCCACGGAGGTCAAGGACGAGGTGGCCGGGGCCCGAAAACTCATTCGCGGTCTCATGCTTAGTATCGTGCTGATGATGCTTCTCGGATTCGGGGTCCTCTGCGCTTTCGGCGCCGAAAACCTCGTTCATGCCAGCAACGTCTGGCACAAGGCAGTCGACAGGACGGTCGACTGGACCGAAGAGCAGGTTGACGACGGCAGCTCTCCACGCGGAACCGATGACGGTCGCGTGGACGAGATCCGTCGCCGCCACAAGTAGCCCCCCTCAGCGTCAAAGGCCGACGGTGCGGGCGAAGAACATCCATGTACGATGATGTTCTTCGCCCCCGTCGGCTTCTTTTTTTTGAGAAATTATCTAAGACTTATAAGTCCAATAAGACAAATATTATAATCATTTTTTCCCCATCTGCTCTTTGAACCAATCAACAAATGGAATTTCGATCGGATTTATTTTATTGATCATCGCTAAGTAATAACTAACAAACCCGCCAAACTGGAGTAGCTCCCCGCATTCTTCTAATCTGGTTTTTCCATTGGCATTATATTCAATCACCACTCCGCCTTGTTTTTCAAAAATCTGAGCTGTTAAATCATAACGCTTGTGCGTATGTGGGTGATAATGATTTGAGTCAAGCATCAACACACTAAACTTTTTGAAAAAGTCTTTTGGATTCCCCAGCCCTTCCATTAAATGATGGTTAAGTTCCGGTATCTCCATGTAAGTAGCAAACTGCTTAGCGTTTTCGTTTATTTGATTGGCAAGCGCGTGGGCGTTTCCGACCAAATGTTCCGAGGCAACAATTAACACGGCTCTATCTTTTAATTCCATTGCCACAGTTTTGGCCGGATTTTCTTTTGCCGGGACATCAACCGCACAAGTATCGAGCACATCACCCATTGCCTCACACATCCCCTTAATATCCTTGGTGTTGATCTTTATTAGATTCATCCGCTCCAGCATTCCCAATACTCCGGTTAAAGTAAACCCGAGTCCGAGTCTAGGCTGTTTTGAAAGCTCGCCGGGTGTAAAAAAGTAACCCGGGATTTTATTTTTGTCAGCGTATGTTTTGAGTTTTTCCCCGACTGCCACGGCTACAATTTTTGCTTTTGCTTTTTTTGCATGCGTGATTACCTCTAAAACTTCCTCAGTTGTGCCTGAATAACTAACAGCGATTACTAAAGTTTTTGAAGATACCCAATTTGGTAAATTGTAATCTCGCAGTAGATGAACCGGTGCTTTTAATCTGTCCGCACAAGCCGTTTGAATCATGTGTCCACCCAGCGACGACCCGCCCATTCCAGCCACAACAATGTTTGTTACCGTTGAGTAAGCTTTTGGAAATTTCATGGCCCTTGTATCCGCCCAAGCGACCTGAATTTGCTCTGACAACTTTTCGATGCCATATGCTATGTCTTCCGGGTCGTAGGTTTTATAAGTTTTAGGATCGTTAAGCATATATTTGAGAGCTTATAGCTGTTAGTTTTTAGTTAAGGAATTAATCATCGCATTAAGCATTTTCATAACCTCATCTAACAATGAATCTACTTTTGTATAATCTAATGTTCCAGTCTCGTTTAATTGTTTTGATATATAAATTTGTGTCTCAAGCTCTCCGCCAGAACCAAAGGCAATATGCAAAAATCGGACAAAATCCTTACGAGAACTTCTGTACCTGCCTTCAGCTATGTTAGACGCAATAGAAACCGCCGACCTACGCATTTGACTAGTCAAACCATAGATTTCTTCTTTAGGAAATTGTCGAGTAAGTACATATACAGCAACAGTCAACTCAACCGCTCTTTGCCAAACTGTTAAATCTTTATATGTTTGCGGCATATCCTAAAAGCTATAAGCTAATAGCTAACAGCTTCTCTATTCTGAATTCTCTTTGTAATCTCCGTCCTTTTACTGACATCTCCTATTATAACAGCTCCAACGATTTTTTTGTTCCGAATAAATAATTCTGTTGAATTCTGCTTATCTGCCACTTCTTGAACAACTTCGTCAGCGGCAGTTCTATCAACATCACCAATAAAAACAATTTCTTTTCCAAGCAGATTAGTGGCATACGACGAAACCATACTAAAGCCAATTTTCTCACCTACCATATTAAGCGCCACTGCCTTTCCTTGCATAATGGCGTTTGTCCAATTGCCATAACGAATATGACGGCCAATAGTTGCATCGTCATATTCGGCAATGTCACCCGCAGCGTAAATATCTTCAACATTTGTTTGCAAATATTTGTCACAAATTATTCCTGCTCCAACTTCTATTCCTGCTGCCGACAAAACTGCCTTGTCCGGATCAAGTCCAATGCCAACACCTAAAATTGAGGTTTCAAATTCCTGACCTAGAGCGCAAACGCCGGTCAATTCTGTTTCCCCGATGAGTTCAATCTCTCGAACATCATTTATAATTTTAATCCCCTTTAACTCAGTCTGATCTTTTAAAACCTGCTGAGCATGGGCGGATAATACCTTTGACCAAAATCCACCTGACCTCATTAAAACCGTGGTATCAAATTTATAATGATCAAAAATCGCCAAGTAATCCATGGCAATAAAACCACCACCATAAATAACTGCTTTATTCTTTTTTTGCGCAATTGCTTCTTTGATAAGTGACTTTAACTGATCGGCATCGTCTAAAGTTTTAAAATATACGACTCCGCGCTTATCCTCGGGGGTGTATCTGACATTAAGCCCGGCTGTAATCAAAAGCTTGTCATAAGGCAACTCCCTGCCTTCGCTTGTTTCCACAAACTTATTTTTAGAATCAATCTTCGTAACTTCAACATCTGACATCAGCTCAATATTTTTCTGCGTGTACCACTCTGGTTTTTTCAAAATCATCTTTTCTCTTTCAACCTTATCATTTACATATGGCATCAAAAGCACCCGTGAGTAACACGGGTAATTTTCACGATCAATAATTGTGATTTGAGTAGCAGAATCTTGCTTACGGATTTCTTCCGCCGCAGTTGTGCCGGCGATTCCTCCGCCGATGATGATTATTTTCATACTACGCCTCCGGATACAATTGATTTCCAGCTTCATCAATAATTGCAATTGCCAAAGTTGGGCAAGACTGGGCGCCCATGATAATTTTCTCGAATTCATCCTCTGTTACTTCAACCTCACGCTCGTAACTTGGCCCGTCCGGTGCCTGGCCGTGATCTAGGACATCAGCTTTATTTTCGTCGTTTAGGGCAAATGTTTCCGGTGCGATTGTGACACAGCTGGCAGCGCCAATACATAGGTCGGGGTCAACGATTATTCGAATCTTCATAAGATAATAGATAATAGAGAGATAGAGGGAATAACAGAAAGAAAAAGCATCCAAACTATTATCTATCCTGCTATAATCTATCACCTCTTAGTCTCCAGTCTATCCAAAATACTTCTCTTTGTAAAACAATATCAACTCTTCTACCGCTGGCAAAACCCCGGGGTTGCCAATTCCAACTTTTGTCTTTTTTTGCACATCTTCCAGTGTTATCGCGCCTTCCAGCACCGCTTCTTCAATGTCGCGGTCAGTCACACGGGTAACAGGACAAATAATTCTAGAGGCTTCCACTACAATTTTATCAAACTTGCCGGCACGGCGGTAAAAGTCATTCACGGCGTCACGCGTTGCCTTGTCACACAAAACACTGCAGTGAAACTTACGAGCCGGCAGTCCACCGAGACGCTCCATTACATCTTGCGGTCTGATATTTCGCGCCTCCTCAAGTGTCATGTTTTTCTCCAGGATCATCTCGGAGATCATGCTGGTAGCAGCAATGGCTGAGCCACAACCAAAAGTCTTCCATTTGTAATCAATGATAATTTCAGTCGCCGAATCTACCCTCATCCAAACCCGAAGCTCATCGCCACAAGCCGGCGAGCCAACTTTTCCAATCGCATTAAATTCACCCTCTTTTGGATCGCGGTCTAAAAAGTTTTGCGGATTAAAAAAATGTTCTTTGACAATGTCTGAATAAAACCATGATTGCTTTTTATCGTGACTTTGAACATCGCCTTGAGTTCCTTTGATTGGTTCTGATTTGTAATCTGACATAATTTATTTAAAATATTTGGCGTCAACACTAACCGGGCTGATTTTGCGGAGCTTTTCCACCAGTTCCGGCAAAAATTCAAGGACATAATCTAAATCTTTTTTTGTAGTACTGCGTCCAAGACTGAAACGAATACTCCCGTGCGCTACCTCGTATGGCAGACTGAGCCCGACGATTACATGACTTGGATCAAGCGATGCGCTGGTGCAAGCAGACCCGGTTGAAACATAAATGCCTTTGGCATCTAGATACAAAGTGAGCGCTTCGCCCTCAATGTCCATGAAAGAAATATTGATGTTGTTTGGCAATCTTTCAGTTGGGTGACCGTTAAGACGAGTCTTGGGAATTAACTTTTGAACTTCACAAATGAAATAATCACGAAGTTTTATTAAACGTTTTGATTCTTCATCTTTTTGCTGATCCGCAATTCTGAGTGCTTCTGTAAAACCGATAATACCGGCAACATTTTCCGTTCCTGGACGGACTCGGCGTTCTTGATGACCACCAAACTGGAGTGGTTGAAGTTTGAGTCCGCGCTTAACAAACAAAGCACCGTTTCCTTTTGGTCCGTAAATCTTTGAAGCGTTTACCGTCATTAAATCAACATGGAGCTTTTCTTGGTTTAGCTCGAGTGCGCCCGCAGCCTGGCAGGCATCGGTATGAAAAGCCGGAAAATTACCGGTTCGATTCTTTTGAATTTGTTTTCCAATTTCCGAGATTGGATTAACAGTTCCAATTTCATTGTTAGCGTAAATAATTGAGATTAAAATTGTGTCTGGTCGGATGGCGGTAACGACATCGTCTGAACTAACCCTTCCGAACTCATCAACTATAAGCAGAGTAACTTCAAAACCTTCTTTTTCTAATTGCTCTAAAGATTCAAGAACGGCCGGGTGCTCAACCTTGGTAGAAATTATGTGTTTACCCTGATTTTGGTTTTTTCGAGCAAAACCTAGAATAGCTAAATTATCAGATTCTGTTCCGCCCGAAGTAAAAATGATTTCATCCGATCGAGCTCCGATTACATCTGCTACCTGTTTTCTGGCGCCATCCAAAGCATCGCCAGCCACTTTCCCAGGTGTATGGAAACTGGATGGATTGCCAAAATCATCTGTCAAAAACGGCTTCATTACAGCCAAAACCCTTTTGTCTATTGGAGTTGTAGCGGCGTTATCTAAATATACCTGTCTTTTTTTCATAGATACTCAAGGATATAAAAAAAAGACGCTTTAGTCAATATGAAAGGCTCTGCCTAATTAGGTAGCACCGGCTACAGCATCGACTTCGAAGATCAATTCCCGACCTGGGGAGAATACTACAGCTACAAAGGTCGCGCCCCAGAGCTGAAGATCTGGAAGTGGTCCTATTTCGGCATTAACGCCTCGCTCCACGGCCGCACCTTCACTGTCCAAGGGGGCGGGACTTTTCTTTTCCAAATGATACAGCTTTTTTGCGATCGACAAAAAGTTGCTCAAATCAAATTCAACACTTTGTCGCAATATAAATATAGCACCACCTGCCTATCCTTAATTTTTGAACCAGTTGAATCAAATCTTTTACCACATCTCGATCGCCCTCCCACACGCTCTTCTGAACAAATCTGAATTGAAGAGATTTTAATAAGCCTCGAAACATATTTCGAACTTCACGAATATCTTCCGGTACATCAAATGAAACCAGGCACACCTGATTTGAAGGCAACTGATTAGAATTATGCAATAATTTCCTTTTAATTTTTTCAATTTGCCCGTCGTGTGTTAACTGTATAACTATTCGATCTCCTTCTTTTTTAAGCTTAATTATTCTTTTCTCTTCCAGCATTCTGATCCTTCGACGCTTTTCGGATCTGGCGATTCCATCCTGAATTTTTAAATAGTCTTCATACCCATATGTATAAACCGCTCTTGGATGCGCTAATCCAACAGGTAGCTCGCTTAGTAACGAGCAAAGGTTATCAAATACTTGACTTGTTTTTGAATTTTTCCAAAGCATATTCGTGCAACTTTTTTTCGATCGACAATTTGTTGATCAAAATATTTTTAATTAAAAACTCCCAATTTCGTATTTAACGAAAGGGAGTACATATATAATGCACCAAATTTTTAATGTTAGATCAAGAGCAAGTGTGGACAGAGGTGAGCAACTTTTTTGCGATCGACAAAAAGTTGCTCATATAACAAAGTCAATCATGCGCTATGAATGCCGAATTCTTTTTATTATAGATCAAAATAGACGCAGTGAATTGCGTCCTTATCTAATATCAGGCGGAACCACACGGTGTCTCTATACCACCTACATCTACGGCCTGTATTGTCTAGTAAGGCGTGCACTTCGTGCACATTACGACTAACACGACGGTGCGGAGCCAAGCAGTTGGCTCCTTACTCCGCCTTGTCACATCCCCTTGCATCCGCCAAAAGTAAAAGCCAACATCTCCAGATTATTAGTACCGGTTTTGAGCTTTAATTTGCCCTGATGATAAGCGTCGGAAGCAATAATCCTGTACATTCTGTGCTCTTTGATTTTTAAAATTGCCTTGCCTTTAATCATCCCCACATCTTCTCCCATCATATCTTCCGGCAATGGTTGCTCGTCTAGTTCAATTTCAATCTCCGCTCCTTTTGTATTTAACGACCCGGCTACCAAATTAACCGAAAAAGCACTATACTTTAAAACCAAATATTCCGATGGGGCCGGAAGCTTACGAGTATGCACTAAGCTTTCTTTTCCAACCTTCCAATGACCATGCAAATAAACGACATCGTCCTCATGTATTGAGGTATCAGTAAAATCACTTTCCGCACCTGGAATAAATGTGCCCACATTGGCATAGCGACCACGCAAAAATCCCAAATATGTTTCAGGTGTGGTTCTGTAACAAATTCCGCCACCAATCGACATATCAGGCTCAATTGCCGGCAAGTTTTCTGCTCCGGCGTCCATTAAAGCCTTTTGAATTGCAGCTTCCGTTTCGGCATATCCTCCTTCGCCAATATGGTCATAAACAATACTGCCAGTTTTATCTAGTAAAAATTTTCTTGGCCACCAACGATTTTGATAAAGATTCCAGATTTTATAATCACTATCAAGAACAACCGGATATTTAATTCCAAAAGTCCTAAGGGCAGCTTCGACTTTTTTTTGATCTTTCTCAAAATCAAATTCTGGCGTGTGGATTCCAATTATCACCAATCCTTTATCTGCATAAAGATCGTGCCAAGCCTTCAGCCTTGGCATTGTTCGAATACAATTAACACAAGAGTAAGTCCAGAAATCTAAAAGCACTACTTTCCCGCGCAACGATTTCAAGGAGAGCGGCTTTGAATTCAACCATTTTAAACCAGTTGGTAATTTTTGCGCTTGAGTTTTACCGATTTTATGTAAAAACATTTTATAAACTTAAATCAAATACACTAGACAATACTCGGCCTATAATAAATCCGAGCAAAGTGGCGGTTAAGGCAACTGTAGTCATTTCCATTCCGCTTTTTAACCAATGTCCACTAACAATTTTTGCTTTTACTATCCCAAGAATAAATAGAACCACTCCGGTAATTATAACGGAATAATATATCGCTACTTCGATTGGAAACAGCAAATATGGCATCAAGGGAAACATCCCACCCACTATATAAAACAATCCCATTATAATTCCAGACACAATTGGTGATCCGCCGGTTGCCGGCAGTAATCTGTGTTCGCACCGACTCACCTCTTTCATCCAAAGTTTACGCTCCCGACCAAAGGCCTCCAAAACCTGAGCGATCTGTTTGTCTGAAAACTTTTTCTTTTTTAAAACATCAAGCATGGATTCTTCATCGTTTAATCGCTCCTGCAAAATTCGGGCATGATCCTGCCCTTGTCTGGCATCAAAAACTTCTTTAGCTGATTTTGAAGAAAGATAACTTCCGGATGACATTGAAATCGCCTCGACAACAACCAAAACAACTCCAGATAATATTATCACAGGCCCACTCCCGGTGCCAGCAGCGATACCGGTTATAGCGCCAAGCGTGGAAACCAAACTGTCTTCGAAACCAAAAACAATTTCACGAATATAGACAGCGCTTTTTTTAAAAATTCCTCCTTTCATAGCGTCTTTAGTATAGCAGAGGAATCTGGAATCTGGATATTGCAACTCCAAATTCAAAATTCGATATTATAAATTCAATCAGGTATAATACAATCATATGCAAATATCTCAGCACTACCTACCATACCCTAAGAAAACTCTGATTGTAGTGACAAATAATGAACTTGCTAAGGTTCTTTGGGTGCATGATAGGGAAATAGACGAACTGCTTACCATGGAAATGCCAAAGGATGATGGTGATTTTAAAGCAACCGGTACCCCTCATTCAGCTGCGCCTGATTTTGATGAAATGAAAAAACATAAACTTCAAGAGCTCTACACAAAACTCAATAAAAAATTGATAAAATTATTAAATGACGATTACGAGGAAATCGTCCTCTGTGCACCTGAAGCAAAAAAAAACGAATTGGTGGAAGGTATGCATCCAGATGTAATGAAATGTACAGTCGAAATAGTTCCAAAAAACCTAGCTTCTTTACCGCTCGATGCAATTGTTAGGATTTTGCAGGAAACACGAGCAACATAAAAACGCCGCTTGAACGCCGTTTTTATGGAGGCCTGAGCGGGAGTCGAACCCGCGGATCGCGGTTTTGCAGACCGCTGCGTTAGCCACTTCGCCACCAGGCCAGATACTAACCGAGCAAATATAGCAAAAATCGAGGATTTGATCAATATTGAGCTAACAAAAGAACCCCCGCAGGGATTCTTTTATATTTAGCCTACTTAACAATCAATTTGCCTATCATGTCGTCATCTTCATCGGCGTAGAAATAATATGTTCCGGGTCTATCGGCAATCGTCAAAACAACTATATCTTCAGCGTCCATTTCTCCTGTTGTCCAACGATTATTAGCTTCGCGAACAGTTAAACCGTTCTCGGCATAGTTTACGAATTTGATTGTGTCACCCTGGTTGACTGTCACAACATTGTAGGCACAATAGTTTTTGCCGCAATCAACTGATTCATCTGACGCTGCAAAACGCAATGGGCTGACATACATCATAACCCCGGTCACATCCCCAATCTCTTTATCGTCTGAAATAGTGTAATGATATTCTTTTTCAAATGTATTGGAAGAGGTTAGATTACCACCAAGGATTGTGTAAAGTGGCACAAAAGCATCCGGCAAATCATCTACATAGCTTTTCCAATCTGATCCAAATAAACTTTTCGCAGTTGATTCACTTTTAAGTGCTGCCAACATTCCGTTTCCAATTGGCACATAAACCGCACTACTCCACTGAGTCTTTAAAAGTCTGGTTGAAATCGTACTACCAAATTGAGGTTTGTAAGTCACCATTCCTGCCAGTGGAATTAAATTCATTTCTGAAACTGCAATTGTTTGTACATCATCAAAATCATCGTACCAAGTAAAATAGGTTTTTTCATTTGGGAATCCATATCTTTGCTCGTCTGTTCCAAAATAATAAACAGTGCTCGAGTTAGAAGATTTAATCAAATCTCCTGGATTAAGATTAGCCACACTCGGAAAGCTTAATGCAGCTTGAGCCTCGAGTGTTAGTCCAAAAAACGCAAAAGCGAAAACGACGCAGAGTCCAAACGCTAAGCGTGCAATTCTCATTTCCATATTACTGTTGGTTAACTGTCACTTCTTTAGCTGATAAAATTACCTCTTGCGCAACAGAGATGTCTTGCCCCATCTGCTCAACGGTAAACATATATTTGTCTCCAGACTCTCCTTCAAAGTAATACAGGTCGCCCAACTTATAAAAACCGTCACCCAGGTCTTCAACATCATCCGGCAAATGGCGGCGTGAGGAGAGACGCAAAATCGAAATTCTTGTCATGTCGTCTCTTTTAACTTCACCCACTTTTTCAACAAATTCTTCCGGAACTTCGCTATCGTCAAAAATCATATGCAGAGATGAGCTTTGAAGATAGATTTCTGAATCTTCAAGACTAACACCGTCCAGCCCAATCGGCATTGTACCTTCGGAATAGACCGTGGTCATTACCCAATCTGATGGCAAATCAAAAGCCAAATACCAATCCCCCTCAACTGTCTTTGTCCCCCCAATGCAATCGGCACCAATTAGTGCCAAGGCTCCTAGAAATAGTAATATTTTCTTCATATGCAAATGTTAGATTATACTTATAGATTAGCATGAATTGCCTAAATACAAAAGACAGCCCGTAGGCTGTCTTTTGCTTTATTTATGAGTTTGGATAAACTTCGATTTCGATGTTTTGCACTCCGTACTGAATAGCATCATCATAGTCTTCCATCCAAATATCGACCTTGTACCAATAACGGGGGTTCATGCGGTCCTCCACAATAAAGACTTGGTCTCCGTAGAGTTCCGGGATTTTAATTCGAGTACCAATCGGCAAAAAGTTTGCCGCCACAACTCCGTGTCGTGTTTTTGTTCCTGAGGCTGTAACGTCGGGTGTTGAGTCGGTTTGACCGGGAAGCGAGTTATAAGCAGTGGATGACACGGTCATTGTATATGATGGGCCGCGCTCACCTGATTCCGGAAGAATGCCGTAGTTTGCAAACTCGTTTTGAATCGCCTTTATCTCAAGGGAAATTGTATCGTTTGCAAAACTAAAGTCAACGTCAGCCTGAGCTTCTTCTGGCAAGGTAGCGTATCCTAATACTAGGACCACAATACCAATAAGGGTACACTCAAGTGGTGACTTTTTAAGAATTTTTCCCAATTTGTTCAAAGACAAAATAGTCATATAATTTTTCATTCAATCGACTCGCCAGTTAAGGATTTAGCCCCGACTTTGCCGGGTAATAAAAAATCCCTCGCCTTACGAGAGGATTACAAGATACCACATTTTTGCCTTTTTGTCAATGTAAAAGTCCAAAACTTAGCTATTTTTAGCCTAAAAAAACCAACGATTTTTTTTGTCAAAAACCGATATTTTCTATATAATGTTCTTGTCAATCGGCTGGATAGTTTGATAGCTTTTTAATCAACGTGCCTAAAAGCTATAAGCTAAAAGCTATAAGCTAAAAATATGAGGAACCAAAAACGCGTTACTCAACACTCTTGGGGCTCAAGAAAGAGATTTTGGAAAAATAAATTACTAGGCTTAACTTCGGGCGCATCAAAACTAGATAAACGAGCTTTGGCTAAAAACGCAGTTTTGGCGGTTATCGCCTTAGCCTTGTTCGGAAGCATTTTCACCTTGGGTGCCTTTGCTTGGCTATCTCGCGACCTGCCAGATCCAAACTCCCTAAGCATTAGGGAGATTCCGCTTTCTACAAAAATCTACGACAACACTGGCGAAAACCTGCTTTACGAGATTGCCGGTGAAGAAAAACGAACCTTGGTAACACTTGATGAAATCCCGCAGTATGTTGTTTGGGCGACGCTAACTGCCGAAGATAGAAAATTCTACGACCACGGTGGAATTGATTTCAAGGGAATCGCCCGTGCTATTTTTGTTGATGTCATCACCCTTAGCCGGAACCAAGGAGCCTCGACCATCACTCAACAGTTAGTAAAAAACGCGATTCTGACAAACGAGAAAACATTCACTCGTAAATTCAAAGAATTGATTTTGGCAGTAGCGCTTGAGCGTCGCTATACCAAGGACGAAATAATGCAGCTGTATTTAAACGAGATTCCATACGGATCTAGAAACTACGGAATCCAGGCTGCAGCCGAAACCTACTTTAATAAACCCGCCGTTGAGCTTACTTTAGCCGAGTCAGCAACTTTAGCCGCTATTCCACAAGCCACAACTTATTATTTAAACAATCCAGACGAACTAAAATCAAGACGCGATTGGATTTTAGGTGATATGGCCGAACTTGGATACATCACCCAAGAAGAAGCAGACGCTGCCATGGGCGAAGACACAGCCATTGATTTGGAAATTGAAGACACCAACGCCACCCATTTTGTGCTTTGGGTAAAGGAACAATTAGAAGAAGAATATACAACCAAAGAAGTTGAACAAGGCGGACTAACCGTAATTACAACCATCAATTACGATATGCAGGTGGCCGCGCAAGAAGCAATTGTAAACAACTACGAAGCCCGCGGAGAATTATATGGATTTAATAACTCCGGTCTTGTAGCACTTGATCCTAAAAATGGTCATATCCTGGCAATGGTCGGGTCGCGAGATTATAGCGACGATGAAATTGATGGAAAGATTAATGTGACCGTTCAACCGCTTCAACCGGGATCAAGCATCAAACCGATTATATATGCGGCTGGATTTGAAAAGGGCTACACTCCCGATTCAATCCTTTGGGATGTTGTCACAACTTTCCCAAGCTCAACCGGCGCCTACACTCCAAAAAACTACGATTTAGGTGAACACGGGCCGGTGACAATCCGCGAAGCGATTCAGGGGTCGCTTAATATTCCGGCTGTTAAAATGATTTACTTGATTGGAGTAGACTCTGCTATTAATTTTGCTGAGAAACTTGGCTATTCGACTCTTGCCGACAGGTCACGCTTTGGTCTATCCATGGTTTTAGGTGGAGCCGAAGTAACGCTGCTTGATCATGTTTCCGCCTACAGTGTTTTTGCTTCAGAAGGAACTTACCGCGAGCCAATTTCTATCCTAAAAGTTACAGATTCAAACGGTGAAGTTCTACAAGAATACGAAGACAACAAGGGCGAACAAGTAGTTGACGCCAATATTACAAGGATGATGTCCAATATCCTTTCAGATGATGTCGCCCGCGCGCCCTTCTTTGGCGGCGGTAGCTATTTGACATTGGGCACGCGCCCCGTAGCGGCCAAAACCGGAACCACTAACGATTATAACGACGCTTGGACAATCGGTTACACGCCGTCGCTTGTGGCCGGCGTTTGGACCGGTAACACTGACGGATCGGAAATGAACCGAGGATCGGGTGGATCAACGGTTGCAGCTCCAGTTTGGAATGAATTTATGAAATCAGCGCTTGAAGGCACGGCGGTTGAATATTTTACCGCTCCTGAAATTCCAACAACAGGTAAAGCGATTTTGGATGGAGAAATCCCAAGCGAACTAGTTGTGATTGATAAAGCTTCGGGCAAACTGGCGACCGACAGAACTCCGGAAAGTTATCGTGAAGAAAAAAATTGCGGTGAATATCACACAATATTGCACTATGTGATTCCGAGTGATCCAAAAGGCAAGGTGCCGGAAGAAAACGAACGCGATTCTGCCTACACTACTTGGGAAACGGCCGTTCAAAATTACATCACAACCTACAATGACAAACTGAAAGACGGCGAAGCGCCACTGGAGGCTTGTGAAGTGCCGACCGAGGAAGATGACTTACACATAAAAGCCAATGAGCCGGAGATTAAAATTGATTCTCCTGAAAAAAATGATGATCTTAGTCGTGAGTTTAAAGTAGACATCGAAGCCGGCGCTCCGCGTGGCATTAGTAGAATTGAATATCAAATTGATGGCACCACAATTAAAACCAGCTCTAGCTCCTCAGGCGTTAACATCACTCTACCAAGCTGGGTAAATGTGGGTTCACATACCCTTAAGGTAATTGCTTATGACAACATAGACAATTCAAGCGGTGATGAGGTTGATATCAATGTTACTGAAGCGGGCGCTAGCGCTAGCGCCAGAATCACCAACCCATTTTCTGGCCAGGAGATTGAAATGACCGGTGACGCCTACACGGTAGTAGTTGAAATCTCTAATGTTTCTGAAGTATCCGCCTTAACACTGACCGCCAACAATCTTTGGACAGGTGCTTCGGAGATAATCCACGAAACTTCCAGCCCAACATCAGTGAATACAATTTTGTGGACAATCGCTGCTGAGGCCGATTATCAAATCACGGGAACGGTCGTTGTGGGCGGGGAGACAATCGACATCAAGCCGGTACTAGCAACCGCAACCAAAGCCCCATCCGCAGCCGAACCACCGTTTTAAAAGATAGGTCAATAGAGATTGGGCCGATAGACAATAAGAAAAAGTAAAGCCTCGACCTCCACGGTCGGGGCTTTACTTTGAATCGTTTTAGTACAAATCATTGACAAAGCAGCGCGACAAGCCCCAATGCTTGGCATTGGGGAAGGATAGCGCAACGGCAATTTGGACAAATAGGCGCGTTCCTTTTAAGGTTGAGTCCTATGGTTGTAAGAAGGACATCTCATGCGCGTTA
>Ga0210005_1000283_pt1 | contig 43944 bp, 47 predicted proteins | sample CryGey02umfilter_3_FD_183961 | JGI IMG/M metagenome (GOLD analysis project Ga0210005, IMG submission 183961) | Groundwater microbial communities from aquifer in Utah, USA - Crystal Geyser 4/9/14 0.2 um filter (SPAdes) (version 3) | ecosystem: Environmental > Aquatic > Deep subsurface >... | reverse complement strand
GCGAAACACGGCGCGATAATTCCACCAAGGATTAGAGCAACTAGTTTTTGTTGTTTACGACTCATTTCCTATATTCTAACAAACCCCTCAGAAAAAAGTTACCCCCCTTATCCACATAAAAAGCCCTAAGATTTTTGATATACTTAAATCATGGTTACACAAGATTTAATTAATTATGTGAAAACACAGCTGTCAGCAGGTGTTCCTAAAGAAAAAATAATTTCAGACCTATCCTCTGAAGGAGGTTGGGAGATGAGTAATATTCAAGAAGCATTTGCTTCAATTTCTTCTATACCTGTAAGGCCCGGCAATGGTTTGAATTCTGAACTCGTAGAAAATAAGTATTGGTCAAAATGGATACCAGTAGCCAATAAATTATCTCTATACGGGGTTTTAGTTATGATGTTTGGAGTAAATCTATTCATTTTAGTTATTAATCCACTAGACCTGGACACAGACATAATGGTCATTTGCTACGGAATCATGCTTGTTCCTACTGCAATCTTTCTGTCATTTTATTTTTACGAAAAACGCATCCTTGCTAATAAGTACCGAGGATCGAATTCTAGACTAGACCCGTGGCTTCTTGCATTAATCACAATCAGGAATATTGCCTTTGTTGCTAGTGTAATACCCTTTGTTCAAATTATAGGGACACTAGTATTAGTGTTTGGATGTATTCCATATCTAATCGCCCACTTCTTCATGTTCGGCGCGCGAAACAAATCAATCGCTACTGTCTAGGGCAACAATTCTCTCCATCAAGGAAACAGCCGTTCGTTCACACAAATTTTTATCGGGATTGGTATTATCTTTTCCTGATAACTCGCTGAAATAAATTGGTTCGCCAAAAGTGACTCGTAATTTTCTTCGACGATTCCAAAAATCATCGTCTTTCATATATTCAATACCAGTGATACGAACAGGCACGATTGGCACTCCACTTGTAGCTGCCAAAAATGACACTCCCCCCTTGGCCTGATGAACATCTTCATCTAAGTGTTTTTTGCCCATAGGGAAAATGCACACACTACGACTGCATCTCAAAGCTTCAACGTGGTGCTTCAATGCCTTTTTGTAGTCATTTAGGCCAGTATAAGTTTGTGGAGCTGCTATGAGTTTGAAAAAAAGCCCGCCATATATTTTTCCTCTCCAACCAAGTCTTTCATAGAAGCTTTTTTCCCTTGAGACAAACACTAGAGGTATATGGCGTGAAAAGAAAGGCAGACAAGAGACAATGATAAGCGGATCAAATTCGTTTGCGTGGTTGGAGGCAAAAATTGCATTTGTTCTAAGCTTTTTTACATTCTCAACTCCTCGAAACTCCATTCTGAGTAAAATAGAAAAAATTACCCGGAGCGGGAACCATGTGGAGCGTTGGATTATATTTCCAGTCGTGTGATAAATCCTCATCTTGAACAATCTACTACACTTGCTATTCTACCATTTATGGTATAATAGCAAGTGTCCTAATACATTTGGGAATGAACGATTGTTGTTTTAATAGCTAAAATAAAATTAATAATATGAATCTATCTGTACTAATTTTCTTTCTTCATACCACCCTCGCAACCGCAATTGTGGGTGGAATCTTCGCCAAGAAAGACGGAAATGTAGCTAATTTCTTTGGGATTGGGTTACTTATCGAGGCAGTCGGCTTCGCTTCTTGGGCACTTGCCGTCATGATGCCAGACAACCTAGCCACTTTTGTAACTATTGGAGCAGTGCTAACACTCGTCTCATTTATCGCGTTTTTGCGTGCTGCCACTGATGACATTTCTCCTTCCTTGAGAAATTTCATTCTGGCAGCAGGGAGCCTGTTCGTGTTAGCTACATTCGTAGCAGGACGCTACATTTTTCCAACGCCGAAGTTTATCTCTGAGGAAGGACTCCTCATGTTTAACCTGGCGCCCTTCGTGCAGCTCATGTACATTACCATTCTGGTACTGATGGCGATTCCACTAGTTGAGAAAGTGGCGCGAATGTTTAAGGCTGGATATTCAACCTTTGTTAAGTTTGCACTGGGCGTGCAGGTCGTTGGAGCAGTCGTCCTTATCACCAGTGCCGACATACTTTCGCTTCTCGTCGCGGGTTGGGCAATTGGTCTCACATACTTTGCTCTCTGGACCACACTGCTCTTTCGCAAAAATATCTGGAGCTAATTTAACAAGTAGGCGGATGGACTCAAGAATGGCTCCTTTGCGGAGGAGTCTTTCTTAATTTGTATGAAGGTATTACTTACAGGCATAACTGGAAATCTAGGGTTTGAAATAGCGCATAGTCTCAACAAGCACGGAGTTGAAATTTTACCTATTGTGAGAAGTGTTTCCTCGTTAGAAAGTCTAGACTTATCTGTAGAAAATGCCATTGAAGCCGACCTCGCCGATGACAATGTAAAAATTGATTCTGGCAAAGTTGACTGCATCATTCACTGTGCTGGTAATGTTCATTTTGAAAAATCGGGAGACAAGAACTCTAAGATGATGCGGTCAGTGATTGATGCGGCCAAAAACCTCAATGTCCCAATTTACTATGTCAGCACCGCATTTCTCTGGCGAGAATCTGGAAGCAAAGAAGAGCCTCGAAACGCATACGAAAGCGACAAGCTCAATTCGGAAAGAATCCTGCGTGATTCAGGTATCCCTCATACAATCTTTCGTCCCTCGGTGCTGGTTGGCGATAATGAGTCAGGCAAGCTCGTAAACTGGACCGGATACTACATACTGGTAAGTGCGTTTTTAGAGGCAGCAAAAAATTCTGACAACTCAAAGATTAGATTCCCTTTACTAATTGGGACTTCAAACATGGTACCCGTTGATCAGGCAGCTGAGGCAATTTCCGAAACAGTGACTAATAGCATGCTACACGAACTGGTATATGTGACTAATCCAGAACCACCAAAAGCACAGTGGGTGCTTGATACTACTCTGGAGTTCTTCGGAATGAGAGACAAGTTTGAATTCGTTGATATAGATTTTGCAGACTACGAAAAACTAGAGAGAACGAAGGAGGAGGAAGCACTACATCTTGCCGGTAAGCACTTTAGTCCCTACTGGGCACTTTCTTATAATTTTCCTGAATCTGCTTGTGAACGAAATCTGATAACAAAAGAATACCTAGAAAAGACTCTCGGATCATTTCAAAACTTGAATGAAGTAAAAACTGTATGAACGATATTAACTACAGTCAATGCTGGGAAGATGTAGTTTTACTCAAGAAAGCTCTCGCCATTACGAGTGAGGACATTGTGTTATCAATCACCTCGGGTGGCGATAATACTCTTGCTTTACTACTCCAAAAACCAAAAAGGATTTTTTCTATCGACATAAATCCAATTCAAAATTATCTTGCGGAACTGAAACTACAATCATCGAAAGTCTTGAGTTATGAACAATATCTAGAGTTTATAGGAGTGTGTGATTCAGAAAAGCGAGAAAATTACTATAGCCAAATCTCCAAGCTCCTGTCTCAAGATGCACGTTCATGGTTTAGAAATAACATGAAAGTGATTAATGGTGGGGTCATTCATGGCGGAAAATTTGAGAGATATTTAAATGGGTTCAGGAAGTATTTATTGCCACTAGCACATTCCAAGCAAACTATCTCTCGATTTGTTAATCAGGGTAGCTTACAAGACCAAATTATATTCTACGAAAAAACGTGGGATACATGGCGTTGGAGGTTTTTCTTTAATATCGCAACTAATTCTTCCTTGTTACGAAAATACGCTCGCCAGACCGGAGCGACCGCTAATCAAACTGACAATATTAATTACCTGAAACAACTCGAAAAACTTATCTATCGTAATCATCTAAAGACAAATTATTACCTATGTTACGCTCTACTCGGAGAGTACGGAGAATCGTTGCCAGATTATCTTTTGGAAGAGATCTACGGCGAATTACAAAAATGCAGTTCTGACGCGTATAAATTCAAATCTGAATCCTTGTTAGATTTTCTTAAGAACACTGCCAGTAATTCTCTTACCAAATTCAATCTTTCAGATACTTTTGAGTTTTTAACTGTAGAAGAGGCTGTCAAGATTTGGGAAGAAATTATTCGTACTGCCAAAGGCGATGCTGTGGTTGTTTATTGGTGCAATCAGTTAGAACACATGCCACCGCAGAAAATAAAACAAAATGTAGTCTGCAATGCCGATCTTGAAGCTGAACTTAAAGAACAGGATCGCCTTTACTTCTATGGAAGTTTCCATATCTATACAATTACAAAATGACAGAATTACTAACCACAATTAAAAATTTTTACCTCTACCAAAAGGTACGTTTTCCAATCGTTGTTCTGGGACTCAGTTTTTTACCTGCGATTCTTAGCTCAGGTGTAGTCGTGACGGCACAAGTTGAACTTAAATTTGTTGTGCTTGCACTCATTGTGTCACTCGCATATCTACTGCACGTTAGAGTCATTGATGAATTCCGTGACTATGAGCATGATTTTAAGCATCACAAAGATAGGCCTGTACCGTCTGAAGTCATTACACTAAAAGAGTTGCACGTCATTGATTGGTTAGCAATTGCTATTGTTGCCATAGCATCTCTGTATGCGAGTTATCAAGCACTGCTAATAGCAACAGTGATGTTATTCTACTCTTATTTTGCCCGTAGAGAGTTCTTTTTGGGGTTACAGTTTCGGAAACACTTTTATTTATACAACGCTGTCAATTTGGTTCAAATGCTCCTTTTGCAAATTTTAGTTTATATCATTGCCAATCCGTCATTCTCTTTCACTGCACTTGTAACAGTACACTTTCTGTTCACTGCAACCGGAACGATAATCTTTGAATTTTTGAGAAAGGTTAAAAGTCCCGGTCAGGACGGGACTGGAAAAGATACTTACACTTGGTTCTTGGGTCTCGATAATGCACTGTTGGTCTATGCAACTTTTGCAACACTCAATGTCTTGCTGTTCGTTAAAACGATGCTCTTGATCCATGACACAATGACATACTGGATACCTGTTGCTATAGCGTTGGCGGTTGGCACGTTCGGTACTTTACTCGTTCATAATGTGCGAAAGAAGGAGAAGACAAACCAGTTAATGCAACTCTCGTTCATGGTGATGTATGGGAGTTTTAACGTATTGATATTCTTAGCTGCATAGAAAGTTGTTTATGAACATTGGAGGCAAAGCACAATCATTACAAAAACTCAAAGAAGCAGGATTCAATGTGCCGCCATTTTTTGTATGTGACGAATCATGGAGTGAAGATAGTATTCTACAGACATTGGACAAAAAATTATCACATACGAACTATTTTGTAGTCAGATCATCCGCATCTGGAGAAGATGGAGAACAAAAATCCTATGCCGGTCACTTTTACTCGGGAGTAGCGGTCAAGAGAAGCGAGGTGCTGGACGAAGTCAGGAAAGTATTAGATTCATTTGGAGATCTAAGCGGTTCAGTCATCATTCAGGAATTCATAGCAAGTGATGTTTCAGGAATAGCTTTTTCAGACAATGGCGAAGGTATTGTTGTTGTTAACGCTAGCTTTGGACTTTGTAAGAATGTGGTTGAGGGCAAGGCTTGCGACGAGTACCTTACGAACAAAGACGGGTTTCTGATCAGAGAATCTATAAACAAAAATAAACCGGTTTTATTCTTGCAAGATGGAAAATTGCATGAAAGAGATAGCTCTGAGCCGTCATTAAAACAAGTTCAGATCAAAGAGGTCGTTGAATTAGCAACTAAATCTGAAAGTTTCTTCAAAAAACCTCAAGACATCGAATGGTGTTTCCACGGTAAAAACCTGTATCTTCTGCAGTCTAGGCCAATCACTAAAAGCATTGAAATTCCTGGGCAAGAATATTTTGACAGCGCCAATATTGCTGAAAGTTACTCGGGCATAGTGCTTCCACTAACCGCTTCTTTTGCTAAGAGGGTGTACAAGATTGTCTACACTGACTTTCTTAGACTGTCAGGTGTGCCAAAGAAAACTCTCAAAAGAAATGCGTACGTCTTTGAAAATTTGCTTGGTTTCTTTCATGGCCGCATGTACTACAACATGAATAACTGGTATCGCATGGCACAGTTTGTGCCTGGCTACAAAAGAAACAAAGAGAACTTTGAGACGATGATCACCAGCAATCTAAGGAAAGAGATTGTTGCGGCCATAAAACCAAGCCCGTTGTTCTCAATTGCCTACCCATTCATTATTTTAGTAAAAGTGCTTCTCTTTAGCATTACAGAAAAAAGATTCAAGCGGTACGTTGAGATGCACTTAAGAAAACTTAAGAAAACTAATTTTGACCGGCTTTCACTTAATGAATGTAATGATATCTTTAACTTTTTAGAGAATGACCTTTTGCGAAAGTGGTATATCACCCTCGAAAATGATTTCTTCGTAATGTCATACTTGGGGATTTTGCAAAAACTATACCCTGAAGGCAACCTGCAAGACATCCTCGTCTTCAAGAGTAAGGCGACCGAGCAAGTGGGTTCTTTAGCGGGGCTGTCAAGAGAGATTCAAAGAACCGCATATTTATGGGAGGCAGTTCAAAGTGGAGATAAGAAATTATTTGAAGAAATAATAAAAAGCAAACCCGATCTCCAAACTCGTTATGAAAAGTACCTAGAAAAATTTGGGGGGCGGTTTGCCAATGAGCTTAAACTTGAAACTGTGGGAATTGATGAGGATATTCAAAAATTTATGAACGTCTTGCGTGCGTACGAAACTTATACACCAAATGAGACTGAGCAGAGTAAAGCGAAAGCAGTAAAACTGTCATTCTTCAAAAATATCTTATTCAACCACTCTCTTAAGAGGTTCAAAAAGTATGCCGCACAGCGTGAAGAGTTTCGATTGCTTAGATCAAATATGTTTTCAATCACTCGTAGAATTTTCAGGCGAGTTGGAGTAATTTTGGAAGAACAGAAGATCTTGAAAGATTCAGACGAGGTTTTTTACATGCAGGTAGATGAAGTTTTGGGTGTGGCAGTCGGACGTGAGATTCCTGACCTCTTATTAAGAATTGCGAAGCGCAAAAAAAGATTCCATAACTATCAGAACGAGACTCCACCATCACACTTTTTATCACTGAGTGGTGAAATGGTTAGTGAAAATGAACAAGCAGGATATACTTCAATCTCTGCCCGAGGGGTTTCGGCAGGGATTGTCTCGGGAAGAGTTAAGGTGATGAAAGAATTTGAAATGCCTGATAAGGTGGATTTTGAAATCTTAGTAACTAGACACACTGATCCTGGATGGACAGCACTCATAGCCCTATCGAAGGGGATCATAATTGAGCATGGCGGAGTTCTCTCACATGCCTCAATAGTTGCCCGCGAACTTGGTATACCAGCGGTGATCGGGGTCAGGGACGCAACTGACTTTTATAAAGATGGGCAAAAAGTAGAAATAAACGGCTCTACAGGAAACATAAAAATCGTATGAATATAAAACCGTATAACCCAACAGGCTTTCATGCAGAAAAAGATCTAGCTGCTTTTATAAGTGCTCTATATAGTTCAAATAATAGTTTTGGCTTCTTTTTTGATGAGTATAGGAGGGCCTATGATTTTTGTTGCGAGAGCGAGCATATTACGTTCCTTCCCTTATCCTTTTTTCAAAACAAGGAAATGGTAGCCCATGTAGCTCTCATTTTGGATGATCGTCTACCACGACACCAAGCGTTTTTTGGGTTCTTCGAGGTGGTGAATGACCTGGTGGTGTTTAAAATAGTATGGCGAGAACTTATCAGTCTTGCCAAAATGCATAACATACAAATTTTGAAAGGTCCGGTAAATGGAAGTGTGTGGCATCAATATCGTTGTATCAAGGAAGGTTCATCCGTGCCATTCTTTAAGACTGAACCAATGACGCCGTTGTATTACTATGACTTTCTGTCACAAGTTAATCCAACATCTGAAATTACATATAGTTCTGGAATCAGAGAATCCTACTCAGATATTCTCGCATTACTCCGGAAACACAAAGATGCTATTCATGAGCAGCTTAATAAGGGTAATTTCAAAATAGACACAACAAAGGAGATTGAAGCCACTACACTTCTTTCCATCGCTAAACTATCAGTAGTTGTTTTTGATGAAAAAAGTTGGGGGTACACAAAGCTTGATACTGCCGAATTCTCAAGACTCTATGACCCGAGCAAAATTAACGAGCACATCTACAAGCTATTTTTGCTGTACCACAATGACGTGCTTGTGGGTTATTGCAGTACAATGAGAGAAGGAATGAGCCTGCTATGCAAAACAATTTGCATAGCTTCAGAATTCCAGGGAAATGGACTGGGGAATGCTCTGGCACTTTCAATGCATGAGGAGGCAGAACGCGACGGGATAGAGAAAATCATGTATGTGTTGATCAAAGATGGGAACCAGGTCCATAACTACCCAACTGAAGATGTCGAAACATTTCGAAGATATGCAGTTTTTGAATACGAATTAACAACATGAAAATAGCACTTTTTATTGTCATTTCGTTTTCCCTTCTCACAATAGCGGAGGCATTAAAACGTAAGTCAGTAGTTTCAAATGACCTTTCAAGGAGATTGGCTCATATGGGTGCTGGAGCAATCAACATTGCTGCACCACTTTTTGTGTCACATGTCGCGATCATAATTGTGAATATTATTTTTGCAGGATTGTTGCTGGCAGGAAGGAACACTGGCTACCTTTCATCAATCCAAACCACTAATAGAAAAACGTACGGTGATGTTTATTTTCCACTCGGTATAATTGCTACCGCTGTAATACTCTTGCCAGACAACGTGACTGCTTTTCGGTACGGAGTGGCAATCATGGGTTTTTCTGATGCTTTAGCTGGCTATGTTGGTGAACGGTGGGGTCGAAAAGCAATTCCTATTTTTAACAATCCCAAGACATTGACTGGCGCAATCGTTTTTTATATTTCGAGTCTCATAATTACTCTCGTTTTTGCACCTCAATTGAGTTTACTCGTGTTTGTACTACCTCTTATGCTCACCATAATTGAGTTTATCTTTGTGTACGGATTAGACAACCTAATTTTACCAATTGTATCCGGATTACTTTTTGTCGCTTTGCTATAGTCATTCCCCTCGCCCCGTTTCCGCTCTCCATGCTTTTTCTTTTTTCGCGGGGATTCTTTCAAAAATTGAACGGGCGGGAAACAGGGCTCGGTCGGCTTTCACATGGAAAGGTGAAAGAGAGGCGGCTTCCAATGCGGGAACTCGTGTCATATTCTTTCTTCAGTGGTAGTCCATGGGCTAAAGGGATGGCCACCTCGGGCTATTTCCGCTAGGGCTACGAGTGCCTTGGTGCGCTACTTTTCCTCACGCTTCTGCTCTGCGCGGAGCGGGCGTTCGGGCAACGCCTCTGTTTGGGGGAGAAAACGATTTTCTCCCCCAGCTTCGGAGTCCTCCTCGCAGAGGTCGTACCGAATGTACTCTCTCGGATATTTGTGGTACACCGCTTGTTCTTTGACTTCGTTTAACGTTCCTTTGGAGTCCGCGCTCGCACAACCCCCCTCTTTTAGTTTTCATCCTTTCATTTGTGGTGTCGCTTCCGCGTTCTAGTAGCAAAAAGCCACTTTTGATAGTATTATTGGATCATACATAGATGTAAATACATGAACTACGCCAAGATTTTAGATGAAATTTTCAAACAATTTGATGGGCCAAAATTTGGAGTCAGACTATGGGACAACGAAACAAAGTACTACGGAGAAGGTAGCAGCGCCGATTTTACCATTTATATTTCAAAACCTAATGTAGTAAAGAAGCTTTTAACTGAAGGTGCCCTTGGTTTTGGAGAATCATACATGGATGACACCCTTGATATTGAGGGTGATCTCGAAGCGTACTTAAAACTGCGTCATCAGTTTAGACACGTTAAACCGTCACCCAGACTGATGTTGGCTAAGCTTTGGGCAGAACTAACAAAACCAAAAAAAAGAGACGAGCAAATATCCTATCACTATGATCTGGGCAACGATTTCTTCTCGCTATTCTTAGACAAAGAAACCATGTCATATTCTGCAGCTCACTTTGAGTCAGAAAAAGATACTCTCGGCAAAGCACAAGAAAATAAACTTCAACTGATTTGTGACTGGATGAATTTGCCAAAGGACTCACGAGTACTTGATTTAGGCTCTGGTTGGGGTAGATTTGCTATACATGCTGCTAAGAATCATGGCTGGCACATAAATGGAAACACTCTGAGTCAAAAACAGCTGGACTATTGTAGAGAACTTGTTTCAACGAATAACTTAAATGATCAGATTAAAATAAGTTATGAAGACTTTACTGCAATAAAAGGAAGTGAGAAATATGACGGTGCAGTCATGATCGAAGCAATTGAACATGTCGGGAAAGATAAGCTCGGTACTTTCTTAAAAGATATCAGCCAAAGATTAGGGAAAGGCGCGTCTTTCTACCTACAGTTCACTGGCCGGTACAAACCAAAGCCAGTAGATCCGTGGACACTCAAATATGTTTTTCCAGGTGGTCATTTGCCAGCAAAGAAAGAATTTTTAGATGCAGTAGAAGAATCAGGTTTGGTGGTTGAGAAGTTTGAAGACCACACTGACGACTACAAGAGAACTATATCTGCTTGGGTTAACTCCATTGAGTCTCACCAGAGTGACATTGAAGAAATGTTTGATAAGAAGTCCTTCCGCTTATGGAAATTATGGACTCACGGTGTGCGGGTTAATTTTGAAATCGGAGACATGAGTTTATTTAGAGTTTTACTAAGAAAACCATAAAAAGCCATTACCCCTCATGCTGTCCTTCTCGTGTGACCGTAAGGTGAACAATTCAACATCCCGTAGTCACACATTGAGATTGCAAATACCACCACCAATCGACCCGATGAAAAAGATGAGAGTAATACCGATGCGATCTTTCATCGTATCATGCCGCTTTCCTAGACTTTCAGCAATAAGTTGTCGCCGCCACTTACCAAGAAATTCGAGTCGCGTGTCAAAGAAAAAATCGTTACTGATAGAAAATCCCCTCCCTCGCTCAATACTTGCGACCATCGCGGAGAACGCCGCCGGGCTCTTCTAAAAATCCGCATCGAGTTGTTACGCCACCTCTGCCTGTCGCCTGACCAGTTCGGTCGCCTCTTCTGTCTCCCGCTTATCTCCGAGATAATACGATCCGACTGGCACCATGCGATCGTCAAACTCATACACCAAAGGAATACAGTACGGAACGTTCACATTTTCGACATCGACATCGGATATGCCGTCGAGGATTTTGATAAGCGCGCGAAATGTGCTCCCGTGTCCGACAATGACTACCCGTTTGCCGTTTTTGATTTCCGGCACAACCTCACCCTCCCAAAAAGGAAAAAATCGATCGATCGTATCCTTGAGGGACTCCGCGAAAGGAATGTCATTCGTGCGAAGGTGCGCATATTTCGGATCGTTGCCGGGATAGCGATCATCATCTCGACCGACCGCGGGCGGACGAACAAGATAACCGCGGCGCCACATCCGCACCCGTTCCGCGCCCTCTCGCTTCGCGGTATCTTGTTTATTGAGACCTTGCAAGGAACCATAGTGCCGTTCATTGAGCCGCCATGATTTTCGTCGCGGGATAATGCGCGTCTCCATTTCGCCGAGCACGATGTCAAGGGTATCGATCGCGCGCTTCAGGACCGAGGTAAAAGCGAGATCAAACGAGAACTTGGCATCTTTGAGAAGCCGCCCCGCCCGATGCGCCTGCATCTCTCCTTCGAGCGAGAGCGGTACGTCCGTCCATCCCGTAAACCGATTCTCCCGATTCCATGTGCTTTCGCCATGTCGCAATAAAACAAGTTTATTCATGATTGCTTTATTGTATCGCAACGAACCAGTGACGGAAAGCTCGACAAAAAGAGGCTGCTGGTTATTCATACCAGCAGCCGATTCATAAACCGGTAGTTTACACGCGGCACCATGCCGTTTTCGCCACGATGGCATCGGCAATCATCCCAAGCTCCGTAAGGTGCTTTGGATCAATCGTGTTGCCATTGTGGACATGCAGACACATCTCGATCCCTTCAAACGATCTATGGATAATCAATTCCCTCACATACTCGAAAAAGAACGTATGTTTCGGATAATTTCCACGGAGATCCCATACATAATGAGAAAAATTATCCAGTTCGCCGACTTTCACGCTGATGATCCGATCAGCGGATGGATACACAGATTCAAACTCCAAGTCATACAGTAACCGCAAGCATCCCCAACTATCAACGAGCATACCGCCAAACTTGGCAAAGATTTCATGGGTATCCATAACCTCCTCCTTTCTTTTCCGCGTACCGGTTTTTATAAAGCTATTTTCAGTATAATCCTTTATGAGAACAAATGGCAAGTGGATATGTGATTGCGGGAAAACCGTTGAATTTCTCGCAAAAAACAAAATTTTTCCAGGAAAATAACGTTCTTGTACCCCGCCGGTCATGCATCGTAATTCATTCTCATTCAATCTCACGACATCGCAAGTCGTGAATAAAAAGAAGCCGCCCTTTCCGCTTGCTTATCGGATCTCGTAAACAATGGAGACATTCGCCGTAATAACATTCTCTCCGACTGGAATATCGGTCGGGATGCCCATGACCCCCGCAGAATCAAACTCGGCCTTCGAATACATCATCGGCACCGGATAATAACCGCCTTCGTTGAACGAAATAATACGCACCAGTTTGACTCCCAGTTGCTCTGTCAAAACACGTGCCTGCTGTTTTGCCTTCGTTATCGCTTCTTCCCGCGCCTCATTGCGGGCATTATCGGGATTTTCAACCATCAGATTGATTCCACCAACATTAGTTACCCCTCCCGCGCCCAATGCGTCAACAACCTTGCCCGCGATTGCAAGATCACGCACTTTGACAACAACGGACTGCGTCACCTCGTACCCTTTTAATACTCGCACGGTGTTAACCGGAACAGGTGGACAAGCACCGCCCAAAGAAGACGCGTCACAAATCACCGGTGCCGTTATTTTTCTTTCGTACTCATATCGGGGATATATATTGTATCCTTCGTTCCGAATGTCCTTAGGAAGGATTTTTAGCTCTGTAAGCGATGTTCTAACGGTAGCAAGTTTCTTTGAAACTTGCTCTTGCGCCGTTGGCACGGCCACACTTTCAGCGGTGATGGAAAATGAAACTTCCGCGATATCGGGTGTCGCGAACGCCTTGCCTTGTCCGCTCACGGAAATCGTTGCTTGGGGCGGAGCATTTTTACCGATGTAGTCAACGCTGTATATGTTCGTCACCCCCAATATGATGAAAAGGAATGTCGCGGCACCCGCCACAACGGCGAACATACGCGCGGCAATTTTTTTCTCCTGTGTCCAATCTTGGTTCATAAATTTTTGTATTTTGTATTATCGTGTTCCAATAAAACGACACTAAAATAGATTCATGTTCATTGCGTGATGTGTCGCTATTATAGCATGATCCAACCTCAAAACAACAGACCGTACGCCATACTTAACATTAATATGCGCCGCTACCTATATTGGGTTACAGCGCGGCAAAAGTGGACACATCCAAGAGTTGTTTAAATATAATCGTTTCTCGTATTGTTTGTTGTTTCGATGGATGGGCAATGTGTCAAAACAGACAAAGAGAAGCTGTGATGAACCCCGCCACGCCCAAACAAAATCCGCAAAACGGTTGAGTTTGATTATGGTGCTGTAATTCTACACTTTGCTCGCACTTATTTTCAAAACAAATGATGTCGCACGCTCCGCGTGCGTGGTGGCTCTAAACTAAATCGTACGCTCCGATTCTGTGCCAACCCTAACAATTCCGCCAACGCCTCGCAGAGCCTAGGCGTTCCGCCCTTGCACAACCCCCTTCCTCTTTTTCATATCCACTGTATGTGGTGTCGCTTCCGCTTCGGATTTTAGTATTGCAAGATTACGGCGGCGCTCATCCGTGAGTCAGGACGCCCTAGCGGAAATGTCCGAGGCTCAAATGCAAATGCGCTTGACCCACCCTCCCGTTCGCGCGCAAGCCCGCTCGCAGAGGACGAGAGGGATGCGAGCGGGACTCCCTAGAGATTACATAGCTTCCCAAATTTCAAAAGCATCATCAACATCAAGTCCGGTTTCATCTACAATTTCCTGAAGTTCTTCCGCTTCGTCTTTCCCCAAATCTTCTTCTTTTGCTTTTTCAAAAACTTCTTCGTCCATAAATTTATGCTGGTAAATATTCTCTATACACTCGCACAGTCTCCATATAAATGGATTCAATAAGTCTTTTGGTTTGCATCTCCTCAATAATTCCTTTTTGAAGCAAAAGAAGTCTTACATTCTGACGAATACGCGCTTTTATTGTTTCGTTGTTAGTCCAATCAATCGCCAAGTCGCGCCTAATACGCTTCGTGAGCTCTTTCACAAATTCCTTTATATCAATTCCTGCATTCTTGAGATCGGGATTTTTTTCAAGCGTGTCATAAAATACAATTTCTTCTTCAGAAAGTCCCGTGTCTTTACTCTCTTGATCTAACTTCTTAATTTCATCTGCAATTTCAAGAAGTTGTTTTATTATTTCAGCCGAACTAATTACATTGTTTTCATATTTTTCAATAAGTCCTTCCAACAGCGTGAGCATTGTTTCGTAACGAGCAGTATTAACTCGCATACGAGCCCGAATTTCCTGATCGAGAAACTTGCGAACCGAATCAACCGCAAAATTGTGGTATTGAGATTTCTTTATTTCAGCAACAAATTTCTCATCAAAAATTGAAATGCTTTTCCTTTCTTGACCAGGAACATTAAACAAATCAACAATGCCTTCGGCTTGAATAGAGTCTTGCATCAAACTGCGAATAGCGCTTTCTGTTTCTTCGGGGAAAATAGCATGTGGTAATACGGTCTGCTTCCGTATCGCTTCGCGAATTGATTGAAAGAATTGCAAATCATTTACGATCTTCATAGCTTCTTCGCCCGGCATAACAAGGGCGTGTAGTTTCGAAAGTTTTGAAACCGTTCCTATGTATTTCATTTTTCGCTCATCAGACAAATATCCGTTATTAGTTATCACCTCGTTTATTCCTGCCTGCATAATTCTGACTAGCTCAACTCCTTTCTTTTGTTTCCAAGAAGCATAATCAACTTTGCCAAAAAATTCACCAACCTGTTTGTGTATTGTGTGCATTTGCGCTACAACTTCATCGATAGGAATTAGCGCATCATTTTGAATATCGGAGTCATACCAAGCAAGCGCTTTTTTCAGATTTTCAGCAATACCGATATAGTCAACAATCAAACCGCCTGGCTTATCTTTGAAAACTCGGTTCACGCGAGCTATTGCTTGCATAAGTCCGTGATTTTTAAGTGGCTTATCAAGATACATCGTATGCAGGCACGGCACATCAAAACCAGTTAGCCACATATCGCATACGATGGCGATTTTTAGAGAGTCATTTACTTTTTTAAATCGTTTCTCTAACTTCTTAACATCTTTCTCTGGCTGTATAACAGAAGCATACTCATCGATATTTGAAATGACCACAGCGCATTCCGGCGCGCCATTAATTTTTCTGATTGCCTCGTACATCAAAACCGCAATTCGGCGACTCATTGTCACAATCATTGCCTTACCTTCAATCGGTCTATTATTAAAGTGATTTACAATATCTTCTGCGATTTTATCTATACGACTCGGTGCTCCTACGACTTCTTCAAGCACCGCCCATTCTTTGCGCATTCGAGCATTATCATCAGAGATAACTTCACCAAATACTGCGTCAAATTTAGAATCAATAAATTTATCAGCGAGATGAAGTGGCACAAGCCGTCCCTCGTAATAAATTGGTACTGTTGATTTATCTTTTACTGACTGACTAATCTTGTATGAACTAACTACATTACCAAAAACCCTAACTGTATCTTTGTCATTTTTTGAGATAGGTGTTCCAGTTACTCCCAAAAAGCTTGCGTTAGGCAATGCAAGACGAACATTACCCGCCAAATTGCTGTATTGCGTACGATGAGCCTCGTCAGCAAGAACAATAATATTATCTCGTTCGGTTAAGGCGTTTTGTGCATCAGGATCTTCTTGAAATTTTTGAATTGTCGTAAATATAAGTTCACTACCCAAATGCGATAATCTAGCGCGCAAATCTTTTATACTCGAGGCTTTTTTTGCAAGTGTGCCATATCCAGTCCGACTGAAAGTTTTAAATAACTGATCATCCAAATCTTCACGATCTGTCAGAAAGACATACGCGGGGCTTTTCAACTCGGGAATATTTTTTGTTTTGTTCACATAGAAAACCATCGAGAGAGATTTACCCGAACCTTGCGTATGCCAAAATACTCCAATTTTTCTATCTTGCTCTCCTAAAATTGCGCGAACAGTGCTTGCGATTGTTTTATTCACTCCGTAATACTGATGATACATACACATCTTTTTTGTATAGGTAACTGCTTCCCCATCACTATCAGCTTCAAAAATTGTGAAATGTAAAAACACATCTAAGAAGCGTTCTTTATTAAAAAGCCCTTTCGCTAACACCTCCAGTTCCTCCGCGTCTTTCGGCATATCATTTTCAGCATTGATACCTTTCCATGTTCCATATCGCTCCCACGAAGAAAAAATTGTGCCGTGCCGAGCATTAAACAAGTCAGAGAGTCCAACAATTTGGTTGTATAAAAATAGTTTCGGAATTTCCTTTTTGTAATACTCAATATCTCGGTATGCTTCTCCAATTGTCGCTTCTGTACGAACCCCACTTTTTAATTCAAAAACGCTAAGTGGCAAACCGTTCACAAAAATCACCGCATCTAATCGGCATACATTATCTATACCTTGAACCGTAAATTGATTCACTACCAAAAATTCATTTGATAACGGCTCGGTAAAATCTATAAGTTTAACTAAATCTGTTTTTTCATCGCCGTTCTCTCTCCATGAAATCTTTTTGCCATTCGTAATCCACGAATACACTTCTTTGTTCCCAAGAATAAGATCACTGTGAGAATAATCTGCAATTTCCTTTACAATAATTTCAGCTTGCTCGGCGGGAAGTGATGGATTGATTCTCCGAATTGCTCCGAGAAGTCTGTCTTTCAAAACGACACCTCGAAAATCCTCACGCTCCGCGCGAGTCTGTCCAGGGTTTATATCCGGTCCATAGACATGCTCGTAACCTTCGGTTTTGAGCCAGTCGATGAGCGATTGTTCCGTTAAATTATTTTCGTTGATGGGGGTCATAAAAAGCTATTCTCTTGTTATGCCAGTCCTTACTGTCTCAACGATTTGAGTAGTTGGCACCGGATTATTACCATTTTTAAGATATCCTGTTTCCTGAATATCAAACATTGTCTTTGCAACCTGAAGCAAGATAGCATTCTTTGTTTCAGCATCGTTAGGAGTTTCCGTTTTTATCACAGAATCAATAATTCGTTGATGGGAATTAAGAGCAAGTTGTCTATGCTTATTTGTATAATACATATTCATCTCCGCAGAATAGTTTCTTGAAAAATGTGCTACCAAATAACCCCCAGCAGAGACCATAAACAATTTCAACAAAATATTTTGATCCAAAATTGTATTCCAAATTAGTTTTAAAGAGAAACTCTCATCAGGAATATCAAGATGTTTCCCCCATACAAAAATTAGAGCAATAAACAATGTCACCGCCAGTGAAATATACATTGCAATTATATTTCGTCTAGCCCTAATAGCATTTGTTTTATTTGCCATTTCATCAAATGCATTCCCATACTCAACCACTTCCTGTTTTTGGGCTATTTTACTGCTGACATCTACAGCTTTTTCGAGTTTATTTATTAAAGTATCTGCGTCTTTTAATCTTTTCGCCAGATCCTCCTGCTTTCCCTTATTTGTGGGGTCAACAAATTGAAAATAATTAAATACTGGACTTAACTGAGATATCAATGTTTCTTCAAGACTACGAATAAAAGCAATCTTACTTTGTCTATCAGCAGTATTGGTATAAGAATTACCCAGTATCTGACTATTGCATGAGTTTATGAAATTATTAATTGCCTTTTCAAATGCCCTTTGGTAATTAGGGACTTCATTCAACAAAACTTCGTAACTAATAATCTTGTCGAAAATACTTTTTATTCGGTCAAAATTTTGTTTTACTTCATTAAGTTCTCCAGTTTGACCTAAATCTTTTCTAAGTAATTTATCCCAATCTATATTTTTGTATTGTTTTAGTATCTCTTGATTTATTGCCATATAATTTAAATTAATTTTGCTAGTAATTGATCTCTCGTCTCTTTCAACTTCACATTTTCAGAATTTATTTCGACTATTTTTTTGTATATAGGCGTAGCAATTTCACTGTATTTTTCTAAGGTTATATCGTTAGGGATAATAGCTTCCAATTCTTTTGTTTCCACTGGACTAAGATTTAATTGTGCGGTCCCTTTTGAAATAGAAATTAGAAGATTTTGAAAATCATTCCTCCTAAACAAAAAGTATGTATAAGCCCTATCTCGCTCATCTACAGGTACCAGCACCGACACTCGCTGATTTAATACATAGTTTTCTCCATTCACAAGACAAATTCTACCAACATTGCCAGTAAGCGATAAAAGAATATCTCCCGAACGTAGTAAACAGTGTTCGGGTAGTTTGCTAGGTAATTCATCAATCAAGTTATCGCAATCAGTCACGAATGAACCATCTTGGACATTACGAATTGTCACGAGTTTATATTTTCCTTGATCATTAAAAACACTGCTACTGAAAGGAAATCCTGATTCAACTCGAATGAAATCTTTTATCTTCCCGACGCTCCACCCCGCGGGGATTTCTCCCACCTCGCTATCAACCATCTTAACTTTTTCATATCCGGGGAAACGGAGATTTATAAACCATTCATTAAAAATAGTTTGAGCTGTCGCTTCGAGATTTTTGGTTATCTTATTGTTGTTTTCAATCTTTACATCATAAGCACTCAAAATCTCCGCAATTTTATTTTGAATTGGAAGGTCTGGAATCTCAATTTCCATTTCAGAAAGAACTTCTGGTCTGAATGCTGGGAAAGTTGTAGTAGTTGCTTCTGCAATTGAACTCAATGTGTCAGTTATGGAATCTTGAGTTAGATACGAATACAAATAAAATGGATTGATATTTTTTGGAGTTAATACAACAAAACCAGTCGATGCAACAGTATTAGGTTTGGGGTCTTTTATGAATCCGTAATGACACAAATTCGGTCTCACGGTTGAGAGAATTGTATCCCCATCCTTGAGTAATCTTTTTGCCCTACTCGGAGCTTCGTTGATATTTAAAATTTGAGGATTTTCAAAATGATTTTTTGTTACTGCTGAAGTATCGATATATTCAATTTCTTTATAAGAAAAACCGTTAGTTATTGAAGACTGATTGATCAACACCAAATCACCCAATCTTTTGGTTATCCTTGATTCATTTATCTGTTCCAGTAATTTGCTCATATTATTTTCTACTTCTTAAATTCAAAACCGTCAGACATACATTTCTCACACGCATATTCCTTACCAAAGGAAGTATATCCATCCATTGATAGAGAAATCACTTTTTTGCATTGAACACAAAAAGTTGGCTCAAATGTTGGAGGATTTGGATGTTTTTCAAAGTTGTATTCATTAGTTCCATACCAAGCTACCATTTCTGGCTCACACCAATTTAAACATTTTTTACAGTCTTTCCAATCACCATCATGACCTTCGGTATAATGCAAACCGCATAAAGTAAATCGACGATGATTCCTACAGCAAATATCACGGCTATATGAAAACATCACATAATCACTTTCGTTTCCGCAAACCCAATTGCCGCAGCACTCTGTTTTTTGGCAAGTTTTACTATTTCTTCCACACAAACCACAATTATGTTTGTCATTATTCAGTTTTTGCTTTTTAGTTAAATTTATTTTCATATTTTTGCCTTATCCACATTGTAACTCTCCACATCTACTTGATAGCAACCGCTCGTTATGTTATACTTCTTTCATACCTGCCCGAGGTCAATTCGGGATGACTTTCCACAAAAACCTGACCTAGTCAGGTTTTTGTTTTTCTACCTTGGCAATATGCTTTTTAATATTCTGCGCATTTATGATTAAATCAGCCGACTCTCTGAATTTTGTCAAAATATATCCACCCTTCACTATAATCACTTTTTTACCTTTCCGTTTTAAGTAATTATTCAAATACACAAAATCAGCATCTCCAGAAAAAATACAGAAGGTATTATAGTGTTCAAGCATCTTTAGCGCATCCACAGAAATCTCTACATCAAAATTTGATTTTCTGATTTCTATAAATTTTTTGCCATCTACGTCTGTTTCAACATATTTATCAGGAATATGTTCGCCCGTCTCAAAATAATGCCTAATTTTTTGAATGTCTTTAGTCATTACATCTCTTTTGCCAAAAACTTTTCGCATAACATAGGTAAAACTGAGAGACTTTTGATTTTTAGAATTTTCTCCATAATAAATTCTCGCTCTCTCACTAAAAATATCCACGAATAATTTTAATTTTTCTAGGTCTATTGATAACTTTTCATCGAGAGCAAGTAGTTTATTTTCCCAATCTTGGTTGTCATTTTGAAACCACTTATTTACATTTGAGAAATCGATGAAAGTGAAAATCTTCCCATAATCTTCGGTGATCTGTAGCTCATCTTTGATAAACTTCTTTTTTAGGTCTTGCAAATCCATAAATTTAAAATCCTAATTCCTTAAGATTTTTCTCAATATCTTTTTCTAATTCACGACCCTTTGTGAACGCTCCGCGGAGTTCTCCTGAGAGTTTCTGCATTTTATCTTCAAAAGAAATTCCGTCATCCTCAATATCGGCAAGCCCGACATATCTTCCCGGGGTAAGGGTATATCCATTCTTTTTTATTTCTTCGAGGTTCGCTGATTTACAAAAACCAGAGATATCTTCGTATTTTGGTGCTCCTTTTTCCCCACGCCACGAACGAACAGTACCCGCAATTTTTTCAAGATTTTCTTTATTGAAAACAACCTGTTTTCGGGAAATTTGTTCGAAAATATCTCGGGCATCAATAAAAAGAGTTTCGCCTTTGCGGTTACGGAAACGATCACCACCTTTATTTTTTGCCAAGAACCATAAAGAAACAGGGAGCGAAACATTATAGAAAAGCTTCGATGGACAAGAAACGATCACATCCACAAGGTCTGCATCAATAAGCTTTTGACGAAGCTCTCCCTCCTTGCCCGATACAGCGAGCGCTCCATTTGGCATAACGAATCCTGCTTGTCCGTTTGGTGATAGATGATGAGCAAAGTGTTGTACCCATAAGAAGTTTGCATTCCCCGAAGGTGGCACGCCTAAAGTAATACGAGGGTCATTATCGGAAAGTTTTGCTGGCTCCCATTCCGCGTTGAAGGGCGGATTTGCAATCGCAAAATCTGCCTGCAAGTGTGGAAACATGTCTTTGTAGTATGTGTTTCCGAGTTCAATTTTTCCGGAGAGACCACGAATCGCGAGGTTCATTTTACAAAGACGAAGTGTTGTTTGGTTGCTTTCTTGTCCGCTGATAGAAAGTTTTGATGGATCCATTTTATGATCTCGTAAATACTCTCCCATAGACACAAACATTCCACCACTACCACAAGCGGGGTCAAATACGCGGGCATTTTCATAGGGTTCAAGAATTTCAACGAGCAATTTTACAATTGATCTCGGGGTAAAAAATTCACCTCCGCGTTTTCCTTCCGATGAAGCAAATTGTCCAAGAAAGTATTCATAAATGCGACCGAGAATATCCTTCTCTCGGTCAAAGTCGTGATCGAAAGAAATTTGTGAAAATATATTCACTAATTCACCAAGGACAGTGTGGTCTAAATTTGTTTTTGTATATACGCAAGGAAGAACATTTTCAAGTTGTATCGGATTATCTTTTTCAATCAATTCCATTGCGTTGTCTAAAACTTTTCCCAAATCATGGCTCATGGTTTTTGTCTGCAAATATTCCCAACGAGATTTTTCAGGAACATAGAACACTCCTTCGGAGGTATAAAAATCTTTCGTTTCAAGAATTGCTTTCCGAGCTTCATCGGTCGGAACATAAAAATCTTCATTTTTTTATCACGAGTCATTTCTGTAAGAACTTCTCGGCGTTTATAAAATGAATCAGAAATGTATTTCAAAAAAAGTAGACCCAAAACGATATTTTTATATTCCGAAACATCTATATTTCCGCGCAATCTATCCGCCGCCGCCCACAGCTCTTTTTCAAAACCGAGGTCATGATGGTTGTTTTTTGTAAGCACCTTTTCAGTATTCTTTTTTTGCTCATTTTGAATGCGCCCCTGTATTTCAGGGGATAACGATGATTTTGGTATCAAATAGGTTGGTTTTGCGGAATCGCCAACATTTTCAGCCATAATTTCACCCTTTTTGATCTTTTGGTGGATAGCGATGCGACTAATGCCCAGCATCTTGGCGAGCTGGGTAGGTGTTACAAACTGTGTTTTATCGATTGACATGTGTAAAGTACCCTAAAATAATGCAAATTAACATGTGTTAAGTGATATGGTAGTATTTATTAGGTGGTACTTACCCGCCCGAATCCCATCGCCCATTCAATTCAAAAAAAAAATCCCGCGCAAAACAAATTTAGGATGGGAAGCGATGGGGATGAGGGCGGACACAGAACAGCAGAAGCGGAGTCCCGACACTTTGGTCGGGACGGAGCGGATGCTGGGCTGTGGCGGAATTCGTCGTGGAGCGTACGATTTAGGTTAGAGTTACCACATACGCGGGGCGCGCGATTAGTCAGATTTCTGTTCAAAAAAGGTTCGAGCAAAGCAGAGTAATACAGCACAATTCATAACTTGGTCGGAAAATTCCCTCGCGCGCTTGCGCGCGAGCGGAAGTATTGTTTGGTGCCCCTAGTAGGAATTGAACCTACATCTCAGGCTTCGGAGGCCTGCGTTCTATCCGTTGAACTATAGGGACGCACGAAAAATATACGCTCCACCACTATAATATAACCGCAAGAGAAGCACAAAGAAATGTAGAGGAAAAACCGCTATCTGGCGACAGAAAAGGAGGACTTTTGCGGTGCGACAAACAAAGGGCGGCGCTTTCACGCACCGCCCCACTCACTCAACAAGAAAGAAGTACTCTCCTCCCCATGTTTGCTGTAACTAGAAGGAAGTCATGCCATTGTCGCAAGCCGCCGACACGAACGATTCTTCTCGCACAATACACGAACTCTAATTGAAAGAAGAGTCCGTTCTTTTGCTATTACGAACGGCACAATCGAACCTTAAACCTTTGCACGAAGTAGACACGAAAGCACCTATCACACACTATACATGCTTGTCGAGTCTTCGTGTGAACAACGGCAAACGCCCGACCGCCCTTGTCGATACACGATGGACAATCCGGCTCGCATCTTGGACACGGTGACGTGCGAAGTGATAAAAGCTCATTCATTGGTTGCTCCTCTCCGCGTGTTGCCACGTTTGCGAGATATCGCCAGAATAGCTAATAACATAGAGATTGTAGCATCTCTTGCACTCCACCCGATAAGAAACGGAGTTAGTACGATACACTCGCATCTCATCGCCACAGAAACGGCAGTACGCAACCGCACGGTTGTCAACTCCCCACCTCATGACCACATGAGACCCGATATCATCTTTCGAAAGAGGCATCTCGGCACACGAAGCGATCGCAACGATCATTACGCAACACGCCACGCGCATAACCACCATAAAATACTCACCCATGCACCGCCCCCTTTCTTGCGATCGCCGACATGGCAACGCTTCGACAAGCTGTTGGGTTCACACGCTCATTTCTCTTCTTTTACACTATACCTTGGAGTACTTTTTTTCAAGAGGCTCCATGTCAATGATCTTTTTATGAGAAGCATTTTCGCGTAATCGCTTTGCTGGTAACATTATTGAAAAGCTGATTTATGTGCCTCATCCGCGAGCATATCTACTTCTTTAAAAATCGAATCCTCTTCATGATCAACGACGATCTCGCAGTCATTTATGACTTCATATCCTAACTCAAGATAAAGAAAGTATATTTTGCCTGTATCCCATCATACGCAGACGGGCAAACGCCAGTGAACAATTGCGCTCTGACGCTTTCAAAATCAACTTCTTTCATAAGAATATTAAGCATATCAATATCCAAAACATAATCACCATTAATGCCATCACTGGTAAATGTATCATCAAAATAAATGTCAAGCGCTGACCGACACATACCGTCAGGACACAACCAGCCCTGAAAAATAACTGTTAGAATTTTCCCCTGTGTTGTTAATTTTCTCCAAGTACCGCGCTCATGAGCTCGGCAAAATCGCTTGCTTCTTTGTGCGCGAAGATTTCAGCATAGTTTTGAATAGTCACCGTTGCTAAATATTTAACCCCGTCCCCACTCGATCCTGCCACAAGTGTGGACGCAAAAACTTTTTGCGCAAATGGCGTATTTGAAAAACAAAAAGCGGCATCCCGCGTGTCTTCTTCGAGCCGCGGAATTTTTGGCGCGTCCTCCTTGCGCGGCGTAAAGCACACTCTGTCGAACATCTCGCTCCAATAGTACTCTCCCGATATCGTTGTAGCGCCAGAATACTCAGTGGTGAAATCCTGCGATCCATCGCCATACACAAACGGAGATAACCGGATCGAAGCGACAGTAAAATCTCCGACAGTATCCCCAACTTTCAGCGTATGGACAGAGAGCTGAGAGAAAGCATTGATAAGCGCCAGACAATGCGGCGGAGCGTTTTGAGCATTTATCTCCGAAACAAGTTCTTTTGCTTTGTCGAGATAGGTATCGTTCATTCTGCCGCCATCTTCGTACGCAGAAGCGTATCCGATCGCCGCGTCGCACAGTAATCTATCTTCGGAAACTACGCTTTGAACATATTTCTGATCAAATTTTTCTAAAGCCATGTCGAAGTACTTAAGAGCTGATTCGTTATTCTCGTGGTTAGCAGTATAAATCGCAAACCCCCAATAGACACTGTGGTTATTACTGTCTATAAGCCATGCTTGATTAAAGTGCCTTATCACTGCCTCAGGATCGTTATTTAAATATTCAAAACTTTTTTGAACGAAATAATTGCTCATCTCTATTGCTTTTTCATGATCACTGCCCGCAATCTCATCAACGAAAGAGTCATCTACTGTTGCCTGTTTTGCACTTCTATGAAGAAGATAATCCTCGTGGGATAAGAAACCGTACATAGGAATGGTGTTGTCCGGGAGAGAATCGTTGTTCAAGACGCTGTTGTCTCTCTTGTCTTTACCTCCAAAAAAGATACGCTTCGCTACCAATCAGTAAAATGAGCACAACTGCAATAACGACAAAAGCTGCCGGAAATTTCTTTTCCACAATGTATGATTGCCCGGTCGGCAACGGTTGACCTGATTTTTCTCCTCCTTCCATAAAATAATACGGCGCGGACGGGACACTATATACGCCCCGTGCCGTCACATACTACGAAATTATACCAACGGGGAAAATAAAAGAAAGGCAACTAAAAAATAAAATGGCAACAAGAAACATGAAGAATGAGGTGAGAGGAAATATTTTCCGTTCGCCAAACATCGTGTATATGATAATTATAACTCCGACAATCAAACTGACAGGTGCCGCCGAATAAACAGACCCGCCGCGGGCATATGTACTTCACATAGCATTATTTATTTTCGCAAACGATTGATGTCTTTTTCCCGTTGAATGAAAAAGAATATTGTGGCAAAGAACGCGCCGAGTGTGTCGGCAAGCATGTCTTTCTGCGCGTCCCATATATCTCCTTGGCTTCCCAAATATGCCGCTCCGGCCTCGGGATTGGTTGATATGGCGTATATCCATTCAATGAGTTCATAGCTTGCGGCAATTGCCATAAGTACACATATCGGGTAGGTCAAAAGAACGAAACGGCTGGTAGTGACACGTTTGGCAAGGATCCATTCAGCGATCGGAAACGCATAAAACCCCACGGTGAAATGCGCGACGCGATCATAGTGATTTCGTTCAAATCCAAAAAAATTCGTGACTAAATCGAACGGAACATTCGCGAATGTGTAATGTCCGCCAATCGTGTGAAGATATACCAAAATCGCCATGAATACATAAGCGGTGTTTGAAAACTGAACGCCCCGCCAATAGAGCACCGCAATAACCCCGACGATGATCCAGACCGTCGCGTTTTCCACCCACCATGTTGGACGATCAATCGGATTGAACGCAAGTATCGTAAAAAGCGCACAATAGATAACGAAAAGCACGATCGGTACGATATGACTTGTTCGCTTCATTGCAATAAGTATACCTAATTTATAAAAAAATTGCTTCATTACTCATGGTTTTGGTCAAGCGCTGTCGGGTCTTATAACAATGTTCGAAGGCAGGGGTTATATGATAACGGTACCCCAATTTCTCATTTGAATCCGAACACTTGTATCATTTCTGTATGACAAAATTTAAAAAAATTCTCAATTCTCGCATTTAGCAAAAAATGAACAACAAGAAATATTTCTGTTGAAAGGAAGAGAATACTCGCTTCGAAATATCGCTCTTGCACTCAATATTTTTGTCTTTTTTAAATTCCTTAAAACGATCTTGCAAAACTTTCCAATTACTTTTTTCTGTAACGATATTTACCAATGACACATACAGTAATGGATTAATTAACTCATATTTTCTCCACACATACTTACCGTCTTTATTTCCATAAAGAAGACGCATTTTGCCATCAGGAGCCGTCATTTTCAAAGCGTTACATTTTGTAACGGTTTCATTTGACCCCTCATCAATTAGGCGTTTTTTAAGTACACGCCAATAAACCTGAGAATTATTACTATTTGTTAGTGTCGCGATAACATCAATCACGGCAAAATACCAAAGCTCTTTTTCTTCATCCCAATGTCTGCGAATCTGCTTGCCCTCAAAGATTGCGATAGCTTTATTTTTTGATTGTTTTTTCATGAAAAATCAGTAGCACAAAAACAGGTAATAAAAAAAACTGGGTCAGATTGCACCTACGCCATAATATAACCAGAGTTAGAATTACACTTTTTCTTACACGCAATAAGCCCCCCCTTTCTTATAACTTGGGGTAGCTAGAGGGAATGCTCGTACTCTTTTCGCTCTGCTCAAAGAGTCTCGTCCTCAGTAACCAGAAATTGCTCCCGAGGGTCGCGATTTCTGTCGCTCGGTTTCACCTCGCTCGCTACTGGTTCAATTTCCTCAACTAACTTTTGTAAATAAAAAGTCATAACTATCGCTACAACTTTTTTATTTATCAGGGTCCTATTCCAAATAACTTTATAAAGCTCCTTTCGGACAACAATTACATGCAAAGCGTGGCTACACAACTGGCTTTCATAAAAGATTTGCAACAATCAGAATTAGCAGAATCAATAGCCTAATTTACACCTTTTCAAAAAATTAAACCTAGTCCTAACGACATTATAACTTCTATCCGAACACCAAGACTTTATCACTCTCTTCAACCATTTTGAGTAGGTCTGACATTGTGGAGATAGGACAGACTCCAGCCTCCTTTTTGCCGCGGATTTCCAAACACGAGCCACAAGCATACAGCACACCTTTAAGTTCTTTATATTCAGCAACTTTTTTAGAAATATCAAAATCTTTAGTGTCTGGGATGGTATCAAGTTCTGCTCCTTCACTCATCAGAAAAATACTTACTTCATGATTTGCTTTGAGCGATGTAATACCGAAGCGGAATGTGTTCCAGACATGCTCTGGCTTATTTGATTGTAATACGATACCTATTTTCATAAACAGATTAACTTAATTCTTTTTTCTTTTCTTCAAACTCCTGTTTGTCTACCTCTCCACGAGCATAACGTTCTTTGAGGATATCAAGAGCTGACTTGCTCGAAGTGTCGCCCTTTGACTGAGTTGAAAGCCAGCGCACCAAAGCGACGATACCTATTATTACAAGAGCCCAAAACAGAATCATAAAAATCCAACCAAAGAAACCGAAACCATAACCAAAGTTCATCATATTATTTGTGTTATTACTACTAAAAGGAGATGACCATCCTCCCCACATCATATTCATCATCGGCATCCAACCACCACTTCCCATAGGGAATGAGGCAGAAGCATCACAGCCAGAAAGCCGTTTACCCATTACAACATGAATTTGTTCCTCGCCATCCTCTCCATGCATTCGTATCATCATTTCATTCATTGCCGCATGCGAATCGCCAAGCATTTGACCCATGAAGTACTCCCCGAGAACACCAAAGTCATCATCAGACAAGTCTGAACATTCAACTTCTTTTGACTGAAGCCGTTGCCAGACAATCTCGCCCTCCGCTTCTTCGCGAGCCGTGTGGTCGTCAGTTTGAGCCAATGCTTCGTGGCTTATGACCAAACCACCGAAAAGAAAGACGGTAGCAATGATGGAGAATAATGCGAACTTTTTCATATATTCATTATCTCACAATATACGATTCTCGTCAGTTTTTCTGGATTTAACATAAGCGTAACGGAATTATAATTGCTACTCATTACCTGGAATATCTTCCCACTCGCCATTTTTATTTTTTCGCCTCCTCATTACTTCTGGAGGAAATCTTGTCCATTTGCCTCTTTTCCCGCTAACCATTCGCTTCACTATCATTTGGTCAGATTCACCTGGCTTTGTAGGCTGTCGCGTTCCTTCGGTTTTGGCTTTTTGTTCCAACTCTCTAATATTATCGTAGAACTCTTTACCGATTGGACTATTTGGTTTTGGTTCTGGATTACTCCTCTCTTTCCATTTTGGAGGCATATACTTATCCCAAAGACGAGTAACTAAAAATGATGCGTCATGCGGTGGTGAATGTGCAAAAACATACACACCTCTGGCTTTGGTGTCCGCAGGTAATGCATCATAATGCGTATCAAGTTTCTTTAGGTCTTCTTTCAATTCCTCACCTGAGACAAAACTTTGATTGGAATCCAAAAATAAGGGAGCCAACACTTTGTGTAATTTGTCGTTTGAAACAAAGATTTTACAAAATGGAAGATAATATAAATAAGCGATATCGATTTTATGGCTCGACCTACCTCTTCCAATAAGGTCAGCGCCTATTCCAAACATGAAAACCAAATCAATACAAAGAACATGTGAGAAGTAGGGTGCGAATTGTCTTATCTGTGGTTGTCCCTCTTTTCTCCATCGGCTCACAATTTCCTCTTGAAATTTTGGTGTTACTCCAATGGAAGCCAGCCCTGTCCTTAAAATTGTTTCTTGGTCAGGATTATCAATATATTTGTCAGCCATTTCCCTCACTTCTTTCAGTGTTTTTGGTTTTGGATGTCCCGCAAATGCTTTTTGGTAATAAGAGTATATTTCTTCCAAGTCTACATTACTCAAACCATCACGCCACTGTTTAGCATAGGAGCGTTCCAATTCCAAAAACTTATGCTCCTGCCACCTTTTCATAGCCTGCTCCTCTTGTGATTCTTCGAAATAAGCACCAGTTCGTCCGCCTAATTCAACATACCTACCACCTCCGATAACTGGTCTACCGTCCATTTCCATTTTTTCTGCTCCTGACAATTCACCTTCAAGTAAAGTCCGATGATGAACATTTGCTTTTGCGTGTAAATCTGGGGTTCTGTATGCAAGACTACCCACAATATCTTCAGGGGTACGGCCAGTCCTTGTGCTTTTGTGTAAGTCGGCAAGAGTTTCAACAAAAAAGAGAGGCGTTATGTTTGAAAGGAAAAACTGGTCAAGCCATACTGCTTCATCAGGATTTAGACTCTCAAGAAAAGATTTATCGAATATAAGTGATGGCCCCATGTATTCATATGATTATTCAAACAACTCGGCAACCTTTTTTGCTGTCTTGAATTTGTCGTGATTGGTATAGCGGATACTTTGCATCATTCCGCGAGGTGCATCGGCGACAGGAATAGGGTTCTCCAATTCCTTCGCTGGTTCTGAAAATATCAACTTATATTTTCCTTCTTCTCCATAAGGCTCGATTCTCTCCACTGATGCTATATGGGTTACTGCCGAAATTGGAGCCGTTTGATAAGCGGCAATGTATTTAATTTTCTCTAACATCCCTCCCGATATACGGATAGCCCACCATGCATTTTGTCCGACAAATACTCTATCAAAACCATCCTTTTGAGCAGGTACAATAATGGTGTCTTTATCATCTTTAGACACCTGTTTTGTTTCAGGGCGAGCTATGGTCTTCGGCATTTCAAATGCCCGCAATCCCGCGAGCGGTAATGTTTGATAAATCTCATTAAGGAAGACTTGCATGTCTGCTCGCTCAGATTCAGAAATTGTTGGTTCTTGTGGACTATTCCCATTTTCGAGAATACTTTGATTCACTTCTTGTGCGCGTTTTACTAACGCATATTCAAGCCATTTAGCATGAGCAGAATTGAGTTTGTTTGCCGAAACGAAGACAATCGCTTTGTCCCAAAAGTCTTTATTCTTGTCGTGTTGTTCCATGCGATTGCGTACATTATCCGCTTGACCAACATAAATTGTTGGCAGGTCATCATCGGAGCTTGCGTAACCACTGAGAATATAGATACCTGCGTTTGTAAGCTCTTTGCGTGTTTTTAAGTTGTTCCACTTTGTACGAGGAAAAGCAAAGAAAATACCAGTAGAGCTTAGGCGGTCGATAATACGAATACCCTCTGGGTCGCCCTCGGGAACATATATGCGAATTGTGAATGGGTTAGACATGTTAGTTAAAAATGAATGACAAATATTCTTTTATGTTTTCCCAAGGTAGTAACGCTATAAAAATAACGATGTATAAAATTATAAAAACCCAAGGAATTTTTATTTCAATATGCGAAAAAGGCCAGTATTTTTCTTTATCCTCACCACGGCCTAAAACATCCCATTCAGTATCGTACAAAGACAAGGGTAACCTACTTTCAATTGCATGTATCACTGTGAATTTACCTGTATTCAATCCCTTGTATGAGTAAATAATTCGATACCAGAAATAACAAATAATCATGCCAGCGATGAGTGCAAACAATACAAGCACTACAGATGAATCGCCGAACTTTCCAACGATAAAGCCGAGAGCCGCCAAGAGAGCCGTATTTAATCCAAGAAAAAACTCGTTGGTTTTCTGTCTGCGGTCACTTACTTTTTCATGCGAATTTATATAGAGCTTATACTGTTCCAGTAGATGTTCCGTATAGGTATCATCTTCGGAGCTGTCGCTGAATAATTTTTTTGTTATGTCTTTTTCCTCCATGGCATTAGAGAGAGTCTATAAACGATTTGATGTTATCCCATGTCCATCTCATGACCCTTTTGCCCTCCAACTCAGACGGGATAGTTACATTGTCCTTATCATCGTAATCAATATACATACCACGAAGTCGCACGCCTTCTTCGTTTGCACACCGCATCTCAAAGCGAGCACCACTAGCGGAATTTGTTTTCCTGCTAACGAGAGCAATCATGCCATCACATCCTTTTATTTTTGTTCGGCACTTTTCTTTCCAGTCGTTGTCCCACGGCTCCTTTACTGACATGTCCACAAATTCAAAAGGAGAGTTTTCGTTTCTTGCTTGTCCGCGAAGCATATCTCTATAGGTGCTATCTTCGGCCGCAAAACTTATGAATACACGTTTAGCCATAATATTTTTTGTTAATGCTTATAAATTATGAGTCATTATAACTCGCATAACTGATAAAGATACTATATAATAAAAAATGATATTTATCGAGCTTTTTTAAGAAACATGGAAATAGATAAGAACAAAATTACAAAGGACTATTACACGACCCAAGAGCTTGTAGACGAGCCGTGGTTTCCTGTCCGCTCAACGCTCACAGTTAAGAAGTTGATTGAGCAAGGCAAACTACGCGCAATAGACATAAGTACTAGCCCAAAGTTTAAGAGATACCGAATTGAGAAAAAGTCGGTTATCGAATTTTTAGAGCAAATAAAATCATGAGCATTATAGATTTACTTCCAAAAGTTGTTTCCGAGGGTCGCAAGGAGGCAAATAAAATACTTGAATCATTGTCCGATTCTACTCGGCTTATTTTGCAAACAAATGAGCTTGTTATTCCCTCACGCGAATCAAACTATCACGATTTATTTACGCAACTGCAAAAATCGGGACAGCTCAATGTAAAAACAGAAAGTCTTGCAGATGATTCATGGAAAAATCGTTTGGTGTACGGCGACAATCTTTTGCTTATGCAAGCCCTGCTCGCTGGCGACCCTGATACAGGAATGCCGTCTATGCGAGGAAAAATTGATTTGATTTACATTGACCCTCCTTTTGATAGCAAAGCAGACTACCGCACGAAGGTTGAAATACCTGGTGCGACATTAGACCAAAAGCCGACAGTGTTAGAACAATTTGCGTATGCTGATACTTGGGCAGGAGAGCTTAATGGTAAAGAAACAAAAGGCACTCTTGCTTATCTTCAATACCTGTATCCAAGACTTGTTTTAATGCGAGAACTTTTATCAGATAAGGGAGCGATATATGTTCATATTGATTGGCATGTTGGACATTATGTGAAGATTCTCATGGACGAAGTTTTTGGAAAAGATAACTTTAGAAATGAAATCTTAGTAAAACGAATTAAGAAAAACATTCAAGAAAGAGAGCTTGTAAAAAGATTGAACGAGGCAGTTGATTCAATTTATTTCTACGCAAAATCACAAGAACACTTCATTCGTCCACCACAAAAATACGACCCGAAAGAAGAAAGATGGCACGCACTTGATGCCGCGGGATTGAGGAATGGATTGGACTATGATTTATTTGGTCATAAACCGCCAGCAGGACGCCACTGGGCTTGGACAAAAGAAAGAGCTGATGAAGCTATAAAAGACGGAAGATTAAGACAGCATCCAAAAACAGGTAGACCAGAATATAAACTTGAAGCGAGTGAAAATTCTCTTAGAGATGCGTTATGGGATGACATAACAGCTTCCGCGTTTAAGACTGGATATAAAACAGAAAAGAAAGAAGAACTACTCGAAACTATTGTACAAATGTCTTCGAACGAAGGTGGTATTGTTGCCGACTTCTTTTCAGGTTCAGGGACAACAGCGGCCGTAGCCGAAAGACTTGGAAGAAAATGGATTGCTTCCGACATCGGTAAGCCAGCTATTATGGTTTCTCGAAAAAGATTGATTGACCAAGAATCAAAGCCATTTCTGTATCAATCTTTGGGCGATTATCAACGAGAGCAGTTATCACAGACAATGGGTAGCAAGTATCGCATTGGTGATTTAGCAGGTGTAGTTATGGGCTTGTTTGGCGCGTTGCCATTTCCGCAGGAAGATAATCCAAATAGAAATCTTGGCTATATGCCACGCACAAAGCATCTCGTTTACGCGGATTCTCCAAATAAGCTCTGCGGACTCTCAACATTGAAGCGAGCGCAACAGCTTCGTGATTCTCACCTTGGCGGATGGGATAAGGTTACTGTTCTAGCTTGGAACTTTGTTACCGACATTGGACAAATTATAGAAAACCTTGGTGATGATAAACTCGAAGTGCTTGTGATTCCTCCCGACTTGCTCGACAAGTTATCGAGCAAAGCAACATACAAGAAACTCAAAGACGAAGGTAAAATCCGCTTCTCATCGTTGCAGTACATCACAGTCAAAGAGCCGAAAGTTACCGCTTCTGACAACGAAGATGAGATTGAGGTTTCGCTTGATAACTACATGCTTCTCTCTCCCGATGCGTTACCGCTCGATGATAAGAACAAAGAAAAGCTACAAGAAGTTATCGCGAAAAATCCGCTCGACTTGATTGAGTATTGGAGTATTGACCCTGATTATGACGGCGAAGTGTTTAGAAGCGTGTGGCAAGACTATCGAGGTAATACCGAGAACGATGAAGACCCTCTGCGCATCGTACATACAGCAAAAATCCGCGTACCAAAGAAAGACGGCAAGCGCAAAATCTGCGTAAAAGCGGTTGATGTGTTCGGTTGGGAGAGCGAAGTCATAAAGGAAATATAAACCATGAGTCAGACACCGCTACAATTTGCGAGGGATATCACTGCGAAAGTTAATGACGCATGGCTTTCAGGTGAATACTTGGAGAAAGTAACCCCGACAACAAAACAGCTCCTCACTTACTGGTTTGATGAACGCTATTGCGAAAATCGTGATTTGAACTTTCATGAAGGGCAAAAACAAGCGATTTTGAACATCATCTATCTGCATGAAGTGATGAAGGTAAAAAATATCTTTGAAGCATACGAACAGCTCGCGCCTGATTTGTTGCTTGAAAGCGCGAATGGACTTTCAGAGATAGCTAAAGATAAATACAGTCATCCGAAATACGCCGTGAAAATGGCGACAGGCACGGGCAAGACCTGGGTGCTTTCCGCTACGCTCATTTGGCAGTATTTGAATGCAAAACACGAACAAGGAAACTACAGCAAAAACTTTCTTGTCGTTGCTCCTGGCTTAATCGTGTATGAACGATTGCTCGATGCGTTCCTTGGTAAAGAGCGCGAGGGTGGCGATGGGCGCGACTTTGAGACTTCCGACATATTTCATTCGCAAGATTTGTTTTTGCCTGAAAGTTATCGAGATGAGATATTCGGCTTTTTCAAATCGTCTGTCGTAAAGAAAGAAGAAATTGGAAGCAAGGTTACAGGCGATGGACTGGTTGCGGTTACGAACTGGCATTTGCTTGCAGGGGTTGAAGAAACGCAAGAAGAAGTTACGGAAGCTCCTGGCGATATTGACCCGACGCAAGTCATCAAAGATATTCTCCCTGCTCGTCCTGGTACAAGCGCGGGTAACGATTTGAATGTGCTTGATAACTCATACGGACAAGGTAAAGAGTTGGCATTTCTGCGAGATTTGCCCGACCTGGTGGTTTTCAATGACGAAGCGCACCATATACACGAAGTCCGAAAAGCACAGGAAACAACAGAGGTGGAATGGCAGAAAAGCCTTACGCATATTGCCGAGCCAAAAGACGGCAAGTTTATTCAAGTGGACTTCTCCGCTACTCCCTACAACCAAGTAGGAAAAAGTAAAATATATTTTCCACACATCATTGTTGATTTTGAATTGAAGACGGCTATCCAAAAAGGATATGTAAAAACACTGGTACTTGACCGCCGAAAAGAAATAGCGGCGATGGAGCTTGATTTCAAAGCCGAACGAGATGAGAGCGGAAAAGTCATCGGACTATCGGAAGGACAGCGTGTCATGCTTCGCGCTGGATTAAAGAAACTCCGCATATTGGAGAATGATTTTGAAAGTATCTCTCCTGAAAAGAACAAATACCCGAAGATGATGATTGTTTGTGAGGATACGCAAGTCGCACCTCATGTAGCTCGCTTTTTGGAAGCAGAAGGATTGTCTCCCGATGATATTTTAGAGATTCACTCAAACCGAAAAGGAGATGTCGGCAAAGACGAATGGGCGGAGATTAAAAACAAGCTATTTCACTTGGACCAACACAAATCGCCAAAAGTGATTGTGTCGGTGCTTATGCTCCGCGAGGGCTTTGATGTAAACAACATTTGTGTCATTGTTCCGCTTCGTTCTTCGCAAGCTCCTATTCTCTTGGAGCAGACTATCGGGCGAGGGTTGAGGCAGATGTGGCGCGAACCTGAGTTTAAGGAAATCAAAGAAGAAAACAGGCGCAGACTGCTTGTAGAGAAAACGAGTCCGAAAAACTACTTTGATATTTTGAGTATTGTTGAACATCCTGCATTCATCGGCTTTTACGAAGAGCTGATGCAGGATGGGCTTGCAGGAGTTGATGACACGGAGATTACAGGCGGAACAGATGTTACGGGAGATATTATTTCCGTACCGCTTCGCGATGGATATGAAAAATATGATTTTGCTTTTCCTGTCATTGTGAGTGAAGCGGAAGAAGTCATCAAAGACAAAAAGCTGTCGGTTGAGGATTTGAAGCCGTTTGATAAGGCGAGCTTTGACCAACTTAAAAAGATGGTTTCCAAGGGCGAGCAGTTTATCTCGCAGGAAATGACCAAAGGCACGCGCTTTGGCGACTACAGCATCCATGGAGGAATTATGTCAGCGACAAGCTACAACGATTTTGTTTCTCGATTGGTAAATCGGGTGTCGGTACTTATTTCAGAGCCAGTATCAAAACGGCATTTGAAAGAGCAAACGCGCTATCCAGTAATACAGGTGAAAATGCCCGAGCTTGCGGGATTGGTGGATGAGTATATTCGCAAGCGTTTGTTTAATCAGGAGATTGACCCATTTGCGGATGATAACTGGCGAATTTTGATGGTGAGCCTGGTTACCGACCATGTTATCCGCGAGCTTTCTTCGGCAATATTGAAACTACACGAAACGGAAACAGTGAGCGAACCAGAAGTGATTGAGCGAAAAGTATCAGAGGTTACTTCCTTGCGAATGCGCGAGACTTTTTCTATCCCTACGAGCAAAACAATTTATGAGCGCACACCATATCCTTCTCGCAGCGGCGGACTGGAAAAAGGATTTGCTGAATACGCGGATGCGGATAGTGGCGTGGAAGCGTTTGTGAAGCTCTTGGTTGATAAGCATTATTTTGTTCGCTTCCGCTATCTCAAAGATGACGGCATGATGGCGCAGTATCATCCTGACTTTTTTGTTAAATGTTCAAACGGAAAAATCTATATAGTGGAGACAAAAGCACAAGACCAAATCAGTCATCCGAATGTGCAAAAGAAACAAATTTCCGCTTTAAATTGGATTGACCGAGTAAACCGACTTCCTGCCGAAATGAGAAGCAACTCAACATGGGAATATGTGATTGTCGGCGATATCTTCTTTAAGGATTGGAGAGATAAAGGGGCTTCGATTGAGGAAATGCTGGAATTTGCGAAATTGCGTTCGAAGACACCAGCGCAACCAGGGAAACTATTTGAGTAGCTCCATTTCGCTGTAAAATCGCGAATGTTAGATTCTGGCTTGCGAGATAGCCAAAGGCATATAAAACAAACAATCGCCTGTTATGGGCGATTGTATTGCGAATGAGAAGCCTATGCGTCTTTGATTAGACTACTTGTTCGGTCCCTTACCGTTTCCTTTACCACCACCGCCTTTGCCACCATCGGAACTTTTATTTGTGAAATAATCTGCCAATCCTGCAAATTGAGCGTCTACTTCCTCTTGCACACGATTGCCGTTTAGGAATGCCTCCGCCTCTGTGTCGTTGGTAATGTAATATGCTTCTGTCAAAGCTGAAATAAGGTGGTTATAAACAGTAATACCATAGCCGCCACTTAAATATCCCTCATCCTGTCCAGTAAGAGGCACGAGCGCATCGTGGAGTGCTGTAGCTAGCGGTATGTCTTGCTTCTCGTTGTAGATAACAAGCGTTCCGTCATGTGCCGTATCAGAACTTCCATTGTGATGAACCGAAAGAAGTACATCGCATTTTCTGTTTGCCAATGCTTTGCATTTATCTATGGCAATACCGACACGCTCTCGTCTGCTTAAAATGGTTTCATCCCCCTCGCGAGTAAGAACAACCTGTGCTCCCGCGCTTTCGAGCTTTGCTTTAAGCGCAAGCGCAACGGCAAGGTTTACATCCTTTTCAGCTACGCCGTAAGTCGCATTGACCGCTCCCGTTTCCGTTCCGCCATGACCTGCATCTATAGCAATTATGGTGCCATCAAATGGCGTTATTGCCTGAACAGCAAACAATGGAATGGCTATTGCTGATAATAAAACTGCTGTAAAAATCTTTTTCATATTTGAATTAAAGTTAAGTTAATAATAATTCTACTCAGATTTTTTCGTCTTTATTGAACCCCCGAAAAGATACTTGAAATCAACACTGCATTTACTTATTTCAGGATTCCCCGTCATTAAGACTTCGAATGGCGAAGTCTGACCTGGTAAAATAGGATTGTATGAAAGCAGAGCATCGCTTGATTTAACAAACTGTCCGCTTGGAGTGTAAGCATTTCCCACGGCAGACACATTTTCCAAAGACTTTGTACTTATGTTTTTTACTTCCCCTGTGATATGAAAGTAACTGTATTCAGTATAGCAATTGAAACTCACAAGCTCTAACAATTCAGTGTCAGAAACTGGCTGATTTGCGTTTTGTGAGAAAGAAGAACTAGGAGAGCTATTGGAAGAACTGCTACTTATATCACTGCTGAAAAACCAGCCTGGAAGCACTATTGCAAGCAGTACGCCTATAAGCAATGCCACTATTCCAAATTGCTTTGATTGCTTTGCACCACAATGCGAGCATCTTCTCGCGTCCCTTGGGATATCGCTTTTACATTCAGTGCATTTTTTGGTTTCGACCTCCATATAAAAATTATAGCTACTTGTGTAAATTATGCAAACTATAGTTGGCAGACAACCATAGTTAGCATTGCCACAATTGATATGTGGCAAAGATACACCCATTTTCAATAAAGTTTTCTAAGAGGCTGAAACAGGAACGGCTTAAAAGAAACATGTCTCAGGAGAGACTTGGCTTTAAGGCTGGCGTCAGCAGAAATTTCATAAGCATGATTGAACGCGGAGAGCGCAACCTGACCATTACAAAGCTCCACGATATTGCGAAGGCTCTTGAAATGGAAGCTTGGGAACTTTTGCGTAACTAAGCGAAAACCAAAGCTTATACCTTACCACAGCATGTTAACCATGCTTTTTTCTTATATATCACATATAATTTAATTACCTTTTCATGGGTAGAAATAGGTAAAAAGCGTAAGAACCCAGTAAAAATTTTATGCAAACATTAAACTTAAAGGAGCACAGGGCTGTCGAATATCGCTATAGAGGCATGTCGCACCAAGATATCGCCAGGCACGTAGGCGTGCCGAAGCAAACCATTGATGAATGGTTTAAGCCTAGCCGTGGGCGTTTAAGCCCATATTCTGAGGAATTTGCCGAGCAGATGAACAAAGCTCGACAGGAGCAAATGCAAAAGCTCATGGAAGAATCAGATATGGAGATGGTTATTCTTATCAAGCTCTATTTGAGAAGAATGAACGAGCTTCTCTTGCACGGCGAGAAGAAAGTCAAAACATATCGGAATGGCGAGCCGATTTTAGATAAGGACGGTAATGTGCAGTATTACTATGTGCCATTCGTTCCGCGCTTTATGGATGTGTGCAGAGCCTGGAAAATGCAACGAGTAATGAGAGGACTTCCAACAGATATTAGAGACAGACGATGTCCCTGTTGCGGAAAGCGAACACGCAGTTTTCTCTAATGCATTAGAAAATCTTTTTTTATGAGCGGTGACAAAATTGATAAAAAAGCTAACGAGTTATTTTATTGGGCTACTGAAAACCCCTTTTTTATTGAGGATATAAAAGCACTGAGAAAGAAATACAAAATTTCTGAAAACGGATTTAGAACTCTATTTGAAATTGAAAAATGGAGAGAAAAACACAGGGGGCAACTCGTTAATTACTTACTAAAACAAAATAAAAAAACTGCCAAAAAACTTCTCGATGAAAGAATATTTGAGGTTGAACTATTACGTTTGCTAAATAATCATAAGCTACCCATTACACTTTTTTACATGATGGAGGAATACCTACTAACAAATAACACAAAAATTACATCAGCAAGATATTTCTTTCCGTGCGCAATTGAAAAGTCTGACTGGAAAGGTTCGCCAATATCAGAAGAAGAATTATGGGACGAAGCGGGTTTATCCTATACGAAACTTTTGATACACAATCTAGCAACTAAACCTGATATAAAGAAGTTTATAGACTCTCATTGGGGCAAAATCCAGTCTAAAGAGAAATTAAAAAAAGGACAGAAAACGAATCGTATTCGTTCAACAACCCACAAGGAAAGAGATAAACATGTTTTTGAGCTTTATTATTCTAAAGACATGGATACCTCTAAAGAAGTGGGGGGATACAAAAAAGAAAAAGCTATCGCAAAGCTTGTTAAGGATAGGTTTGGTGAAGATTTAGATTGGATAACCGTTCGCAAAATTGCCCATAGGCAAAAAATAAAACGAACAAAATAAAGTGACATTTAATTGAATATATAAAAGTCCACTACAGGGCTCCTGTCTTGATATATCTTGTGATTAGGTCACGAGATTTTTTCTTGTTGACCAAGCAGTGACTCCCATACAAAACCGCCAAGGTAGTCACTGCCCTTGGCGGTTTTGTATTTACAACATGTCGAAAGAACAAACAACAGAAAAAGATTCGTTCATCGAACAAGCGACAGACCAACTCGCGCTGTTGTTTTTCCAGTTGATTGTCGACAAAAACAAAAAACAAGCTACCAAGCATAAAAAAAGTAATGAAAATAAATCAACAAAAAATAAGTAAGACATATTTTACTATTTATGTCGGCTTGGGTCAGAACTTCGATTTGAAGCCAGCAGACGCGATGCTTGTTTCGCTTGTTAAAAGCCTGTCCAAAAAGCGTGGCTACTGCTATTCATCTCGCAGGGATTTAGCGTGGCGACTCAATGTGTCTACTGCGACTATTTACAACTCACTCAATAGATTGAAATTCAAGGGCTTGATGAAAAACGCTGGAATTTCCGAGTATCAGACCATGAGATTAGAACTTACAGAAATCTGTAACGACTACATAGAAAAAATTAGAAGTACTTACAAAAAAGAAACTAACTACTAAATCATGAAATCACTACCACCCTCACCACACCCTGTCACCACTCTAAAATTTAGAATGCCTATCAAATTATTTGATAGGACATATCTAAAAATTAGATACAAAGGTATCCAAAAAGTCTACACAATATATAAACTGTATTCAAATATATCTAAAAATATAAAACATTTTTTGCAGACAAAAAATGTGGTTCATATTGGGATTAAAAAACTTCTAAAAAGACGAAAACCATTTTATTAGCGGTGCCTCTGCTTGGGTGGATAACGAGCGCCTTGAACTACTACGGCATGACATTAAAATTAAAAGTAATTAAGACACTTATAACTCATGTAGTCAATAAAATGAATAAAATTGCCAAAGCTAAAAAAGCGAAAGAGGAATTAGACCAAATCAAATACCTATTAAAAACGGCTCAAATCTCTTTTGATGAAGCTAGGGCAAGGGCGGAAACGCCATTAAAAGAACTAAACGAAGGAATGGCAGAAGTCGCCAAGCAACACGGATTCAAACATCGACAGGTCGGCTTTACAGGATTCTTTCGTTAATCGGAGAAAAGATTCTCCAATGCATTATAAAAAGTAATTAAAAAGTATTATGGAAAATAAAAATAATAACGCCCTCGTTTATGCGCGGGTTGGAACAGGAAAACAATGTGGTAAATCTGAGAGCATTGTCGGTCAAATAAGGTCTTGTTCTAAACAAGCTGAGAAAGACGGGTACATTGTTGCTGAAAAAATATCAGATTCTGGAAGCGCAAACAACATCCGTAGATTGGGACTGAAAAAATTAATCGATAGTGTTCGAAAAAATAAAATTGGCATGGTGTATGTAAGAGACCACAGTCGCCTATCCCGAAACCTCGGCGATTATGTATCTCTACTTAACTTATTTGCCAAGCACGAAGTCGAATTAAGAATGGTTAAGAAAAATTAAAAGTTATAACTAAAAAATTATGGAAACAAAAAACAAAAACGGTAAATTAGCAATTGGCTATGTTCGTGTAAGTACAAAAGACCAAAAAGAACATGGTATATCCCTAGAAGTACAAACAAAATTATGTCTGCACGAAATTGAGCAAGGACCTTATGAGTTTCTAAAGATAATATACGACAAAGGTTTGAGCGCGGGAACATTAAACAGGCGTGGAGTAAAAGAAGCTATCAACTTAATACAAGAAAAGAAAATAGCGGCAATCTATACGGTACATACCGACAGGATTGCCCGCAATCTCGAAGACCATATCTACTTGCGCAATTTATGTATTGAAAACGGCGTGGAAATAATCGGAATAAATCAGCCACGTTTTCAAAATACGGCAACAGGTAGAGCAACAGACAATGTCCTAGCCACCTTTGCGGAAATGCACAAAGAACTCACGGGAGAAAAGGTCAAAGATGTGCTTTATGCAAAAGCAAGTGAGGGATTCTTCCCTGCCGCGGCTCCTGTTGGGTACATGAACATCGATAATCCAGACGAAGAAACCAAAGGTATCGCCAGTAGAATTATTGTTCCTAACCCAATAATGGCTCCCTTGGTAAAAGAACTGTTTATCCTTTATTCAACTGGCAACTACAATGTATATGAGCTCACTGACACGCTTTACGAAAAAGGATTGAAAAATCGAAAAGGTAAAAAACTTCACTACGGGCGCGTGTATGAAATGTTAAAGAACAAAATCTACATCGGTGAAATAAAGTGGGGTGGAGGATACTGCAAAAAAGGACGACACGAACTATTTATTGATGAGTCTCTATTTGAAAAAGTTCAGGCTGTCCTCCACGCTCATAATGGAAACAGGTGTAAGCGCAGAAAATACAAGTGGTTACTGGCAGGCTATCTTCATTGTCCAATACACAAATGCAAATATACGGCAGAGTGGCACCTGAAAAAGAAAATCGCCTATTACCACTGCACCAACAGAAGCGGATGTGGAAAATACATTGAGCAAGTTGGTCTGGAAAATGAAATTGCAGAAAAATTCAAAGACTTTGAATTTAGCAAGGGATTTGTTGATGAAATTATTGAAAAAGTAAGAGTGCGATTCGAAAAAGCTCGTGCTGATTACGAGAGAAAAAGGCAATCCTTAATCAATCAACGGACGGCGTATGAGGCAAAACGAAAAGTTAACGAAAACAAACTCCTTTCACAAGTTTTCACCGATGAGGAGTTTACGCGTATCAAAGATGAAATAAATCACGAATTAGGGAGAATCAACGAACAACTCGTTGAATTAGAGGCTGAGAGGGGCGAAAATGTGGATATTGTGCAGGAAGTGCTCTTATTTACGAAAGACATCTATAAAGCTTATCAGAAAGGCTCCTACTTGCTTAAAAGGCATTATCTGAGCTTCTTCTGGGAAAAATTCGAGGCACAAGATGGAATTATAATTAAATCCATTCCTTCCCCCCTCTTCCGAGAGCTTTCGGCTCTAAATCAGGTGATGTACAAAACACCTCAAACTGAAAAATCCCCAATTACTGCGGGGATTTCTCAGGTTATAACAAACGATATCTTGGGTGCCTATCGAGATTCGAACTCGAACTGAAGACTCCACAGGTCTCAGTGCTAACCATTACACTATAGGCACCATGTTGCCACCGCTACTTATATGATGGTGGCATCTCTGTTATACCAGATTTATGGTTCGCAAGTCTAGCCATCGCATAGAGAAGTGATGAGAGCCGGTTGAGGAACGCAAGCACGCCCTCATCTACCGTGACCGTCCCCTCTTCGGCAACCGAGACCACTCGCCGCTCCGCGCGCCGCGCAAGCGTCCGCGCAAAATCAAGTTGCGCCGCAAAGGTCGTCCCGCCGGAAACGAAGAAGCTTTTGATCGGCGGCAATTCTTTTTCGGTCATGTCAATCGCGGCCTCCACGCGGGCAGTCTTCTCCCGATCTATCGTTTTGTCCGCGCCGGCGATATGCGCTTGCACGATGAAAAGCTGTTGTTGCACCCAGTCAAGCATATCGGCGAAGCTATATCCCTCTAAATACGGATTACGCGCGTTCTCGCTCATCTTGCACACACCCAAGAACGAGTTAATCTCGTCAAGCGAACCAAGCGCTTCCGCGACCGCCGAACTTTTCGACATCCGCTGGTCGCATCCAAATACGCCCGTATCGCCCTTGTCTCCTTTCCCTGTGTAAAGCATCAAAATATTGTAACACATTTCCCCGCCCATACCGACCCCCTGCACTGGGTCAGTGTATAGTTGACAGTAGACGAGCACTTTGAAAACAATGGGAAACACGAAAGTACTGCCAGAAAATGACTGGCTGAAGGACATCAAAAGGCGTAGCCTTGAGCGTATAAGAAACACCGCTGAAAAGGAGCTGAATCAAAATCATTACCAACTGTCGAACGAGGCAAAGAAGAGGATCCG
>Ga0210005_1000281_pt1 | contig 43964 bp, 42 predicted proteins | sample CryGey02umfilter_3_FD_183961 | JGI IMG/M metagenome (GOLD analysis project Ga0210005, IMG submission 183961) | Groundwater microbial communities from aquifer in Utah, USA - Crystal Geyser 4/9/14 0.2 um filter (SPAdes) (version 3) | ecosystem: Environmental > Aquatic > Deep subsurface >... | reverse complement strand
CTCTTCTGAAGCCCAAGGCCAGCAAGCCGGAACTACCACTACCAAGGCTGAAGGCAGCAATATGAACCAAAACCAAACCGGACAACCCTTGTGCTCTAAAACCGGACAACTCTATTTGTTGCCAACATCTCGTCGAGTTGTTCGGGACGGAGATATTGTCGGGCGTAGTCTTCATAGACCTTTTCGCGCACAAACACATCGAAGAGGTCGGGATCGATATGATTGTCCAGTTTCATATTGCCAAGTATCTGCAGGGCTCTGGAGATCGGCATCGCCTTTTTGTACGGCCGATCGGAAGCTGTCAGCGCTTCGAAAATATCGGCAATGGCCATGGTGCGCGCCTGCACCGACATCTGTTCGCGAACCAGACCATTGGGATAACCCTTACCATCCATGCGTTCATGATGGCCTCCTGCGAATTCAGGCACATTGCGCAAATGCTTCGGGAAGGGCAAGGACTCGAGCATCTTGATGGTCATGACGATATGATCATTGATGATCTCGCGCTCTTCAGGAAGGAGGGTGCCTTTGGCGATGGTGAGGTTTTTAACTTCCTCCTCGGTTAACAAGGGGACTTCTTCCCTTTCGGCATTGCGCCATGTTTGCGTGGCAATCCGGCGCACCCGGTCCTGATCCTCTTCACGCATGAACTCACCACCGGTGTTACAGCGGCGAAGAAACTGACGATCATCTTCAATTTGCTTTATCTTATCCTGATAGCTTTGTTCTATTTCCCTCAGGGACTCAGCATCATCAGACCTGCAGTTGCGTTTGGCATCCGCATATTCGTAATCGGCCATGAGGTGGAGAGAGGCAAACCGGGCGTTTATCAAATTAATGCGGTCACAAATCGTTTCCAGCTTGGTCGATTTCTCAACGACATATTCCGGTGTCGTGATCTTGCCGCAATCATGAAGCCAGGCGGCGATCTCCAGTTCATATCGTCCGCCATCGTCCAGCGTAAAATCCTGCAAAGGCCCGCTATCCTGCCTGCTTGCTGCTTCCGCCAGCATGAGGGTCAGTTCCGGTACGCGGGTGCAGTGTGCGCCCGTGTGAGTTGATTTTTTATCGATGGCCGTTGCGATCAACTGAATGAAGGATTCGAACAGGATGCGCATCTCTTCGATAAGGCGTTTGTTGGTCAGTGCAACCGCAGCCTGTGAGGCCAGGGATTCCGCCAGCTGCTCATCTCGCTTGCCGAAGGCCGTGATCTCTTTGCCTTCCGCATCCAGGGCGTTAATCAGCTCCAGCACGCCGATGATATCGCCGTTGTGATCCTTCATCGGCACGCACAAGAAAGAGGTCGATCGGTAGCCCGTCTTGGCATCGAAGGCGCGCGTGCCGGAAAAGTCGAAATCGGTGGCGGTGTAGGCATCCGGGATGTTGATGGTCTTATCGTGCAGCACCGAACAGGCGACCACCTGCTCGAGGTTTGCTCTCCCATGTTCGTCATGCAGCCTGACCGGAGGAAACGGGATGTCATTGCCCGTGGTGCCGCCCATGGCGAAGCCAAGGCTGTCGGTACGGATGACCTCAAAACGCAGGTTGCCGTCGTCGTCCATCATGAACAGCGTGCCGGCGTCCGAATGAGTCAGTTTCTTGGCTATGATCAGGATCAGCTCAAGCAGATGTTCCTGACTTTTCTCCCGGGATAAGGCGACCCCAAGCTCATTCAAATCCTTGATGGCGTCCATCGGCTTGTAAATTCTCATAATCCCCCTGTTACAAACTGCGCAACAAACGATTTATCGTAAGAAAGCATAAAACAGAAGGGCGTAAAATAGAAGTTTTATCGGCCCTTGATGTGTCTGTCTGGCGCAAATGGCCGAGGCTTGAGCAGCGCAAGGTTAAACCCTGCGCTGTCTCAGCGGGACGATCAAACCCCCGAATACTGGGCATGTACCTTGCGGGCATGCATGCCCGGGAGTTTATTCAGGGCATCAATCAGGGCCTTGGCGGAAGCAACGACGATGTCGGTGTCCTTGCCCTGGCCGTTGACGATGCGTTCACCGTTCTGCAAACGAACGGTTACCTCGCCTTGTGCATCGGTGCCGGCAGTAATGGCGTTTACCGCATACAAAAGCAGTTTGCCGTTTGGTTCGACCAGCGACTTGATTGCCTTGAATGCGGCATCCACCGGGCCATCACCTTCGGCGGTGGCCTTGTGCGACTGGCCTTCGATCTCCAGTTCGACGGCAGCCACTGGCGTATCGCCGGTTCCGGAAGCGGCATGCAGGCTGATTAATTTGACGCGTTCGGATTCGACGTCATCTCCATGCTCCAGAATAGCCATCAAATCCTCGTCGAAAATGTCCTTCTTCTTGTCGGCCAGCCGCTTGAAGTGTTCGAACACTGCGATCAGTTCATCACCATCCAGCTCAATGCCCAACTCGGCATAGCGCGATTTCAGAGCCGCGCGCCCGGAGTGTTTGCCCAGCACCATGCGGTTGGTTTTCCAGCCGACCGATTCCGGGGTCATGATTTCATACGTTTTCTGATGCTTGAGCATACCGTCCTGATGAATGCCTGATTCATGCGCAAAGGCGTTGGCGCCGACAATCGCCTTGTTCGCCTGCACCGGCATGCCGGTGATCTGGCTGACCAGTTTGGAGGTAGGCACGATTTTTGTCGTGTCGATGCCTGTTTCAATGCTGTAGCGATCTGAACGGGTGCGCAGAATCATTACCACCTCTTCCAGCGAAGCGTTACCCGCGCGTTCGCCCAGACCGTTGATGGTGCACTCCACCTGGCGTGCCCCGTTTTCCACGGCGCTCAGCGAGTTGGCCACGGCCAGCCCCAGATCGTTGTGGCAGTGCACCGAAAAAATCGCCTTATCCGAGTTCGGCACGCGTTCACGCAGCTCTTTGATGCGACCGCCAAACTCCTGTGGGGTCATGTAGCCGACGGTGTCCGGGATGTTGATGACGCGCGCACCAGCGGCAATCGTCGCTTCGATAATGCGGCACAGGAAATCCATTTCCGAGCGACCGGCATCTTCAGCAGAAAACTCCACCTCGGGCGCCAGCGAACGTGCCTGTTTCACGGCAGCCACAGCCATTGCGAGCACCTCGTCCGGCTGCATGCGCAGCTTGGCCTGCATGTGGATGGGACTGGTGGCGATAAATGTATGGATGCGGGCCTGCTCGGCCGGTTTTACAGCCTCGGCAGCGCGCTCAATATCCTTTGGATGGGCACGTGCCAGCCCGGCAATGATCGGACCTCTCACATCGGTGGCGATGCGGTGTACTGCCTCGAAATCACCCGGAGAGGCAATGGGAAAGCCCGCTTCGATGATGTCCACGCCGAGCACGGCCAGCGCATGCGCAACGCGCAGCTTCTCATCCAGATTCATCGAGCAGCCGGGCGACTGCTCGCCATCACGCAGGGTGGTATCGAAGATGTACAAACGGTCGGACATGGGGTTCTCCTATCTTTGCCGATTCTGCCGGTTTGCCGGGTGCGGCGTCTAGTTCTTTGCGACCCCTAAAAAACAACAAGGCCGCAGGATGTGGCTGCGGCCTTGATTAATAAGTCATGGAATGATTTCCGGACTAATACCTCACATACCGCACTTTCGCCTGCCTAGAAGTAGCAGACGATGATGGGTCGGAAGCAGACGAAATTCATTCATACGGCGGAGTAAAGCATTGCCCATCGGGGCTGTCAATCCGGGTTGCTTACAGACCTCCCGGCTTACGGGGCCTCGTTGTCCGGGGTGTCCGGTTCATCGTGCTGGATTTCTTTCTTGTGCCGGCCGGTAATGCCGAGCAGGACGCCATGAATACAGTAGGCCAGTACCAGCACGAACAGGAAGGTATGCGGATTGACCATGACGAAGGCAATGACCACCAGCATGATGAGCAGCAATATCGCCGGTTTACGTTGTTTGAGATCCACATCCTTGCCGGCAAAAAAGGGAACATTGCTGACCATCAGCCAGGCCAGCGAGACGGAAATGGCGAACCACAACCAGGGGATGGGGTCGAACCCGGCATCCTCATGGAACAGTACGGCCGTGGCGATAAGCATGGCGGATCCAGGGGTGGGCAAGCCGTTAAAGAATTTCTTGCTCTGGGTATCCAGCTGCACATTGAAGCGGGCCAGGCGCAGTGCGGCACCGGCAGCAAGTAGAAAGGCTGCCATCCAGCCTGCCTTGTGTAGTGGTGCCAGCGCCCACATATACATCAATACGGCTGGTGCGATGCCGAAGGACAACATATCGCACATGGAGTCGTACTGAGCGCCGAAATCGGATTCGGCATGCAGCAGGCGGGCAACCCGACCATCGAGAATGTCGAAGATGGCCGCAGCAATCAGCGCCCAGGCGGCCAGTTCGAAGCGGCCCTGAACAGCCGCGATCAATGCATAGAAACCTGCAAAGAGGCCCGCCGTTGTGAACAGGCTGGGCAGGATATAGATGCCGCGTTCGCGGACAGAATTCACCTTACTCATTGGATGGTTCGCCCTTGCCTAGTGAGGGTCTGTGCAGGAGAAGAAGGTTTATCGCTCATACGCGATAAGCTACATGCATCCGGCGACTTGCCAATACATTGAGCCTTATGTGTTGCATTTATATCCCGGCGGTGGAAATTGGCATGCCCCTGGTTCAGCCTGCAGTGTAGGGAATTAAACGAGTAACGATGTGTATGATGAGCTACAATGCAACATAAAAAGTCAGCAATGGAGAAAGCGATAACGATGAAAGGAGGACGGACAGGCTTGCGATTCTTGCTATTCCTTGGCTGTCTTCTGCTGCCGGCAGGGCTCAGGGCGGAACCGCTCAGCCTGCAACAGGCGGTGGATTTGGCGCTGGCGCACGCCCCGGCTGTGCAGGCTGCCGAGGCCGGGCGTGATGCTGCGGCCGAGGATGAGGCACTGGGCCGTTCCTGGTTGTTGCCCTATATCGAGGCCAGCGGTTCTATTCAGCGGCGCAGGCATAATACGGCCTACGATACGCCGCAAACCCTGTTTAAAAACGACCTGAACTACAACGAGAACACCATTGGCGTGCGTGTGGTGCAGTCGCTATTCGATCTGGAGCGCTGGGCCGGTTACCGGCAGGGGGAGCTCTCCGCCGAGTCGGGAGAACTGCGTCTGCGTCTGGAACGCCAGCGCTTGATGCTGGAAACGGTGCAGGCATTTCTTGATGCGATGACGGCGCAGGCGGCATTGAGTGCTGCCGGGGCACGCGAGACTGCAGCGCAGAAGCTGGCCGTACAGGCTGAAGCAGCGCAGCGCGTTGGCACCGCAGCCATGCCCGAACGGCTTGATGCCGAGGCGCGCCGCGATCTGGCGAAAGCCGACCGTTTGCGCGCCGAAAACGATCTGGATCAGGCCCGATCCCGGCTGGCTTCGTTGATCGGAAGTTCCGTGGATGGGCTGAATCCACCTCAGTTTGCTGATGTCACTGCCGATCTGGCGAACATGAAACCGGAGGCGTGGGAAGAGAAAGCGGCGGCTCAGGCGCTGCCCGTGCAGCTCGCCGGGGTGCAGTTCGGTGTAGCAGAACAGGGCAAGCGGAAAGCACTGGGCGGTGCCCTGCCCAAGGTTGAAGCTTTCGGGCAAATCAGTCGTGACCGCTCATCCGATACGATATTGAACCGGGGCGTGACGGTGCGCGATCAGGCCATTGGCGTGCAGGTGAAGATGCCGCTTTATGCTGGCGGTGGCACCACGGCACAGATGCGCAAGAGCGAGAAAGAGGCTCTGCAGGCCGAATTTCTAATGGCCGACGATGTCCGTCTTGCAAGGCTCACAGCACGACAGGCCTTTCTCGCCATGCGGGCCGCAGGTGCGCAGCTTGAGGCGACGCGGCAATCCGTCCTTTCTACCAGCAGGGCCGCTGATGCCGCGCATCTCGGGCATGATGTCGGTCTGCGCAGCATCAGCGAAGTGCTCGATGCAGATGAGCGGACCTTTACTGCGCAAAAGAATCTGGCCGCAGCCTCGGCGCAGTATGTGTTCGCCGCGTTGCAGCTGCGGGCGAGCGTCGGTGAGCTGACCGGCAGACCTTTGCCGGCCGTGTTCGGTGAGTTGCCATGAAACATGCGTGTCCTGTCGATCAGGCTGATGCAGCGAGGAGTAAGATATGAAAAAAGTTCTGCGTCTGTTGATTCCCCTGCTTATCCTTGCTGCCGCCGTCGGCTTCTGGAGAGCACAGAGTCATAACGGGGAATCGGATGGCGTGAATCTAAACCTCTACGGCAATGTCGATATGCGCGAAGTGGGCTTGGCCATCAACGGTGTCGGTCGCATTGCGGACATGCTTGCGCGTGAGGGTGAGCTGGTCAGCAAGGGGCAACTTTTGGCCAGACTGGACAGTGATCGCTTGCAGGCCCTGGTAGCTAGAGCAGCCGCCCAGGTTGAGATGCAACAGGCGGTTGTTGCCCGGCTAGAGGCAGGTAATCGCCCCGAGGATATTCGCAGGGCAGGAGCCGATCTTGCAGCCGCCAGGGCACAGGCAAAGGATGCGGCGCGCACGGCGGCGCGTCTGCAAAGCCTGAGCAGCCGTGATTTGGCTTCCCGCGAACTGGCCGACAATGCAGCTACAGCAGCGGCGGCTGCGCATGAGCGGGTGAAGGCGGGCAGCGAGATACTGCAGCTGGCGGAGCTGGGGCCAAGGTCCGAGGATATCGATGCGGCTCGTGCGCAGTTGAAAGAAGCACAGGCGCAGCTGGCACTGGCTAATAAGGAATTGGCCGAGGCCGCCCTGTATGCCCCGTCCGATGGCATGATTCGCAACCGCATCCTTGAACCCGGCGATATGGCCAGTCCGCAACGCCCGCTCTACACCCTGGCCATCACCAATCCCTTGTGGGTGCGCGCTTATGTATCGGAAACCGATCTCGGGCGGGTGCGTCCGGGTATGACCGCTGAAGTGAGCACCGACAGCTTCCCGGGCAAAGAGTATCGCGGCTGGATAGGTTATATCTCGCCGAGCGCCGAATTCACACCGCAGTCGGTGCAGACCGAGGAAATGCGCACGCAACTGGTGTATCAGGTGCGTATTTATGTATGCAATCCGCAAGGCGAGTTGCGCCTCGGTATGCCGGCAAGCGTGCATATCTCGCTTAAGCAGGCGCAGACGGCACCGGGCGGCAACGATCCCTGCCACGGGCAGGAATGACTGAAATCATAGTTGCCGAACCGGTTGCTGTTTTTACCGGGGTCGGCAAATCCTTTGTGGCGGGCAAGCGCCGTGTCGAAGCCTTGCGCGGGGTCAGCGCCCGGCTGCGTGCGGGTTGCGTGACCGGGCTGATTGGTCCGGACGGGGCTGGCAAAACCACCCTGATGCGCTTGCTGGCCGGACTGCTTAAACCTGATGCAGGCGAGATTCATGTGCTCGGGCAGGATGTGATTGGCGAGCCGTTGCGGGTGCAGCAGTCGCTTGGCTACATGCCGCAGCGTTTCGGTCTGTATGAGGATCTGAGCGTGCAGGAAAATCTTGATTTGTATGCCGACCTGCAATGTGTTGCGCACGCCGCGCGACCTGAAAGATATGCAGAACTGATGCACATGACAGGACTTGCTCCGTTCACCCATCGCCTTGCCGGCCAGCTCTCCGGCGGCATGAAACAGAAACTCGGGCTGGCATGTGCGCTGGTGCGTTCGCCCAAACTCCTGTTGCTTGATGAGCCGACCGCAGGTGTCGATCCGGTATCGCGCCGCGAGTTGTGGGAAATTGTCTATCGTCAGGTCGAACAGGCGGGGATGAGTGTGCTGTTCAGCACGGCCTACCTCGATGAGGCGGAACGCTGCGACGATCTTTTGCTGCTGCATCAGGGGCAACTGCTGGGGCAGGGAAAGCCTGCTGAATTCAGCAGCCGGATGCAGGGGCGAATATTCAATGTCAGCAATGGATCAGAATCCCGGCGCAGGCTGCAACAGCAATTGGTACAACAGGAATCGGTGCTGGATGCGCTGATTCAGGGCGAGGCGGTGCGACTGGTGATGCACGAGGGCCGCAGTCCGCAAGGTGAGGTATGGGCGAAGGGCCTGAAAATTGAGCAGGCCGCGCCGCGCTTTGAGGATGCCTTTGTTGCCATGCTGGGCGGCGTTGGAGCGATAGCCCCGGAGGCGGTGCATGCAGCGGCCACTGTAACTGCGAAGAACGGGCCGGTGATCGAGGTGGCAGATTTATCGCGTAATTTCGGTGAATTCCAGGCCGTGAAGAGCATCGGTTTTCATGTTGAGCGCGGCGAGGTGTTCGGTCTGCTGGGTGCCAACGGTGCGGGTAAATCAACCACCTTCCGCATGCTCTGCGGGCTGCTGCCGGCAAGCAGCGGCAGTCTCACCGTTGCAGGGATGAATCTGCGTGATGCTCCGGCCAGTGCGCGTAGCCGCATTGGCTATATGTCGCAGCGCTTTTCGCTGTATGGCACGCTCAGCGTGCTGGAAAACCTGCGCTTCTTCAGCAGCGTCTACGGCCTGTCGGGCAAGGGGCGGCGTGCACGCATCGACTGGGCTTTTGAGCGTTTCGACCTGCACGATATTGCCGACACGGCGAGCGATGATTTATCACTTGGCTACAAACAACGGCTGGCCATGGCCGCGGCACTGCTGCACGAGCCGGATATCCTGTTTCTCGACGAGCCGACCTCGGGTGTCGATCCGTTGGCCCGGCGCGAGTTCTGGCAGCGCATCAATCTGCTGGCCGAACAGGGGGTGACCGTGCTGGTCACCACGCATTTCATGGAAGAAGCGGAATACTGTGACCGCCTGGTGATTATGGCCGAGGGAAGCATTCTGGCTTCTGGCACTCCTCAGGCCATCAAGCAGACGGCGGCGGCCACGGGTGAAAAGGTGGCGACAATGGAGGATGCCTTTATCGCGCTCATCCAGCGGGAGGCTGCGTGATGATCAGCGGCATGCGAATGCGCGGTCTGATGCGCAAGGAATTCCTGCAGATATGGCGTGATCCGAGCAGCATTGCGATTGCCTTTGTGCTGCCGGTGTTGTTGTTGTTTATTTTCGGCTACGGCGTGTCGCTCGATGCCAAGCATGTACCGATTGCGCTGGTCGTGGAGCAGCAGGATGCGGCGACGGCCTCGTTCACCGGCGCCTTTCGTAAGCTGGATTATTTCGCGCCGCTTCCATTTGCCAATATGCGGGATGCGGAAGAGGCCATGCGGGAAGGCGAGGTGGAGGCGATTTTGCATCTGAAGAGCGATTTCGGTCGCACGATTTTTCAGCCGGGTGGCGCGCCAGCGCAGCTCATCGTTAATGGCGTGAACGCCAACACGGCAAGGCTGATCAGTGGTTATGCGACGGGTGTTTGGGCCACGTGGCTGCAACAGTATGCAGCGCTCAATGCGCGGTCGTTTAACGTCCCGGTCATGGTGCAAAGTCGGGTGTGGTTCAACAGTGAGTTGAAGAGCCGCAACTATCTGGTCCCTGGCCTGATTGCTGTGATTATGACGTTGATCGGGGCACTGCTCACTGCGCTTGTGGTATCGCGTGAATGGGAACGGGGCACGATGGAGTCGTTGATGGCCACACCGGTCTCAATGAGCGAAATCCTGCTCGGCAAGATCATTCCCTATTTCCTGCTTGGTACCGGTGGCATGCTGCTTTCTGTGGCCATGGCTGTGTGGCTGTTCGGCGTGCCGCTGCACGGGTCTTTCTTCCTGCTCTTCGGGGTTGCCTCGCTGTTTCTGCTGGTGGCGCTCGGTATGGGCCTGCTGATTTCCACGGTAGCCAAAAATCAGTTTGTTGCCTCGCAGATCGCGCTGGTCGTTACCTTCCTGCCGGCCTTCCTGCTTTCCGGTTTCATCTTCGAAATTGCCAGTATGCCGCAGGTTGTGCAGTTCATTACGCATATCATCCCGGCGCGCTATTTTGTTGCCCTGCTGCACACCCTGTTCATGGCTGGAAATATCTGGTCCGTGATTGTTCCCAATACGCTGGCCCTGGCCATCATGGCACTGTTTTTCATGGGGCTGGTGTGGCGGATTTCCCGCAAGAGGCTTGATTGATGGGTTCCCTGCGACGCATTTTAGCCCTGATGGGCAAAGAGTTTCTTGCCCTGTTAAAGGACAATAAGGGACGCTTTGTGCTCATCGGCCCGCCCATCATCCAGTTGATGGTGTTCGGGTATGCCGCGAGCTTCGACCTTAATCATGTGCCGTACGCCATCTACAACGAAGACGGTGGAGCCGCCTCGCGCGCACTGGTGGCTCGTTTCGAGGGCGCACCGGCCTTCGATGTTGCGACCATCCTCCACCACGACAGTGAGATTAAATCGCTGATCGATGACAAGCAGGTGCTGCTGGTGGTGCATATCGGACAACAGTTCAGTCGTGATCTGGCACTTGGCCAGTCTGCGCAGCTGCAGTTGATTGTTGACGGGCGAAATTCCAACACGGCGCTGATTATCCTGGGTTATGCCCGTAGCATTGTGCTGGGATTCAATGAGTCACAACTGCTTGCGGCGGGAGCTACCGGTCTGCCGGTGCATATCCAGACGCGAGCCTGGTTCAATCCCAATCTGCAAAGCCGCTGGTTCCTGATTCCGGGGATTGCCGGGCTGATTACGCTGGTGGTTACCATGATGGTCATTTCCCTTTCCGTGGCGCGTGAACGTGAGCAGGGCACCTTCGATCAGTTAATGGTTACCCCGCTACGCCCCTTCGAAATCCTGCTCGGCAAGGCCCTTCCCGGCTTTATTATCGGTGGCCTTGAGGGGACGCTGGTGATTCTGGTGGCGGTATTCTGGTTCGAGATTCCGCTGCTTGGCTCGCTTGTGACGCTGTACACCGGTCTGGCGCTGTTCCTGCTGTCGGCTATCGGTATCGGACTGATGATTTCATCCATGGCCGTTACCCAGCAGCAGGGATTTCTGGGTGCCTTCCTGTTCATTGTTCCTGCCATTCTGCTCTCCGGCTTTGCCACGCCGATTGAGAACATGCCCGAGGTGCTGCAATACATCACGCTGGTCGATCCGATGCGCTATCTGATGGTGATTCTGCGTGGCGTATTTCTGGAGGGAACAAGCTTTACCATGCTGATTCCGCAGTTCTGGCCGCTGGCGATCATTGGCGTGGTTACGCTGAGCTTTGCTGCGTGGCTGTTTCGCCACAGGATGTACTAGGCGTCGCGCCTTGGCTGGCTGCATTGCAGACAGCAGCGCTTTGTAACAGCTTCCAGCTTACTTGTGCAGAGCGGTGAAAATCAATTCCGCCAGTTTTTCCGAGATGCCGGGGGCGGCGGCGAGCTGATCACGCCCGGCTTTTTTGACGCCATCAATTCCGCCGAAATGTTTCAGCAGGGCCAATCGTCGGGCCGGTCCTATGCCGGAAATGGTATCCAGCGCTGAGGCAAACATATTGGCCTGCTTGCGTTTGCGCATATACGAGCCTGCGAAGCGGTGCGCCTCGTCGCGCACCCGGGCGATAAGCAGCATGGCCGGTGAGTGTTTGCCCGGTTTGAGCGGTTTACCGATGTCGCTTTCGCCATTGCCGCCCCATGAAGGCCACAGGGTTTCCTCTCCCACCTTGCGGCTTACGCCCTTGGCTACGCCCAGCAGCCTCATTGTCGAGAAGCCGGCATCGGCTGCCGCCTGCATGGCGATGGCCAGTTGTCCCTTGCCGCCGTCGATCAGCATGAGATCGGGCTCGGGCAGAGCCTCCTCGCGGATGGCGCGGAAGAAACGGGTCAGTACGGCCTGCATGGCGGCGTAGTCGTCACCGGGGTTCACATCGTCGAGCTTGTAGCGGCGGTAGTGATCCTTGTCCGGTCCGTTCCAGCCGGCATAAACAATGGCGGCGACCATCTGCTTGCCACCCAGGTGCGCGTTGTCCACGGCGGCAAGGGTTTGCGGTATCGAATCAAGTGAGAGCAGGCCTGCCAGTGCCTCGAAAACAGGTTCCTGACTGCTGGCCGCACGGCTGGCCAGCGACTGTTTCCCTGCGTGTGCCACCCGCTTGAGCCAGTCGTGGCGCGAGCCGCGTTGCGGTGCCCGCACCTCACATTTTCCTGCCGGGTGCAGCAGCTTGAGCAGGCGCTGCAATTCGGCGGTGTCAGTCGACTTTGCCTCTACCAGCAATTCGGAAGGCGGCGCATCACTGCGGTAGCGTTCGATACACAGCGACTGCAATATTTCCAGCGCATCGGCATCAGAGGCCTGATCCACGCGCAGGGTATGGGTGCCGAGATCGCGCCCGGCGCGGCGCACACCGATGCTCACGGCCACGCCGCCCGGATGGCGCGCTATGGCCAGCGCATCGGCATTGCCCGGTAAATCTCCTGATTCGCTGCCGGCCAGGATACTGCGCAGCGCGCGGATTTTATCCCGCAAATCCGCAGCAAGTTCGAAATCCAGAGCTTCCGATGCCTCTTGCATCTCCGCCTGCCAGTTTTTCAGCAGGCTGTCGTCGCTGCCCTTGAGGAAGCCGCGTGCCTCGTCCACCTGTTGACGGTAGGTATTCTCCGACACCACATCGCAGCAGGGTGCGGAACAGCGGCCGATCTGGTACTGCATGCAGGGCCGTGAGCGGTTGTTGAACACCGAGTCCTCGCAGTCCCGGATGCGGAACAGGGTCTGCATCTGGTGCAGGCTGACATGCACGGCACCTGCATCGGGGAAGGGGCCGAAGTATTCGCCCATTTTTTTGCGGCTGCCGCGATGCAGCATCAGGCGCGGAAAGGCTTCATCGGTGAGCAGGATGTAGGGGTAGGTTTTGGAATCCTTGAGCAGCACGTTGTAGCGCGGCTTGAGCTGCTTGATGAGGTTGTGCTCCAGTACCAGCGCATCGGCCTCGCTTGGCGTAACCGTGAAATTGAGGTCGCGAATCTGCCTGACCATGGCCTGGGTTCGAGGGGACTCAGGCAGGCGCTGAAAGTAGCTGGATACCCGTTTCCTCAGATTGCGTGCCTTGCCGACATACAACACCTTGCGTCCGGCATCGAGCATGCGATACACCCCCGGCTCGCGCGGCAGGGTGGAGAGATCAATCGGTGCTTCCATCCACATGGGGGCGATATTACCTGTATTACCTGTTCTTTATACCCTGTGGCACTGCATGTGCAGATGAATACAGGGGGCTAGAAGTCAGGCGATGGGCTTTTTCCATGTGCCGGCGAAGAAACAGGAGCCTATCGGTTGGCGTTTGCGTTCGGCGAGTTCAATGCTCTGGAAGCCTTCGTCGAGCTTGGCGGCGGCGGCCTGATAGCCGAGGGCGATGACGGCCATCGGGGTGGCATCGTTGGGTATGGCGAATGTCTTGCGCGCGGCATCGCTATCGAAGCCGCCCATCTGGTGACTGGCCAGGCCGAGGGCCTCGGCTTGCAGGCAGAAGGAAATCGCCGCCTGACCGCTGTCGTATTCACCCCAGCGATTGGGCTTGCCGCTGCGAAACTGGGTAGAGGCGCAGACCAGCAGCAGGACCGGGGTATTTTTGGCCCATTCCTGATTCTTCGGAGCAAGGATAGCCAGCAGCTTTTCCCAGCTGGCTGCATCGCTTGCTTTGTCGCAGACGATGAAGCGCCACGGCTCATCGCCGAAACAGGACGGCGCCCAGCGCGCCGCTTCCATGCAGGCCAGCAGTGTTTCGCGGCCCACAGGTTTGTCGGCTGCAAAGGCGCGCGGACTCCAGCGGTTGGCCAGGATGGGGTGAATTTCTGCTTCGGAATTGCTGCGTATCTGGCTCATGTGAGATCCCTCCATGCTCAGCTCAGGAACAAGCTTTCTTGGCAGCACAGACTAGGCAATAAATGTTAGTCTGTCCTCCGTTGAACATATTCATGGCAAGGGAGAATGATTTTGGCAGAGGCAGGAAAAATGAATGCGTATTCACGCCCAAACGTAAAGTACAGCGGGCTTCTTCTCATGCTTGCCATGCTGCTGGTGTTCGCTGGCTGTAGCTCGAATGAAAAAACGGATGTGATGTTTGAATGCGCATCGCCTTCAGGCGCGAAGGTGGCGACGTTCTATCGTGTCTCTACAGGCAGCGGTCCGGGCGATCAGGAAATGAAGCTCAATATCCGCCCGGCAGACAAGTCCTTCGATGCCGGCATGCAGAGTTTTTCATTCCGTCACGGCTACGATGCCATCATTCACTGGCAATCGGAAAGCGCCATGCGCGTTGAATACCCGCAGGGTTCGGAAGTAACGAACCAGGAGAATGCCATCTTCGGCACCAGCCAGACTTTCAGCTCAACCGACACTATCCAGATCACCTATTCGGAGCTTCCCTCCACTCATGGCTACTTCATGGTGGAGCAGCGCTGTTTTAAATAGCCAGCTTAAATTCGTTCGGTCGTGACATAGTAAACGCGATTTAGGTGTCAGCCGGGCAGCAGGAAGGCTGGAGGATTGTCGGGTTGCCAGATGGGATAACGGTGCATGGCGTCTGAGAACAAGTCGCTTTCAGTCCAGCCGGTGAGCCAGGCTTGCAGGCGGGGGTGTTCGAGGTGGGCGAACCAGTCGGGATCGGTAGCGGCAAACTGGCGGACGAAGGGAAAGATGGCGATGTCGGCCAGCGAGGCATGTGGACCGAACAGGAAATCGTTGTCATTCAGCAGGGTCTCAAGCTTACATAGGAAGGCGCATGCTTCAGTGCGATGGTATAGCGGGTCGGCTTTTTCAGTCGCGTAGCGATCCGGGTATTTATAGCGATCCAGATGCTGTTTGAATTCGCTATCGTTTTGTTCGATCAGATCCAGCATGTCGTCCAGGTGAGCGTCCACAGGTTTCAGCCATGCAGTCACATCGGACTGACTCAACGCCCACAGCATGATGTCGAGGCTTTCCTCCAGTACCGAGCCATCGGCAAAAAGAAGCACCGGCACAGTGCCCTTGGGGGATACTTCGAGCATCTGTGCAGGCTTGTCGCCTAAATCAACCTCGCGCAGTTCGCACTGCACTTCGCCGATGATGAGCGCCATGCGGGCGCGCATGGCGTAGGGGCAGCGCCGGAAGGAAAATAAAATCGGCAGGGCGGACATGATTAATTGAGGCTGCCCGGTACGGCCAGCGTGAAAGGGGCAATCTGTGTTTCGAATTCGGTGCCGTCGGCTGCGCGCATCTGATAGCTGCCCTGCATGCAGCCGATGGGCGTATCCAGTATGCAGAAGCTTTGATAGCTGTGTTCATCGCCTGGCTGGATATCGGGTTGTTCGCCGATCACCCCCTCGCCCTCGACCTCCTGCACCCGGCCATCGGCATCAGTGATGACCCAGTGGCGGCGCAGCAGTTGCGCAGCAATGTTCCCCTCGTTATGGATGGTGACATGGTAGATGAACACGAAGCGGCCCTCATCCGCATCGGAGTGTTCCTCAGCGAATTCCGGGCGTACCCGCACGTTGATCTGGTAAGTAGTTTGATTCATGAGTCAAAGGGTAGCAGGTGAAGCGATAGAAAAAAGACTATAAGAAGGAGGTCTTTTTCTAACCATCATGCCCGCGTAGGCGGGCATGATGGGAATGCTGCTGGGATTCAGGCGAGCTGTTGCCTGATTTCTACTTGTCGCGGGGTTTGCGTTTGGGGCCGCCGTGCATCGGGCGCTTGGCACCGCGAGCATCCGGCTTTCCCCTTCCGCCTTTATGGGAGGATGGTTTGCGCTCAAAGGATTTTCGTGGGCCTGCTTTTTGCGAGCTGCCGCCGCCAAGCTTGGAGATATCCATCGGATGTCCCAGGACGCGGGTTTTTTGCAGATCGCTGAAGATGTGCTTGGGCATGCCTTCAGGCAGGTCCACGGTGGAGTAATCCTCATGGATGTCTACCCGGCCGATATACTCACCTGACAGTCCGGCCTCATTGGCGATGGCGCCAACAATGTGCGATGCCTGCACGCCGTGGGCCGAGCCGACTTCGATGCGGAAACGCTCCTTGCCGGGTTCGACATCACGGGGGCGTTCGCTGCGTACCGGACGCTCACTACGTTCTGACCTTTCAACACGTGCGGGGCGTTCGCCACCGGCATCCACGCCTGACTCACGCTGCATGCGCTTGATGCTCGGACGCCTGTCTTCAGGGATTTCCTGACGGGCAGGGCGATCATGCCGGCTGCGTTCTTCGACACTGCGATCGTTGGCAGAGAGCAGCAGGGGGGCATCTCCCTGCAGCATCTTGGCCAGAGCGGCGGCGATTTCCTGACCCGGTACGTTGTGGTCCTGTTCGTACTGCTCGATGATGTTGGCAAAGGTTTCTAGCCCGCCCGAGGACAGTGTGTCGGTGATGCGCTGCTTGAAGTCGGCGATGCGACGGTCATTGATCTGCTCGGTGGTCGGCATGACCAGTTGCTCAACCTTCTGACGTGTGGCCCGTTCGATGGAGGAGAGCATGCGCTGCTCGCGTGGTGCGACAAACAGAATTGCATCGCCCTTACGACCGGCACGGCCGGTACGCCCGATGCGGTGCACATAAGATTCGGTATCGTGTGGGATATCGTAGTTGATGACATGCGAAATGCGCTCCACATCAAGTCCACGCGCTGCGACATCGGTGGCAACCACAATATCCAGCTTTCCCTTTTTCAGCTGGCCGACAATCTTCTCGCGCTGGCTTTGCTGAATGTCGCCATTCAGGGCAGTGGCGCCATAGCCGCGCGCCTCCAGTCGTTCGGCAACCTCTACGGTGGCCGTCTTGGTGCGCACGAAAATCAGTACGCCATCAAAGGGCTCAAATTCCAGAATACGGGTTAGTGCATCCATCTTGTTCTTGCCGCTGACCATCCAGTAACGCTGGCGGATGGTAGACGCAGTCGTGGTTTTCTCGGCAATGGTTACATGTTCGGGATTGTTTAGATGTGCATCGGCGATGCGTCGAATAGCGCTCGGCATGGTGGCTGAAAACAGCGCGGTCTGACGGCCCTTCGGGGTGTGCTCAAGGATCCAGTCCACATCGTCGATAAAGCCCATGCGCAGCATTTCATCGGCCTCATCAAGCACCAGCGCCTGCAGGGATTCGAGCTTGAGCGTGCCGCGACGGATGTGATCCATGACCCGGCCCGGTGTGCCGACGATTACCTGCGGATTGCGCTTGAGTTGCCTGAGCTGAATTTCGTAGCTCTGACCGCCGTATACCGGTAGCACATGGAAGCCGGGAATGTGATGGCCGTATTGCTGGAATGCCTCGGCGACCTGAATGGCCAGCTCGCGCGTCGGTGCCAGCACCAGTATCTGCGGCAACTTCGCGTCCATATCGAGGCGGGAGATTAGCGGCAGGGCGAATGCGGCGGTTTTGCCGGTGCCTGTCTGCGCCTGTCCAAGCACGTCGCGCCCTTTTAGTAGTAAGGGAATTGTCTGCGCCTGAATCGGGGTCGGCTGTTCATAGCCAAGTGCCTGCACGGCAAGCAGCATCTGCTCGTCTAGGCCGAGTTCGGAGAATAAAGTGGGATTGTTCATCGGGGTTCACCTGCGTTCAGGGTTCGGCCCTGATGTGAGAATATCGTAGAAAGTCAGGGTCGCTCATTTTTTAAGTCCGGCGCCTTGCGGGGCGCAGTATAGTCGAAACGGTAGAATAAAGCACGATACCGGTTTTTGCTCTATTGCAGGCAGGGTGGTAAATCCATGATTGTGCTCGACTCTGCGTCTCCTAGACTAAGTCGTGAGCTGCTTACCAAGGGCTTTTAGCCATCCAGCATTCGAGGTGCACCATGTCCAATAATGATTTCGATCTTCTCATCGTCGGCTCCGGTCCGGCAGGCCAGCATGCTGCGCTGCATGCGGCGCGCATGGGTAAAAGGGTTGGCATCATTGAACGCAAGCCGAGGATTGGCGGGGCGGGCCTGCAAACGGGAACCATACCCAGTAAGGCGCTGCGCGAAGTCGCCTATCTGGCCTCTCGTGCCGGGCGCAGGGGAATGCGCGGCGCATTCGGCGGCGGGGTGTTGCGTCCGCATGGTCTTCTCGCCGAAGCCATTCGGCAGAAGGAAATGGTCATCGCCCAGCAGGAGTCGGTGATTCTCAATCGCCTGATGCGCAGCGGCGTGGCCCTGATTCCGGGCGAGGCGAGTTTCGCCGGTCCGAATGCGCTGGACGTGCTCACGCCCAACGGCGAGGTGCGCCAGCTGCATGCCCAGGTCATTGTGCTGGCAACAGGCTCCCGTCCGCGGCGCCCTTCGGATGTTCCCTTCGACAAGGCTTCGGTGCTGGATTCAACCTCTATTCTAAGGCTCCGCCATTTGCCTGGTTCCATGACCGTAGTCGGTGGAGGTGTGATTGCCTGCGAATTCACCTGCATATTCGCCTCGCTCGGCGTGGAAGTGAGCGTGGTGGATAGCCACAGTCAGGTGCTTTCCTATCTGAGTGAGGACGTGGTGTCGGCGTTAACCGATGCGATGCTCTCGCTGGGTGTGAAATTTCATTTGAATAATCGTGTGGTGGCCATTCGCCGGGAGGATGAACGGGTGCATACGCGGCTCGAATGCGGTGAGGAAATTATCTCCGATGCCCTGCTCTATGCCCAGGGCAGGGAACCGAACAGCAGCTATCTGAAGCTGGATCAGGCCGGCGTGCAGGTGGATGGCGGCTGGATCGGGGTGAATGAGTTTTTTCAGAGTAGTGTGCCGCACATCTATGCTGTCGGCGATCTTATCGGCCGCCCGGCCCTGGCTGCGACAGGTATGGAGCAGGGACGCATTGCAGTCATGCATGCCTTTGGCGAGAAGGCGCCGAAAATGGCGGATAATATGCCCATGGCCATCTATACCATTCCCGAGATTTCATACGTCGGCAAAACCGAGAAGGAATTGCGTGCGGAGGGTGTCGATTATGTGGTCGGGCGCGGGCGGTTCAGCGACAGTGCCCGCGGCCAGATTATTGGTGAGGAGACCGGTCTGCTGAAGCTCAATGTGGAGCGCGCTACACGCAAAATTCTCGGTGTGCATATCGTCGGCGAATCGGCCAGTGAGTTGATTCATATCGGGCAGTTGGTGATGAATCTGGGTGGTACGGTGACTGATCTGGTGCGTAATGTGTTCAACTATCCGACCCTGGCCGAATGTTACAAGCTGGCAGCACTCGATTGTCTGGCGGTGCTACACCGGGATTCCGAGGGGGCCTAGCTGGCTTGAAAGGCCTCGATGAGCGCTGCCTTTAGTGCAGGGTGTTCATCGAGGTTTTCGATGCCCAGATGCCTGTGTGCAATGGGTTGCAGGATGCGGTGAATTGCCTCCTCCTGCCAGGCCTTTTGCAGGCCGTCTATATCCAGGGCGCCATCTTCAAGAAACCCAGCGGCAAGGCCCCTTGGTTCGGAAAAGATAATGGGTTCCATGATCATGACATCCAATTCATAGCTGTAGAGGCCAATGCCGTTCTCGGACGCGAGGGTATGGTAGATGTGTTGTATGGGTTCTTCATGTCGCAGGCAGACATCAAGATCGATGACGGCTGTTGGCTCATACCTGTTGCCTTTGAAATAAAATTCAAGGCTGGCCAGAACGGTGTTTTCCATAATATCCCCTGCGCAATTTGAATTGGTTTACGACAAGAACAGCACGATTCGGGAGCTGATGTTAGCTGCTCTAAAGGGCGTGTCCATGCCTGTGCTTGCCCTCATGGAAGTGGGGATGATGTTCATTTGAGGGGTGCTTCACCTGCCAATTTATGTGGGTTTCGCAGGCTTGACAGTAGACGTTCTGTGTTGATAGTTACGCAACGGCTGAAATGGGTGTCTTCCCACATCGCCGTTTCTGAGGGAAATGTCGTTTTACCGGAGGGGTCATGGGCGCAGAATATCTGGCCACGCAATATGCACCGATATTTATATTTATCGTGATTGCCTTTGCTATGGGTGCCGCCCCGCTTGTGCTCACCGTGCTTGTTGCAGCCCAGAAACCCGATGCCGAGAAGCTTTCCGCCTATGAGTGCGGTTTTGAGGCTTTTGAAGACGCGCGCATGCAGTTCGATGTGCGCTTTTATCTAGTGGCCATTCTTTTTGTTATCTTCGATATTGAAACGGCGTTCATGTTCCCGTGGGCCGTTGTGTTGGACTCCATCGGTCTGTTCGGCCTGATTGAAATGCTGCTCTTCCTGTTCATTCTGGTTGTTGGTTACGTCTATGCCTGGAAGAAGGGGGCGCTGCAATGGGAATAGAAGGTATTCTCAGCAAGGGTTACGTCACCACCACGGCTGATAAGGTCATCAACTGGGCGCGCACTGGCTCACTGTGGCCGATGACCTTCGGTCTGGCCTGCTGTGCTGTGGAGATGATGCATGCGGGCGCTTCGCGTTATGATCTGGATCGTTTCGGTGTGGTGTTTCGGCCGAGTCCGCGCCAGTCCGATGTGATGGTTGTCGCCGGTACGCTGTGCAACAAGATGGCGCCGGCGCTACGCAAGGTGTACGACCAGATGTCCGAGCCGCGCTGGGTTATCTCGATGGGTTCCTGCGCCAACGGTGGCGGCTATTATCATTATTCCTATTCTGTCACGCGCGGCTGCGATCGCATTGTGCCGGTGGATATTTATGTGCCGGGATGCCCGCCGACTGCGGAGGCATTGCTGTATGGCATCATTCAGTTGCAGGAAAAAATCAAACGAACCAATACGATTGCGCGGTAGGGGTTGATGGGTAAGAAAGCGGCAAAAGAACAGGTTGTATCTGCAGACGTCGAGGCGCTGAAAAAGCAGTTTGGCGGGCAGGTGTTGGCGGCCGTGCAGGGTATTGATATGCCCACGGTGACGTTGGCCTACAAGTCGATTGTCGAGGCTTGTCACTTTCTCAAGCAGCAGGGCTATGAGCAGTTGGTGGATCTATGCGGCGTGGATCTGAGTGAGTATCCGGGACACGATCCGAAGGCTCCTCGTTTTCAGGTGGTCTATCATCTGCTGAGTGTTGAGCACAATCGGCGCATTCGCCTGAAGGTGCCGGTCAACGAGCGTGATCTGGTGGGTTCTGTGACCGAGGTGTGGCCGACGGCCAACTGGTTCGAGCGCGAGTGCTTTGATATGTACGGCGTCCTGTTTGTGAACCATCCTGATTTACGACGTCTGTTGACCGATTACGGTTTTGAAGGTCATCCGTTGCGCAAGGATTTCCCGGTGACCGGGCGGGTGGAGATGTTCTTCGACGATGCCCAGTGGCGCTGTGTGTATAAGCCGAACAAATTGGAAAATCGCGTGTTGATTCCCAAGACCTTCCCGGGGGTGGATCGTGGCTGAGATTAAGAACTACACCCTCAATTTCGGGCCCCAGCATCCGGCTGCACACGGCGTGTTGCGCCTGGTGCTTGAGTTGGATGGTGAGGTTGTCCAGCGCGCCGATCCGCATATCGGACTGTTGCATCGCGGTACCGAAAAGCTTTTTGAGTATAAAACCTATCTGCAGAACGTTCCCTACTTCGACCGCTTTGATTATGTCTCCATGATGGCCAATGAGCATGCCTATGCGCTGGCTGTGGAGAAGTTGCTGGGTATCACCCCGCCGGAACGTGCGCAGTATATTCGCGTTATGTTCGCCGAGCTGACGCGTATTCTTAATCACACCATGTGGCTGGGTGCAGTGGCGCTGGATATCGGCGCAATGACCGTGTTCCTGTATTGCTTCCGCGAGCGCGAGGATATCTTCGATTTCTACGAAGAGGTGTCTGGTGCGCGCATGCATGCCGCTTACTTCCGTCCGGGCGGTGTGTCGCTGGATTTGCCGGATGGGTTGCTGGAAAAGATTACCAAATTCACCGAAAGCTTTCCGGGCTATGTCGATGAGTACGACACCCTGCTCAAGGAAAACCGCATCTGGAAACAGCGCAATGTGGACATCGGCATTGTCGACAAGGAGGCCGCTTTGGCCTGGGGCTTTACCGGCCCGATGATTCGCGGTTCCGGCGTTGCCTGGGATCTGCGCAAGACCCAGCCCTATGATGTCTATGACAAGATGGATTTCGACATCCCTGTCGGTGTGACCGGCGACTGCTATGATCGTTACCTTGTGCGCGTTGAGGAGATGCGTCAGTCGAATGAGATCATCAAGCAATGCATTATCTGGTTGGCGAACAATCCGGGGCCGATCAAGGTGGATGATTACAAGCTGACCAGTCCGCCGCGCGATGCCATGAAAGATGATATGGAAGCCCTGATCCATCACTTCAAGTATTTTTCCGAGGGTTATCATGTGCCGGCCGGTGAGGTGTATGCGGCGGTTGAACATCCCAAGGGTGAGTTCGCTGTTTATCTGGTTGCCGATGGTTCCAACAAGCCGTATCGCATGAAGGTGCGTGCCCCCGGTTTTGCGCATGTTCAGTCTCTGGATTACATGACGCGCGGCCATATGATTGCTGACATTGTCGCTATCCTTGGTACGCAGGATATTGTGTTTGGAGAGGTGGACCGATGAGTTCGGCAGCGAATCCCGTGTTTTCCGAGGCCCGCATGGCGGAAATCAAGGCGCTGATCGAGCGCTATCCGGCTCCGCAGGCTGTGCTTCTTCCAGTGCTGCATATGGCACAGGAGGATTTCGGTTACCTGTCCATGGAAGTGCAGCAGATGGTGGCCGATACGCTCGCTCTTCGTCTGATGGCTGTGCGTGAAGTGGTGACCTTTTATACCATGTTCCGCGAGCAGCCCTGTGGTACCTACCTGGTGGAGGTGTGTACCAATGCCGGCTGCATGCTCAATGGTGCCAACGAACTGGTTGCGCACATGTGCGGCAAGTTGGGTATCAAGCCTGGCGAAACCACGCCTGATGGTCTGTTTACCGTAACCGAAGTGGAATGTGCAGGCGCTTGTGCCGGCGCGCCGGTGGTGCAGATCAACAATCTCTATCATGAAAAGGTTGATGTTGCGCATATTGATGCGTTTATCGAAAAAGCCCGATCGGAAGGGGGTGCAGCATGACGATTTCCGCCGATCCGAAAAAGGTAAAGGCTATTTGCTTTGACCGTGTTGAAATCAAGGGCCAGAACAAGCTGGCTGTTGCAAAGGCCAATGGTGCCTACGAATTTCTGCCGACGGTGCTTAAGGAGTTCACCTCCGAGAAGATTATCGCGGAAGTGAAGACGTCCGGTCTTCGCGGGCGTGGTGGCGCAGGCTTTCCAACCGGGCTTAAGTGGTCGTTTGTGCCGCGCAATACCGGCAAGCCGATATATCTGCTGTGCAATGCTGATGAGGGTGAGCCGGGGACTTTCAAGGATAGAGACATCATGCGCTTCGATCCGCATCTGCTGATTGAGGGCATGATTATGGCCGGTTTCGCGCTCGGCGTGCACGATGCCTATATCTATATTCGTGGTGAGTTTCTGCATGAGGCGAATGTGCTGAACGCGGCGATTGACGAGGCCTATGCCGCCAATCTGCTTGGTGAGCATATTCTGGGCAGTGATTTTTCCATGAATCTGACCGTGCATCGCGGCGCCGGCGCCTATATCTGCGGTGAGGAAACAGCGCTGATTGAGTCGCTGGAGGGCAAGCCAGGGCGGCCGCGCTTCAAGCCGCCGTTCCCGGCAGTCGAGGGCTACTACGGTTGTCCGACTGTGGTAAACAACGTTGAGACGCTGGCCACCATCCCCGCCATTCTCAAATTCGGCGGTGCCTGGCATGCAGCCATCGGCAAGCCGAACAGTACCGGCATGAAGATTTTTTCCGTGTCAGGGCATGTGAACAAACCGGGTAATTACGAGGTGCCCATGGGCACGTCTCTGAAAACCCTGATCGAGGAGTATTGCGGCGGCTTGCAGCATGGCACCGTTCCCAAGGTGATTATTCCCGGCGGTTCTTCAACTCCATGGCTGACTGCCGAGCACTATGACACGCCGCTGACCTATGATGATATGGTCAAGGCTGGTTCCTTTATCGGTTCCGGCGCCATTATCGTGATGGATGAAACGGCTGATCTGTTGGCCCTTACCCGCCGCCTGTCGCATTTCTATGCACATGAATCCTGCGGTCAGTGCACGCCATGCCGTGAGGGCGCGGGTTGGCTGGAACGTGTGTTGACACGTATCGAGGCCGGTCAGGGTCAAGAAGGTGATATGGAGGTGTTGCAGGATGCAGCTCAGTATATGGCCGGGCGGACTATCTGCGCGCTGGCCGAGGGTGCGGCAGCTCCCGTGCTTTCGATCATCAGGCACTTCCCTGAAGCTGTGAAGGCCGGAATTGTGGGGAAAGCAGCATGACGACCTTGTATATCAACGATGTGGAAGTAACCGTCTCGCCTGGAACCAGTATTCTGGAGGCCTGTCAGGCGCAAGAAGTGAATGTGCCTTACTTCTGTTATCACCCTGAGTTATCGGTGGCTGCGAACTGCCGCATGTGTCTGGTAGAGGTGGAGGGCTGGCCGAAGCCTGCTGCTTCCTGCTCCACGCCTGTGTCCGAAGGTATGAAAGTCCGCACCCAGAGCGAAAGCCTGGAGAAAGATCACAAGATGACCATGGAATACCTGCTCATCAACCATCCGCTGGATTGTCCGGTGTGCGATCAGGGTGGTGAATGCAAGCTGCAGGATTATGCCGTCGAGTATGGTACCTCCAAGGGTCGTTATACCGACAAGAAACGTGTTGTGAATGATTATGAGCTGGGGCCGTTTGTCACCACATCCATGACCCGCTGCATCCATTGCACGCGCTGTGTGCGTTTTGCCGATGAGATTGCCGGCACCGGCGATATCGGTGTGCTCAACCGTGGCGATCATATGAGCATTGCCGGCATTGTGGATGAATGCCTGAGTTCCGAATTGTCGGGCAATCTGCCGGATGTCTGTCCGGTTGGCGCCCTGCTTGATGGCCCATCGCACGATGTGTCGCGCCCATGGGAACTGACGCGTCATAAGTCGACCTGCACGCAGTGCCCGAATGGTTGCGATATTGAGATTGAATCGCGTGGTAATGAAGTGATTCGCATTCAGCCTGTTGCTGGCAGTCCCGAGCCATGGTTGTGTGACCGTGGCCGCTATGTATACGACGCATTCCGTTCGGAGAATCGTATTCTGGCGCCGCGTGTGCGCGACAAGGATGAGATGCGCGAGTCCAGCTGGGATACCGCTGTGCAGCGTGCCGTGGAGCAGCTGAAAGGTAAGCGCATCGGAATGATTATTTCCCCGTTCTGGAGTGTGGAAGGCTTCACCGCCATTCGCCTGTTGCGCGACCTGGCCTTCCCGGACGCCAAGGTTGCCTTCGACCTGCATCGCCGCGATATGCGCCCGTTTGCCTTTGAAGAGGGTTTTGTCGAGACAACGCAGCAGATCGAGGATGCCGATGAAGTGGTGATCCTGGGTTGCGACCTGCGCCAGCGTTTGCCGCTGATGATGCAGCGCCTGCGCAAGCGGCTTAATAAAGACAAGCCTGTCACGCGTATCGGCAGCATGAACTACCGCACCAATGCGGCCATCAGCAAGGAAGCATTGATCAGGCCGCGCGACTGGGCGGAAGTGATTGCCCGTGCTATGCAGCAGGTGACTGATTTGGGTAAGAGTGCAGCTGGCATGAAGGAATGGATGGCTGCTGTTGAAGGACGCCATGAAGCGGGCAAGCTGCTTGCTGATGCGCTGATGTCCGAGTCGTGCTCGCTGATTGTTGGCGAAGAGATTCGTTGCCATCCCGATGCGGCGGCGTTGATTCATGGTCTGGATCTGCTGATGCGCGGTTGTGGTCATGCCGAGGCTGAGGAAGATGGCCGCAATCTGGTTCCTGAAGGTATGAACGCGCAGGTTCTTTCCGCAGTGTTCGGCGATGTGCGTTGCAGCGCTGGCGATATCTTTGAGGCTGCAGAGAAAGGCGAGCTGGATGCCATTCTGCTGGTTGGCAGCGATCCTGTTGGTGACGGGCTATTCCCGGCACAGGCGCGCAAGGCGTTGAACAGCGTTCCACTGGTTCAGGTGGGTGCGGTTTCCGGTGAAGTAAGTGGCGGGGCGCAGGTGAAGTTGCCGGCTGCCGCCTATTCCGAAATCGAGGGTGCCTTCCTTAATATGGAAGGCCGCGTGCGCGTAGCAAGTAACCCCATTTCCTCCATCGGGCAGGAACGCCCGTTGTGGAAGGTGATGATGCGTCTGGTGCAGGCCCTGGGCCATGAGGTTCCGGTGGTTAATCTGGATGAGTTGCGGCAGCAGGTTGTGCGTTTTCTGCCGGGGCTTGGCAAGGCCTGGAAAGCCAACAAAGTCGATTCCTTCCTGATGCCGACGGCGCGCAATGCCAAGGCTGTCTATTTGCCGGCCAAGGTTAAAGTGGCCGCTGGTGAGTTGGATGTGGTCGGCCGTTATTCGATGTATCGCGAGGGTGTGTGGGCCCGGGCCAGTGCGCTGCTGTCGCATGCTGGTGTGCTGCATGCGCTGGATGATGTGATCGTGCATCCGGATACGCTGAGGGAGTTGGGGCTTGAGCCGGGTGAGTTGACGGTGGTTTCCGATCTTGGCGAGCAGACATTTGCAGTTGCCACGCGCGACGATGTATCGCCGGGCGTGTTGTTTGTTGCCAAACGTGGCGTGGCTGGCGATCTGTCCAATTCGGTCAGAGTTTCCCTGCGCGGAGGTACGGCATGACTTGGCTTGATACAGGTATTACCGCCGGCATCTGGGCGCTGGAAATTCTGGCTATTGCCGTGCCTGTGGCGCTCGGTGTGGCATATACCACCTACGCAGAGCGTCGCGTCATCGGCTGGATTCAGGTGCGCAAGGGTTGCAACCGCGTAGGCTGGGCCGGCCTCCTGCAGCCGATTGCCGATGGTTTGAAGCTGGTCATGAAGGAAACGATTATTCCGACCACGGCCAACAAGGCACTATTCGTGGCAGCTCCGCTACTGGCTTTGATTCCGGCGCTGATTGCCTATGCCGTCGTTCCGTTCGGTGAAACCACGCTGTTCGGCGTGTGGGAAACTGCGCATGTGATGGCTATTGCCGATCTGAATGTCGGCGTGCTCTACGTGATGGCGATTTCCAGCTTGAGCGTGTACGGCTTCCTGATGGCCGGCTGGGCCTCGAACTCCAAGTACACATTCCTCGGCGCGATGCGTGCCACCAGTCAGATGGTGTCTTACGAAATAGCCATGGGCTTTGCCATCGTCTGCGTACTGATGATGTCCGGCAGCATGAATCTGAACGCCATCATCCATGCCCAGGCCGGTGGTTTCTGGCATTGGTACCTGATTCCGCTGTTCCCGATGTTCATGGTGTATTTCATCTCCGGATGCGCGGAAGTGGGGCGTACACCATTCGATCTGATCGAGACGGAAGAGCTGGTTTCCGGCTACTTCACGGAGTATTCCGGCATGTGGTTTGCCACCTTCTCGCTGGCCGAGTATGGCGCAATGATTCTCATCAGTCTGATGACCTCAATCCTGTTCCTCGGTGGCTGGTATGCGCCGCTGCCAGTGCTTGATTTTATCCCCGGCACTGTATGGCTACTGGGCAAAACAACGTTCCTTATTTTTGTCTTCATCTGGTTCCGCGCCACATTCCCGCGCTACCGCTATGATCAGTTGATGCGCTTGGGCTGGAAGGTCTTCCTGCCGCTTACCCTGATCTGGCTGGCCGTAATCGGTCTGGCCATCTTTACGCCGGGCGTATCCGACATCATTAACTACTGGCGTCCGGGGGTTGGATTATGAGTCTGCTCAAGCGCGCCATTAAGACCTGGCTGCTCACTGAGCTGTTCGTGGGTCTGATGCTGACCGGTAAATATCTGTTCAAGAAGAAGATTACCGTTGAGTACCCGGAAGAGCGCACCCCGCTGTCTCCCCGCTTCCGCGGCCTGCATGCCCTGCGCCGTTACGAAAACGGTGAAGAGCGTTGTATTGCCTGCAAACTGTGTGAAGTGGTGTGCCCGGCGCTAGCCATTATTATCGAGTCCGAGGAGCGCGCCGACAAGACGCGCCGTACGACGCGTTATGATATTGATTTGACCAAGTGCATCTTTTGCGGCCTGTGTCAGGAAGCTTGTCCGGTGGATGCGATAGTCGAGACACAGATATTTGAATATGCCTCGGAAACGCGTGCGGAGCTCTACTACACCAAGGAAATGCTGCTTGATGTGGGTGACCGTTATGAATCGCAGATTGCCGCCAATATCGCGGCCGATGCGCGTTATCGTTAGGGCTGGGAGCGGAGGATAAATGCTGGAACTCGGGTTTTTCTACTTGTTTGCCGGACTGGCTGTCGTGTCGGCCCTTGGTGTGGTGCTGTCCCGCAACACGATTCATGCCGTGATGTTCCTGATTTTCTGCTTCTTCAATGCCGCAGGCCTGTTCTTTCTGCTCGATGCAGAGTTCATCGGCATTATCCTGATTCTTATCTATGTCGGTGCCGTGATGGTCCTGTTCATGTTTGTGGTGATGATGCTGGAGGTGAATTTCGCCAAGCTCAGGGAGGGCATGCTGCAGTACCTGCCGCTGGGTGGCATTATCGCCTTGGTTCTGTTTATCGAGATTATTGCTGCCGCCGGCAGCGGGGTCTTCTCTCCAGAGGGGATTCCGGATCCGGGACATGCCGCGCAACAGGTCAATAATACCGTCGAGATTGGCAAGATGTTATATACCAAGTACCTGCTGGGCTTTGAAATTGCGGCCCTTATTCTGCTTGTGGCACTGGTTGGAGCTATCGTGCTGACCCTGCGCACACGTAAGGACGCCAAGTATCAGAATATATCCCGTCAGGTGAACGTGCGTCCGGAAGACCGCATGTATAAGGTGAAAATGTAATGGTTCCTTTATCTTACTATCTGGCCGTCGCTGCCTGCCTGTTTGCAGTGGGCGTTATCGGCTTGTTCCTGAATCGCAAGAATGTCATCGTCATTCTGATGTGTATTGAGCTGATCCTGCTCGCGGTTAATGTCAATCTGGCTGCCTTCTCCCATTTCCTGCAGGACCTGGGCGGGCAAATATTCGTCTTCTTCGTTTTGACGGTGGCCGCCTCCGAGGTGGCTGTCGGACTGGCCATTCTCGTGGCTTATTATCGCAACCGTCGTTCGATCAATGTTGATGATATCAACACCTTGCAGGGATAGGGGGCGTTTGTGGAGCACACCATGCTGAACACCACCGAGTTACTGGCTATTCCGGCCCTGCCGCTGATTGCATCGCTGATAGTCGGCCTGTTCGGCTGGGCGCTGAAAGAAAAACTGTCGCATACCATTACCACCGGCAGTGTGATTTTGTCTGCCGTGCTTTCCGTACACGTATTTACGCAGGTATTGGGCGGGGCCAGTTTCTACGGCAACTTCTGGACCTGGATGCTGTCCGATACCTTTGTTGTTCCCGTCGGGATGATGATCGATCAGTTAACGGCGATCATGATGATTACGGTAACGGTCGTTTCGGCCTGCGTGCATATCTACACCATCGGTTATATGCATGGCGACCCGGGTTATTCACGCTTCTTCTCCTATATCTCGGGCTTTACCTTCTCCATGCTGGTGCTGGTCATGGGAAACAACTTCTTCACGCTGTTCTTCGGCTGGGAAGCGGTGGGACTGGTGTCCTACCTGCTGATCGGTTTCTGGTTCAATCGTGAGAGCGCAAACTTTGCTGCACTGAAGGCGTTTATCGTCAACCGTGTTGGCGATTTCGGTTTTCTGGTTGGCATTCTTGCTATCTGGTATTACTTCGGCAGCTTTGATTATCGCGAAGTCTTTGCCGCTGTTCCCGCCTTTGTCGCCCAGGGAGATACGCTGCACCTGTTCAGTTGGGAGATGAGTGCCATTACCTTTATCTGCCTGTCCCTGTTCATCGGTGCGATGGGTAAATCCGGTCAGGTGCCGCTGCATGTCTGGCTGCCGGATTCAATGGAAGGCCCGACCCCGATTTCCGCCCTCATCCATGCCGCAACCATGGTGACAGCCGGCGTGTTCATGGTGGCGCGCTGCTCGCCAATGTTCGAATACTCCGAAACTGCTCTGGCCGCTGTGATTCTGGTCGGCGCTGTCACAGCTTGGATGTGCGCGACCATCGGTCTGGTGCAGAACGATATCAAGCGCGTCATTGCCTACTCCACCTGTTCGCAGCTCGGTTATATGTTTGTTGCCTGCGGTGTGTCCGCTTATTCGGTTGGCATCTTCCATCTGATGACCCATGCCTACTTCAAGGCACTGCTTTTCCTTGCTGCCGGTTCGGTGATTCATGCTGTGATGGCCGAGCAGGACATCCGCAAGATGGGTCAGCTGCGCAAGTATATGCCGATTACCTATATCACCATGCTGATTGCCGCATTGGCTCTTTCCGGCGTGCCGCCGTTCGCAGGCTTCTGGTCGAAGGATCTGATAATCGAATCGGTTGGTGTGCGCGAGTTGGGCTGGATTGGAGACTTTGCTTATTTTGCGGTACTGAGCGGTGTGTTTATGACTGCTTTCTACACATTCCGCATGTTCTTCCTGACCTTCCACAACTCGAATCGCGTGCCGGAAAAGACCCGTTCGCATCTGCATGAATCCCCCAAGGTGATTACCATACCGTTGATGATTCTTGCTGTCGGCGCATTTGCCTCCGGCGCGTGGGGTGTTCTCGGTTTGGATATAGCCAATCCGGAAATTGTTAACGGTTACTTCGGCACCTCACTGTTTGTCCTCGATGTGCATAACCCGCTGCTCGCCATTGCCGAGGAAGGGCATCACGCCTGGTATCACTTCGTGTTCAGCGCACCGTTCTGGCTGGCTATCGGCGGCATCGGCCTGGCATTTGCCATGTATTTCCGCGAAACGGATATGCCGGGCAAGCTGGCTACAGCTGCGAAGCCGGTTTATACCTTCTTGCTTAATAAGTGGTACTGGGATGAGTTGTATGAGCGCATATTGATGCGTCCGGCCCAGTGCCTCGGCAACATACTGTGGCAGAAGGGTGATCTGGGTATGATCGACAAGGGCATCATTCACGGTGGCGTGGTGGGTGGTGTGCTCGCCGGCATGACCCGCATGCGCGATGCGCAGACCGGTTATGTCTATCACTACGCATTTGCCATGGTTATCGGCGTGTTTGGTGCGCTGACATATCTGGTCCTGAAGGGATAGGGAGAGGAACGCACAATGGATCTGAATAACGTTCTGGGCTTCCCGATTCTGACGTGGAGCATTTTCCTGCCGACGCTGGGAGCCATTCTGATCTGGCTGTTTGTCAGTAATGAGAAGGCTGTGCGCTGGTCGGCACTGGCGGTCTCGGTGGCCACCTTCCTGCTCACCATTCCCTTGTGGCTGTCTTTTGATAACAGCACGGCGCATATGCAGTTCGAGGAGTTTCATCCCTGGATTGAGGCGTTCAATGTGAACTACCGCCTCGGCGTGGATGGCATTTCCATGCCATTCATCCTGCTGACCAGTCTGCTGACGGTGATCTGTATCGTTTCGGCGTGGGACTGCATCAAGACGCGGGTGAAGGAATACATGATCGCTTTCCTGATTCTGGAGACGACGCTGATCGGCGTGTTTGCCTCGCTCGATGCCATCCTGTTCTACTTCTTCTGGGAGGCGATGCTGATTCCGATGTATCTGATCATCGGTATCTGGGGCGGCAAGAACCGCGTTTACGCTACCATCAAGTTCTTCCTGTATACCCTGGCCGGTTCGGTGCTGATGCTGGTGGCGGTGCTGGCCATGTATTTCAAGGCCGGCCAGACCTTCGACATTCAGGCCCTGATGGCTTACCCGTTCGATTTCGACTGGCAGTTCTGGGTGTGGATCGGTTTCTTTGTTGCCTTTGCCGTGAAGGTGCCGATGTGGCCGGTGCATACATGGTTGCCGGATGCGCATACCGAGGCGCCGACAGCGGGCTCGGTGATTCTGGCCGGGATCCTGCTGAAGATGGGTGCATACGGTTTCCTGCGCTTCTCGCTGCCCATTTGCCCGGATGCCTCGCAGTATTTTGTGCCGTTTATTGTCGTGCTCAGCCTTATTGCCGTGGTCTACATCTCGCTGGTGGCGATGATGCAGACGGACATGAAACGCCTGATTGCGTATTCATCGATTGCGCACATGGGCTTTGTAACACTGGGAACATTCATGTTCACGCAGCAGGCCGTTGAGGGTGCCATATACGGTATGATCAGCCACGGTTTTGTGGCTGCCGCCCTCTTCCTTTGCGTTGGCGTGCTTTATGACCGCATGCATACCCGTGAGATAGGTGCGTATGGCGGCGTGGTTAACGTGATGCCGATATTCGCTGCGGTGATGATGTTGTTCTGCATGGCCAATGTTGCACTGCCTGGTGCTTCCGCCTTTGTGGCTGAAATCATGGTGCTGGCGGGCACGTTCTCGGCGGATCAGTTGTATGGCATGGTGATATCCAGCAAGTGGGTGGCCGTGATGGCTGCAACCAGCGTGGTGCTGTCGGCCTGCTATACCCTGTGGATGTACAAGCGGGTTATTTTCGGCGACTTGGTTAAGGACGAGGTCAAGGCCATGCCGGACATGAATATGCGCGAGTTGGGTTTCTTCATGCCCCTGATTGTGCTGGTTATCTGGCTGGGTATTTATCCGGTGCCGGTGCTGGACGTGATGCATACATCCGTGGCCAACCTGATTGTGCAGGCGACAGCTTCAAAACTGCCGGCTGCAGACCTACTGGCGCAGGCTGAAATGCTGCAGCATGCAGTGACCCACTGAGGATGATGCGATGACCCCTGTGAATTTCCCGCTTCCCAACGTTGTTCCGCTGATTCCGGAAATGTTCGTTGCCACTATGGCAATGTTCATCCTGATGCTGGATCTGTTTCTGGCCAAGGAGAAAAAGGTCTGGGGCGGTTATCTCGCCATTCTGACCTGTGTTGCCGCTGGTGGCCTGACCTTGATGGTCGGTTCGGCTGAGTCAGTTAGTGCCTTTTACGGTTTCTTTGTTCTCGATGCCTTCTCTTCCTATGCCAAGTTGCTGATTTATGCCGGTACTGCGCTGGCAGTTATCCTGTCGCTGGATTACATCAAGGAAGAATTCGGTGTCGGGGAATACTATACCCTGATGCTGTTCGCCATGCTGGGTATGATGATCATGGCTTCAGCCCCGAACTTCGTCACCATGTATCTCGGTCTCGAATTGATGGCTCTATGCACCTACGTACTGGTCGGTTTCCAGCGCGATGTGCTGCGCTCCTCCGAGGCGGGCTTGAAGTACTTCATTCTGGGTTCCCTGGCTTCCGGATTCCTGCTTTACGGCATCAGCTTCCTGTACGGCGTGACCGGCAGCTTTGATTTCGCCACGGTTGGTTCAGGTATTGCACATAGTGGCAGCGGGGCACGTTTCGCAGTATTGCTGGGGCTGGTGTTTGTCATTGCCGGTCTGGCTTTCAAGATTTCTCTGGCTCCGTTCCATATGTGGACCCCGGATGCCTACGAAGGTGCGCCAACGCCGATCACGGCCTTTATGTCGGTGGCTCCGAAGGTGGCAGGTCTTGTCATCCTTATTCGCGTGCTGGTGGATGCCCTGCCTTCACTGCAGGTTGAATACATCACCATATTCTCCTGGCTTGCGGTGCTGAGTATGGCTGTCGGTAATCTGGCGGCAATTGCACAGCGCAATATCAAGCGCATGCTGGCCTATTCGACCATTGGGCATGTCGGTTTCATCATGCTGGGTGTGATTGCCGGTAATGCAGATGGCTATGCCGGTGTGCTGGTCTATATGACTATCTATCTGTTCATGAGCATGGGTGCCTTTGCTGTGATCGTATTGATGAATCGTGAGGGCATTCAGGGCGAATTGCTGGATGATTTCGCCGGCCTTTCAAAAGTCCGTCCCGGCTATGCGCTGGCCATGGGTCTGTATCTGTTCTCACTGGCGGGTATTCCATTCCTTGGCGGCTTCTGGGCCAAGTATGTGGTGTTCATTGCCGCTATCGAGTCGGGCCATCTGTATCTGGCTATTATTGCGCTGCTGTTCTCTGTGGTGGGTGCGTTCTATTACATCCGCGTCGTCAAATACATCTATTTCGATGATCAGCGGGTGGAGTTTAATTTCGTGGAGAATCGCCTGATGCAGGCTACCGTTGCGGTGACCGCCGTTGCTGTTGTTGCCATCGGTATCTTCCCACAGCCGGTGATCAATATCTGCAAGGCAGCTCTCGGCGGCATTATCTAGGGCACAAGTACGCGCCCGTAGCTCAGCTGGATAGAGTATCAGGCTTCGAACCTGAGTGCCGGGGGTTCGAATCCCTCCGGGCGCGCCACTCCAATTGGGCTATGTTGTAAACGTCTAAAGCAAGTTGATATGGGCCGTTCGCCAATGAACGCTTGCAATGAGGGTGGGTTCTGAGTATAAATCGCGCCCTTTCAGATTTAACGGGAGTATATAGCAAATGAAAGCTGGCATTCATCCGGATTACAAAACCTCAAAAGTGGTTTGCTCATGTGGCAATACCTTTGAGACACGCTCGACCGCAGGCGACATCCATGTCGAAATTTGTTCGGCCTGTCACCCGTTCTACACGGGTAAGCAGAAGATCATGGATACCGAGGGTCGCGTTGAGCGCTTCTATCGCAAGTACGGCAACAAGCCTGCGAACTAAAAGCCGCGAATCGACAAACAGAATTGGAGTAGATTATGTATGCAGTAATACAAACCGGCGGCAAGCAGTACCGTGTGCAGGAAGGCGATGTCCTGCGCGTGGCCAAGCTGGCTGAAGAAGCTGGCAAAAAGGTTACCTTCGACAAGGTTCTGCTGTTGGGCGAAGGCGAGGCCGTTAAGGCTGGTGCCGATGCCGCCAAGGCAAGCGTAAGCGCCGAGGTTTTGGAGCAGGGCCTGGGCAAGAAGGTTGAAATCTTCAAAAAGCGCCGCCGCAAACATTCACAGCGTACCATGGGCCATCGTCAGGCTTATACAGCTGTACGCATTACCGCTATTGGTGCAGCCAAGGCTGCGCCTGCCAAAGCTGCAGCAGCCGAAAAGCCTGCCGCTGCTGAAGCAACTGCAGAGTCCAAGCCGGCAGCCAAGAAGCCGGCAGCTAAAAAAGCAGCCGCCAAGAGCGAAGCGTAAGGAGTAAAGCATGGCACATAAAAAAGCAGGCGGTTCATCCCGCAACGGACGCGATTCCAACGCCAAGCGCCTTGGCGTGAAGAAATACGGCGGCGAAGCTGTTATTGCCGGCAATATTCTGGTTCGCCAGCGCGGCACCAAGATTCGCCCGGGCGACAATGTTGGCTGTGGTAAGGATTTTACCCTGTTCGCATTGGTCGACGGTCAGGTGGAGTATTTCAAGAAGGCTGGTCGCACAACCGTGCGCATCGCTTCCTGATACCATCTTCCTGCAATGTTCGAAGGGCGCGAGCAATCGCGCCCTTTTTGTTTTTCGGCAAAGAGGATTAGCGTTCAATTATGCGATTTATTGATGAAGTGAATATTGAAGTGCGCGCCGGCAACGGCGGTGCCGGTTGCGTGGCCTTCCGGCGGGAAAAATACATCCCCAAGGGTGGCCCCAACGGTGGTGACGGGGGGCGCGGCGGGCATGTAATTCTGCTGGCCAGTACACGCAAGAACACCTTGCAGGAGCTGTACCTGAGAAAGCGCCTGATTGCCAAAAATGGTCAGCCCGGCAAGGGCACGGACATGCATGGGCGCAATGGCGAGGATATCGAGGTCGAGGTTCCGGTGGGCACCATGGTGCGCAATGAGAATGGCGATTTGCTGGCTGATCTTAAAGTCGCAGGAGAGCGATATGTTATGGCTCGCGGCGGCCAGGGTGGATTGGGAAATGCCAGATTCAAGACCAGCACCAATCAGGCGCCACGCTATGCCCAGCCCGGAGAGCCAGGTGAAGAGGGCAGACGCACGCTGGAGCTGAAGGTGATGGCGGATGTAGGTCTGGTCGGCCTGCCCAATGCCGGAAAATCGACGTTTCTGGCGCGTATTTCCAATGCCCGCCCGAAGGTTGCCGATTACCCCTTTACCACGCTCAAACCGATTCTCGGCGAGGTGTTTACCGACGATTCGGACGCCTTTGTCGTGGCCGACATTCCCGGCCTGATTGGCGGAGCACATGAAGGCAAGGGTCTGGGCATGCGCTTTCTGCGCCATGTCGAGCGCACCAAGATACTGCTGCATCTGGTTGATGCAGTTAGCCTGAGCGGCGCAGGCATCGCTGATCAGATTGCCGAGGTTGAGGAAGAATTGAAAGGTTATGGCGGTACGGTTTGGGATAAGGAACGCCTGCTGGTGGTGAACAAGATCGATGCGCTGGATGAGGAAGAGCGGGACAAGGTGCTCGCGGAAGCCGAGGCCAGCGGATTGCGTACCTTCATGATGTCGGCAGTGACCGGCGAAGGCGTGAAGGATTTATTGCATGCAGTGTATGGCGAGGTCAAGAAAATGCGCGAAGCAGAGGTGATAGAGGAATGATCCGGCAGCGCTCCGACATCAAAGGAGCACAGCGTATTGTGGTCAAAATCGGCAGCTCTCTGTTAGCCGATAGCGATTCTATGGACAGCGGAGCGGGTGGCGTGCAGATGGCGCGCGTGCAGCGCTTTGCCGATGAAATTGCGGCCCTGCATGCATTGGGCCGTGAAGTGGTAGTGGTTTCATCAGGTGCCGTTGCCCTGGGTCGTGTGCATCTGAACTGGGTAGGGAGAAAGCTCTCCGTGCACGAAAAGCAGGCGGCTGCTGCCATTGGTCAACCGGCCCTTATGCATGCTTACAAGCAAGCCTTTTCCGGGCACGGTATTGGTGTGGCGCAGATGTTGCTCACCGCTGATGACCTGCGCAATCGGCGCCGCTATCTCAATGCCAGCAACACTGGGGAAACACTGTTTGCTGCAGGCGTTGTACCCATCGTTAACGAAAACGACACGGTTGTAGTGCAGGAAATAAAGTTCGGCGACAACGACAATCTCGGAGCGCTGGTCAGTCTGCTGCTCGACGCCGACCTGCTGGTTATCATGACCGATGTGGATGCGTTATACGATGCCAATCCGGCAGTTTGTTCCACGGCACAGAGAATCGGGCTGGTGGAGTCGATTACAACTGAAATTATGGCCATGGCGGGTGAATCCGGCAGCCACTTTGGCACCGGTGGTATGGCCAGCAAGCTGAAGGCTGCGCGCATCGCTACACGCGGCGGAGTTGCTACGGCTGTGGTCAGCGGCGATAAACCTGGCATGTTGGCAGCATTGCTTGACGGGGCTGATGTCGGCACCTTGTTTGCCTGTGGCGGTGATCGGCAGACCCGCCGCCAGCACTGGATAGTCGAGGTGCTGCATCCTGCCGGGCGGATCGGTGTGGATGCGGGTGCGGCAAGGGCTTTGCTTACGCATGGCGCCAGCCTGTTGCCGGTTGGTGTGTGTCATGTCGAGGGTACCTTCGACAAGGGCGAGTGCGTTGAAATTGTTGCGGATGATAGGGTGATAGCGCGTGGCTTGTGCAATTACAGCGCTGAGGAAATGCGCCGTCTGGTCGGGGTGCCCAGTGAAGATATTGAGCGGGTTCTCGGCTACAAGGATTTTTCATCCGTGGTGCATCGGGATAATCTTGTTCTGCTGAACGAGAAGGAGGAACAGGCAGGATGACAGCAAAGCTTACGGTACAGGAAAGCATGCAACTGCTCGGCGAGCAGGCGAAACATGCTGCGGGAATCATGCGCATGGCAGACACGAATGCCAAGGATGCAACCCTGCGCAGAGCTGCAGCGCTTTTGTGCCGCGACAAGAACGAAATCATTGCGGCCAATGCGCTGGATATGCAGGCCGGCAGAGAGGCCGGTCTTGATGCTGCTATGCTCGATCGCCTGGAACTGACCTCGGCACGCATTGAGTCCATGGCGCTTGGTCTGGAACAGATCGCTCAGTTGTCCGATCCGGTTGGCGAGATCAGCGATCTGGTATTTCGTCCGTCCGGCATTCAGGTCGGTCACATGCGCGTGCCGCTGGGTGTGATCGGCATTATCTACGAGTCGCGTCCGAATGTGACGGCCGATGCGGCTGCCCTGTGCCTGAAGTCCGGCAATGCAGTGATTCTGCGCGGCGGTTCCGAGGCGATCCATTCCAATCGTGCCATTGCTGCCTGTCTGCGTCGCGCCCTGCTCGACAGTCATCTGCCGCAGGATGCGGTGCAATTGGTTGATTCCACCGATCGCGCTCTGGTCGGAGAGCTGGTTCGTGCCGATAAATATGTGGATGTGATTATTCCGCGCGGCGGCAAATCGCTCATTGAGCGTATTGCCAGCGAAGCGCGCGTGCCGGTGATCAAGCACCTCGACGGGATCTGTCATGTGTATGTGGATCGTGCTGCGGATCTGGAGATGGCCAAAACCATCGCTGTGAACGCCAAGATGCAGCGTACCGGGGTGTGCAATGCAATGGAGACATTGCTGGTGCATGCCGCAGTGGCGGAGGAATTTGTTCCTGCTCTGGTTGCAGCGCTCAGTGCTGCCGGCGCAACGGTGCGTGGTTGCGCGCGCAGTTGTGTTTTGGTGCCCGGTATGCAGGCGGCGACCGATGCCGATTGGGATACCGAATACCTTGATGCTATTGTTTCGCTGCGCGTGGTGGACGATCTGGATGCTGCCATTGAGCACATCGCCGACCACAGCTCGGCGCATACCGAAAGCATTGTCACCGCTGATTATGCGGCGGGTTTGCGCTTTTTGCGCGAGGTGGATTCCTCCTCGGTGATGTGGAATGCCAGTACGCGCTTTGCTGATGGCTTCGAATATGGACTGGGTGCTGAGATCGGCATTTCCACCGACCGGCTGCATGTTCGCGGTCCCGTTGGTCTGGAAGGGTTGACCACGCAGAAATGGATTGTGCTCGGGCATGGCGAGGTGCGGAGCTGATGAGGTTGACCGCCTTTTGTCCCGTGGCGGCGTTGCTGCTGTGCTCAAATGCTCACGTACCTCCAGTACGCTGCGCTTTTGCGCGCATCGCGCCTTGCCACGAAACAAAAATCGATCAACCGGCATGAAGTAGAGACAGGCGGTCGTTTGAATCATCAGGCATCCGCAAAGAGAATCGGCCTGTTTGGCGGCAGCTTCGATCCGCCACATATCGGGCATGTGGCTCTGGTGGAAGCAGCGCTGGATGTCCTTCACCTGTCTGCCGTATGGGTTATCCCGGCAGGGCTTCCAGTACATCGAACCCTGTCCGGACGCACCACGCCGGCGCAGCGCCTGAGCTGGATGCAGCGCATCTTTGCCGGGAATCATCGGGTGAAGGTGGTGGATTGGGAGGTGACGGTTGCTGAGCCAACGCCAAGCATTGTTACCTTGCGACGTTTTACGACGGCGTTTCCTAAAAAGCGCCCGCTGCTGTTGCTGGGTGCCGATGCCTTTGCCGGCATGGACGGATGGGTGGATTATCCCGAGCATGCGAGCTTGTGCGACGTGGCAGTGTTTGGGCGCGTGGCGTGCAGTGCGGAAGGTGCCGGGGCAGCATTTCGCCCGCGTTTGTTGGCCGACTGGCTGATGGAGCCAGTGGTGCTTGGTAATCGTGTGGATGTCAGCGTGCCACTTCCCCATGTGTCGGCGACCGAAATCAGGCGGATGGCGGAGCAAGGAAAAAGTCTGGCGGGCAAGGTGCCTGAATGTGTGTGCCAGGAGATTGAACAGGCCTATGCCGGATCGGCGGCCTTAAAGCAGGAGAGAATGTGAATACATCAATTGAAACAATGAGCCGGGAAGTGGTTGAGGCCATTGAAGACAAAAAAGGCACGGATGTGCTGGTTATCCGGGTTGATGGGCGCTGTGCGGTCACCGACCGCTTTGTGCTGGCTTCCGGGCGCAATTCACGGCAGCTGATGGCCATGGCGCAGGCCGTGTCCGAGGTGGCGCATAAGCACGGTTTTGCGGCGCATATCGAAGGCCGCGAGGCGGCCGAATGGCTGCTCATCGACATGGGCGATGTCGTGGTGCATCTCTTTCTGCCCGAGGTGCGTGAATCCTTCCAGTTGGAGCGCCTGTGGCAGCAGCCTGCGGCGACAGCAGCACCGGTGGAGCAAGTCGACGCGCAGTGAAGCTGCGGCTGATTGTCGTCGGCCGGGGGGCGAGCGAGCTGGCTGATTTCGAGGCGCGATTCGTACAGCGCCTGCAGCCTTTCACATCCTGTTCGGTCATCGAGTTACCCGACGGTAAGGGCAGGCAGCCGGCGCAGCGCAAACAGCAGGAAGCAGCATCTATTCTTGGCAAGGCGGGCAAGGGCTTTGTCCTGTTTGATGAGCGCGGCAGGCAGATGTCGAGCATCCAGTGGGCCGATTGGTTTGGCTCGCAGCAGGGCGATGCGCAGCTTGATTTTGTCATTGGCGGGGCCGATGGGGTGGCGGATGAGGTACGAGCTGCGGCTGCTGCCACATGGGGATTGTCGCAACTGACCCTGCCGCACCAGCTTGTCCGGGTTGTGGCTCTGGAACAGTTTTATCGTGCCTTTACCATTCTGCGAGGACACCCCTACCATAGGCCATGATGATTTTTTCCCGTCTGTTATTACTTACATTATTGCTGCCGGGTTTCCTGCCCTGCGAAAGCATGGCGGGTGATACCAAGCTGGAGCTTGAGCAGATACGGCAGCAGCGTGCTGAGCTCAAACAGGTTCGCGAGGAGCTTGAGGCGCGACTGGGGCTGCTGGGGCAGGAACTCAAGCAGGTAGACACTTTGCTGGTGGCTGCATCCGCCGAGGCGCGACAGGCACAGGCCGATGTGCGCGATGCTGATATTCGCATTGATGCCTTAAAAGAGCAGCAAAGCGTGCTGCTCGGTAAGATGGAGCGATTGAAAGCGCATATGCAGCATGAGGCCGCGCTGGCTTATCGACAGGCTGATGAATCCGCCATCTGGCTGGATATGCTGTTTGATGCGCAGGTTGCGGACATTCCGCACCGGCAATATCTGCTGTCACGGCTGGTGCAAAGGCAACAGCAGGACAGGCTGGAATATACTCAGGTTCAGCAGGAGCTGGCCATCACACAGCGCGAGCTGGAGCAGCAGCGCATGGAGATGGATGCTTTGCGCACAGTGAAGGAGAAACGTCAGAAAGAGTTGCAGCAGGCGCAGGCCGGCAAGCGGAAATTATGGCAGAAGGTGCGGCGTGATTCCGGCCTGAAGGCTGAGCGCGATGCGCAGCTGGCGCGTCAGGAGGAGGCCCTGGTGAAGCTTCTCAAGGGCCTGGGTTCAACCCTGCTCAACGCGGATAATATAGACGACTGGAAACCGATGCGGCAGTTGAAGGGTAGTCTGCGCTGGCCTATTAAAGGGCGTATTGTGGCGGGCTTTCATTCGCCCACAGCTCCCGGGCGGCCCACTCTGGCCGGTGTCCAGCTTGCGCCGCGCCAAGGTGGCGGGCAGGTTAAGGCGATTGCCGCCGGGCAGGTACGATATGCCGACTGGTTCGGGGGCTATGGCCTGATGCTGATCGTGGATCATGGCGATGGCTTGATGACGGTTTATGCGCACAATGATGTGCTGTACAAGCGCCTCGGGGACTGGGTTGCCGAGGGAGATGTGATTGCCGATCCCGGCAGCACAGGCTGGGTACAGGATACGCGGCTGTATTTTGAGGTTCGTGATGCCGGCCAGCCTGTGAATCCGTTGCGCTGGTGTCGTAAAAGAGGTTAGGAAATAGAGGAATGTTGGGCAGGTCGTGGACATCGGCGTATGTTGTCCCGGCTCACAGAGTCAGGCTGCTGCATGCGTGATTCTGGCGACCGCAATATGTTATCAAGGAATGCGTAGCGACGTTGCCGCGTATTCCCAATGTAAAAAACAGGATGTGAATATGAGCGTGAGCTTACGCAGGTTTGGTTTGATTTTCTTGGTCGTGCTGCTGGTCGGTGGTGGTCTGGTGTTGTGGCAGAGCGGGTTTGCTCAGGCTGTGGCTGCGACCAACTACGAGCAATTGCAGAAATTCTCCAAAATCATGGAGATGGTCCGCCGTTCCTACGTGGAGGAGGTGGATGACGAGAAGCTGATTGATGGCGCTCTCTCCGGCATGTTGAGCAGCCTTGATCCGCATTCGACCTATCTCGATAAAGAGATGTATAAACAAATGCAGGTCGACACCACCGGTAAATTTGGCGGCCTGGGTATCGAAATCACGGCGGCTGAAGGTGCGATTCGCATCGTCGCCCCGATTGAGGATACGCCTGCCGACCGGGCGGGTATTCTGGCTGGTGATATCATCGTCAAGATCGATGATCAGCTGACCCGTGACATGTCGTTGCCGGAGGCTGTGAAGCTCATGCGCGGCAAGCCGGGGACCCCCATCGTATTGACCATCGTGCGTAGCGGAGAGCATCAGCCTTTGGAGGTTCGCATTGTGCGCGACATCATTAAGGTCAAGTCGGTCAAGAGTGATTTTGTGGCTCCCGGTTATGCTTATCTGCGCATTACCCAGTTCCAGGAACAGACCGCCGATCTACTTAAGGCCGATATTGATGAATTGAAGAAGAAGGCTGGCGGCACCCTTTATGGCGCCGTGCTGGATCTGCGCAACAACCCTGGCGGCCTGCTGGATCAGGCGGTGGCTGTTTCTGACCTTTTCCTCGATAAGGGAGGCATTGTCAGCACCAAATCACGCGCGGGTCGCAATATGTCTTTTGAGGCAAAAACAGGTGATGAGCTCGATGGCGTGCCGTTAACTGTGCTGATCAACAATGGTTCGGCCTCGGCCTCCGAGATTGTTGCCGGCGCCTTGCAGGACAATCACCGCGCCGTGTTGATCGGCATGCAAAGTTTCGGTAAGGGCTCGGTGCAGTCGGTTGTTGGACTGCCGGATGGCTCGGCCATTAAGTTGACCACTGCACTGTATTATACGCCGAGCGGACGTTCCATTCAGGCAACCGGCATCGTACCGGATGTAATGGTGGAGGACGTTCGTCTGAGTACAGCGGAGAAGAAGGATGACGAGAATAAAACCAAATCTACGCGGGTGTTCGAGCGTGATCTAAAGGGGCATCTGAACAACGGCGGCAAGGCTGGCGGGAAGGAAAAGACGGATGCCTTGCATGGCGAGCCGAGTGAGGCCATGCAGCAGCGATTGGAACAGGATACCATCTTGCAGCGTGCGCTGGATCTGCTGCGCGGTGTGCATGCCATTCACGCCATGGCGGCGCACTGAAAGGGCACGTTGATTCGCAGGCTGAGGTATGAGTCGCCGATCGCGCCCGGCATGGGTGTATGTAGTGCTGACGGCATTGCTTGCTGTGCTGCTGCTGACGCTCTGGTTGGGCGAGGATAGCGGGAACAGGCACGCTGTCCCTCAGCAGGTGAGAGTCCCTGATGTGGTGTTCGAAGAATCAGGACTTCATGATATTGGGCCGTCGCAGCTCCCTGTCAGTGTAGGCACAAAGGCAGCTCCTGAGCCCCTGAAGCATCGCGGCATTGCCCTTATTCTTGACGATGTTGGTTACGATCTGCCGGCCTTGCGTCGGGCACTTGCCTTGCAGATACCCATGGCGATTGCCATCCTGCCCAATGCACCGCATGCGGTGGAGGCAGCGAAGCTGGCGCATGCAGCCGGATATCCGGTGATGTTGCATATGCCTATGGAGCCAGCCAATCCACACTACCGGGAGCATATGGATAACTCCTTCATACGGGTCGGTATGCAGCGTGAAGAGGTTCGCCGCTTGATGGAGGAGGCGCTTGCACGTGTGCCGTATGTTGAGGGTGTGAACAATCACATGGGTTCAGGGCTGACCGCGCTGGAGGAGCCGATGCGCTGGGTGATGGAGATATGCCGCGAGCACAAGTTGTTCTTCATCGATTCTCGCACCAATAAGGATACTGTGGCGGCTCGTATGGCCCGTGATAGCGGTCTGCGTTGGGGTGAGCGACGCGTCTTTCTTGATGACAGCGTTGAACCAGAGCTGTTGAAAAAGTCGTGGCGGAGAACCAGAACAAGATTGGCAAAAGACGGGTCTGTTATCGTGATTGCACATCCGCACAGGGAAACGCTGGATTTTTTACAGAAGACGATGAGCGGCAAGGACAGAGATGCCATGGTGCCGCTTGCTGGTCTGCTGTTTCCTGCTGTCAGACATGATGAAGCAATTGCTACCAAGTGATCCGGCAGCTCCGAGGCCGTTGATGTTGTTGGCAACAAATAGAGTTGTCCGGTTTTAGAGCACAAGGGTTGTCCGGTTTGGTTTTGGTTCATATTGCTGCCTTCAGCCTTGGTAGTGGTAGTTCCGGCTTGCTGGCCTTGGGCTTCAGAAGAG
>Ga0210005_1000269_pt1 | contig 44968 bp, 38 predicted proteins | sample CryGey02umfilter_3_FD_183961 | JGI IMG/M metagenome (GOLD analysis project Ga0210005, IMG submission 183961) | Groundwater microbial communities from aquifer in Utah, USA - Crystal Geyser 4/9/14 0.2 um filter (SPAdes) (version 3) | ecosystem: Environmental > Aquatic > Deep subsurface >... | reverse complement strand
AATTTATATAATTTACAGCACCTCTACTTTCGGCATCGTAAGCAATAATACTTTCGCCAAAACTTGGCGCTTCGCTCAACTTGGTATTGCGGTGGATAATGGTTTTAAAAACCATTTGTTGAAAATGTTTTTTAACCTCGTCAATCACTTGATTAGAAAGGCGTAAGCGCGAATCATACATAGTTAAAAGCAAGCCTTCAATTTCCAAATTTTCATTGTGTACTTTTTGAACACTTTTAATGGTATTTAACAATTTGCCCAATCCTTCAAGGGCAAAATATTCGCATTGAATTGGAATAATGATTGAATTTGCTGCTGTTAGGGCATTTAAGGTGATGAGTCCTAATGAAGGGGCGCAATCAATAATGATAAAATCAAACTGATTTTTAATGGGTTCTAATGCTTTTTTAAGCATGTATTCGCGTTCCATTTTATCTACCAATTCAATTTCAACTGCCACTAAATCAATATGTGCCGGTATAATTGAAACATTGGGTGAGCTTGTGGCAACGATGGCTTCACTTGCCGGAATTTCGAGTTCTAAAACTTGGTAAGTTCCTTTAGTAACCTGGTCAATATCAATTCCTAAACCCGACGATGCATTGGCTTGCGGATCGGCATCAATCAACAATACTTTTTGTTCTAAAACACCTAGTGCTGCTGCTAAATTTAGAGCGGTAGTGGTTTTGCCAACACCCCCTTTTTGATTAGCAACTGCTATTATTTTTCCCATGAATCCATTTAATTTTTAGAAGCGGTAAAAGTACAATATTTAAAAAAATAGTAACTACTTAGCGTCGCAATTTTTCTTGCAAAGTATAGCAAAGCATTGAAAACTATTAGAATTTATGAAAAATTCGGTCTTTTAAGTATCCTCAAATTCAATTAGTATAGGCAACAAAAGCGAAAATTAAGTTTTTTATTAAGAATTTTTCTTTGAACGAATCATCGCTTCAAGCATATCCCACATTTCTTTAGGAACCGCTTCGAGCATATTCATTTCACCCGCACCTTGTAACCATTCACCACCATCAATGGTAACCACTTCGCCGTTGATATAAGCCGAATAGTCGCTCATTAAATAAGCGGCTAAATTGGCGAGTTCTTGATGTTCACCAACACGACGCAAAGGAATTTTTTTCTTAAAGTCAAATTTTTCTTGTAAATCGCCTGGCAACAACCGATCCCAAGCGCCTTTAGTAGGGAATGGTCCTGGTGCAATAGCGTTAGTTCGGATGCCATATTTTGCCCATTCAACTGCTAATGAGCGCGTCATTGCTAGCACACCCGCTTTGGCTGTTGCCGATGGCACTACATAAGCGGAGCCAGTCCAAGCATAAGTGGTCACAATATTTAAAACGGTGGCACTTTTTTGTTTTGTTTCTATCCAATGTTTGCCAAAAGCAAGCGTACAGTTTTTGCTACCCTTTAAAACAATGTCAATTACGGTATCAAAAGCGTTTGCCGATAAGCGTTCGGTTGGACTGATAAAATTTCCTGCGGCATTATTTAAAAGTCCGTCAACTTTACCAAAAGCTTCTAAAGTTTTAGCTAACATATTTTCGACTTCGGGATAATTTCTAACATCGCATTGCACCGGAAGTACCGTTCCTCCTGTTTGGGCTTCCATTTCGGCAGCCGTATTTTTAAGTTTTTCAAAATCTCTCGATGAAATAACAACTTTTGCTCCTAATTTTAAAAAGTAGGTGCTCATGGCTTTTCCCAAACCACTTCCGCCACCGGTAACAACAATCACTTTATCCTTTAAAGCATTGTCTTTTAACATAGGTTCTTTATACATATTGAATTTTTTTATAGTCGTAAATCTAAACATTTATCTTGTTAAACGATAATTAAAATAATAAAGATTTTTTTAAAATTTTAATTTGTGTAAGATAAAAGTCTTTGTATATTTGCCGAACTTTTTAGGAGAAGCTAAAGATTTAAAATAGATTACATCAAAATGAAAAGAACATTCCAACCATCAAAGAGAAAAAGAGTAAACAAACACGGTTTTAGAGAACGCATGTCTAGCGCTAATGGAAGAAAAGTTTTAGCAAGAAGAAGGGCTAAAGGCAGAGCTAAAGTAAGTGTTTCGTCAGAACCAAATCCAAAAAAATAGTGAACTTATTTACTAATATACCAAAAGGTGTTACTTTTATTAGTAACACCTTTTTTTATATCTTTAAACCACTTTTCATTTTAGAATTAAATTTATTTAAAATATTTTAATAACGCAAACTTATGCCAAGAGATCATTCAATTAAATCGGTTTTAATTATCGGATCAGGTCCAATCATTATTGGGCAAGCGTGCGAATTTGATTATGCCGGCACACAAGCCATTAGATCTTTAAAAGAAGAGGGTATTGAAGTGATTTTGATCAATTCGAATCCGGCTACAATCATGACCGACCCCGCCATGGCAAATCATGTTTATTTAAAACCGCTTACTACAAAATCAATAATCGAAATTTTAAATAAACATCAAATAGACGCTGTTTTGCCTACTATGGGAGGACAAACAGCTTTAAACTTGTGTATTGAAGCCGATGAAAAAGGAATTTGGAAAGATTTTAATGTTAAAATTATCGGTGTAAATATAGATGCTATAAAAATTACTGAAGATCGTGAGAAATTCAGAATCTTAATGAGTCAAATTGGGATTCCCCAAGCGCCAAGTCAAACTGCAACTTCTTTTTTACAAGGAAAAGAAATTGCTCAAAAATTTGGTTTTCCTTTGGTTATAAGACCATCTTTTACTTTAGGTGGTTCAGGCGCATCGGTTGTTCAAGATAAAGAATCATTTGACAAATTATTGCAACGCGGCTTAGAAGCTTCACCCATTCACGAAGTGTTAATAGATAAGGCTTTGCTTGGTTGGAAAGAGTTTGAATTAGAACTTTTACGCGATAAAAATGACAATGTTATTATTATTTGCACCATCGAAAATATGGATCCAATGGGCATTCACACAGGTGATTCTATAACCGTTGCACCTGCCATGACTTTAAGCGACACCGCCTACCAGCGCATGCGTGATATGGCTATTAAAATGATGCGCTCAATAGGTAATTTTGCCGGCGGCTGCAACGTTCAATTTGCGATGAGTCCCGATGAAGAGGAGCATTTAATTGCCATTGAAATCAATCCAAGGGTATCTAGATCATCGGCTTTAGCTTCAAAAGCAACGGGGTATCCCATTGCCAAAATTGCAGCAAAATTGGCTATTGGTTATCATTTAGATGAATTAAAAAACCAGATAACAAAAACAACATCTGCCCTTTTTGAGCCGACTTTAGATTACGTTATCGTTAAAATTCCGCGATGGAATTTTGATAAATTTGAAGGCTCCGAACGCACCATCGGACTTCAAATGAAATCGGTTGGCGAAGTGATGGCCATTGGACGTTCCTTTCAAGAAGCCTTGCACAAAGCTACACAATCGCTTGAAATAAAACGCAATGGCATTGGCGCAGATGGAAAAGGTTATACCGATTACAATATCATTATAGACAAACTCGTCAATCCGAGTTGGGATCGAGTTTTTGTAATTTATGATGCTATTAAAATTGGTATGTCACTTCAAAAAATTCATCAGCTAACTAAAATAGATTATTGGTTTTTAAAGCAATACGAATCATTATATTTAATTGAAAAGGAAATTTCAAAACACACTTTAGCCAATTTGCCCAAATATTTGATGCTCGAAGCTAAACAAAAAGGTTATGGCGACCGCCAAATTGCCCACATGTTAGGATGTTTAGAAAGTCAGGTTTATAAAAAGCGGAAAGAGTTAAACATTCATCGCGTATATAAATTGGTGGATACCTGTGCGGCCGAATTTCAAGCCGAAACGCCTTATTATTACTCAACTTTTGAAAACAATATTCAAGTTAACGGACAGGCTTTCGCCGAAAACGAATCAATTGTTAGTGCTAAAAAGAAAATTGTTGTTTTAGGTTCCGGTCCAAACCGCATAGGTCAAGGAATTGAGTTTGATTATTGCTGTGTTCACGGTGTTTTAGCTGCTAAAGAATGTGGCTATGAAACCATTATGATTAACTGTAATCCCGAAACGGTTTCAACCGATTTTGATATTGCCGATAAACTCTATTTTGAACCCGTATTTTGGGAGCATATTTACGACATCATCCAACACGAAAAACCCGAAGGTGTGATTGTTCAATTAGGTGGACAAACCGCCTTAAAATTAGCCGAAAAGCTTGAAAAATACGGTATTAAAATTATTGGAACCAGCTTTAAAGCCTTAGATTTAGCCGAAGATCGCGGTCAATTTTCTAAACTTTTACAAAAACTTAAAATTCCTTATCCACAATTTGGAACGGCAACTTCAGCTGATGAAGCACTCCTAATTGCCGATAAACTAGACTTTCCACTTTTGGTAAGACCTTCGTATGTGCTTGGTGGACAAGGTATGAAAATTGTGATCAACAAAGATGACCTTGAAAAACACGTGGTTCATATTTTAAAAAATATTCCAAATAATGTGCTGCTATTAGACCATTATTTAGATGGCGCAATTGAAGCCGAAGCCGATGCTATTTGCGATGGTGAGGATGTTTATATTATTGGCATTATGGAACATATAGAACCCTGTGGCATTCATTCTGGAGATTCAAATGCAACACTACCCCCATTTAATTTAGGCGAATTTGTTCTACAACAACTAAGAGACCATACCGTCAAAATAGCTAAAGCCTTAAAAACAGTTGGACTTATCAATATTCAGTTTGCTATTAAAGATGATGTGGTTTACATTATTGAAGCCAATCCAAGAGCCTCACGAACTGTTCCTTTTATTTCAAAAGCTTATAAAGAACCTTATGTTAATTACGCTACAAAAATAATGTTGGGTGTAAATAAGTTAAAAGATTTCAATTTTAATCCACAATTAAAAGGATTTGCTATTAAGCAACCGGTGTTTTCATTTGATAAATTTCCGGATGTAGATAAAAATTTGGGACCAGAAATGAAGTCAACAGGCGAGAGTATTTTGTTTATCGACAATTTAAAAGACGACCAATTTTATGAATTGTACGCGCGAAGAAAAATGTATTTGAGCAAATAGAAACCTATGCCGTAGCCAATTCGCGCGATTCTAAAACTTGGTTTTGTATTTGCTTTTTTTCTTCAACATAATCAACAAATGCCATAATGTTAGCAATTGATTTATAAACAGAGGCTTCGCTACTACCCGTTGCAGAAATGGGATGACCTTTATAGTCTATAGAAACTACAAAGCCATCTTTATTGTAATAAGCTTTTACTTGTTGCAAAATTGAAGTGATTGACATAACTTATATTTTTTGATTGATACAAATATGGGCATCAATATTAAATTAAGATTTCAGTCTATTCCCCAAATTTATTAAGGAATATTCCCCCTTTATATAGCACTAACATTAACAATCTTTATACTTTTAAATTGCGTTAATTTAATCTTTATTTATTTATTACATTTGTTTATCTAAAATTTAATTACTTTGAACAATATTAAAACAGAGTTTACTATAAAAGACCTTGAAAATTTTTCAGGCATCAAAGCGCATACTATTAGAATTTGGGAAAAGCGTTATCAGTTATTTGAGCCAAAAAGAACCGATTCAAATATTCGATATTACGATATAATTAGCCTATTAAAATTGCTAAATGTGTCGTTGTTGTATAATAATGGATTGAAAATTTCGAGAATAGCCATTTTGTCTAAATCAAAAATAGAATTAAAAGTCAAAGAACTTGTTTTTAAAGACGGATTTGAAAGCGGTGCTTTAAATTCCTTTAAATTGGCTATGCTAAATTTTGATGAAGGTTTTTTTAATCAAACCTACAATAGTTTGCTTTCACAATTGACTTTTCAGGATATTTTTACTAAAATTTTTATGCCATTTATGAGTGAAATCGGCATTTTGTGGCAGGTTAACACCATTACTCCTGCTCATGAACATTTTATCACTAATTTAATTAAACAAAAAATTTTAATCAACGTAGAAAAGCTCCAATTTATTCAGCCAAGTGCACATGCTAAAAAGTTTATCTTATACTTGCCTATGAATGAAATTCATGAACTTGGCTTGCTCTTTTTACATTTTGAGTTGTTGTTGCATGGGCATCATTCTATTTATTTGGGGCAAAGTGTTCCCCTTGAGAATTTAAATGATCTCCAAAAAATATTTGACCCTATTTGCTTTGTAACCTATTTAACAGTAGAACCTTCTAAAGAAACTGTTGTAGAACTTTTGCAGGAAATAAACACTAAGGTTTTGCAAAATACCAATGATGAATTATGGGTTTTAGGTCCAAAATTAGCGCAATTTGATACGGTTTCATTTAAAAATGAACAAATAAAAATCTTCAAAACGCCTTCCGATTTGTTAAATATTTTATAATATTTAAAATTTTTTTTATTTTTGTTTAACTTATATTTACTTTTGTTAAACAATATGAAAAAGAAAATACTTATTATCGGTTCTGGTTTTTCCTCCTTATCAGCTTCTTGCTACTTGGCAAAAGCAGGTTATGATGTGACCATCCTTGAAAAAAACAGCAATGTAGGTGGAAGAGCTAGACTGCTGACTAAAGACGGCTTTAAATTCGACATCGGTCCAACTTGGTATTGGATGCCCGATGTTTTTGAAAAATTCTTTGCCGATTTCAATAAAAAACCTTCCGATTTTTACGATTTGCAACAACTAGCTCCTGCTTATCAAGTTTATTTTGACCAACTAGATTCATTGCTTATTTCGGATAAAATAGAAGAAATTTATCAGGTCTTCGAAAATGAGGAAAAGGGAAGTTCCGTTTATTTAAAAAAATTTTTAAAAGCCGCAAAATTCAATTATGAAGTTGCCGTGAATAATTTGGTTTATAAACCCGGAAATTCCATTACCGAATTAATAACTTATCAAACCATTGCCAATGTAAACCAATTTTTTAAAAGCATTAGCAAGGAAGTTCGCGGACATATTAACAGTCAAAAATTAATCCAAATTTTAGAATTTCCCGTATTGTTTTTGGGCGCAAAACCCTCAAATACGCCAAGTTTTTACAGCTTTATGAATTATGCCGATTTTGGATTGGGCACTTGGCATCCAAAAGGTGGCATGTATGAGGTGGTGAAGGGTTTTGTTACTTTAGCGGAGCAACTAGGTGTTAAAATTGAAACCAATCAAAATGTTACAAAAATTGTTGTTGAAAATGGCATTGTTAAAGGTGTTCAGGTAAATGAGCAGTTTATGACAGCCGATTTTGTGGTGAGCGGCGTAGATTATCACCATTCAGAAACCTTGTTAGATGAACAATACCGAATGTATTCTGAAAAATATTGGAATAGAAAAACTTTTGCGCCTTCGGCTTTGTTGTTCTATGTTGGCTTCAGCAAAAAGCTAAAAAACGTTTCGCACCATACCTTGTTTTTTGATTCAAATTTTGACCAGCATGCTGTTGAGATTTATGACAGGCCACAATGGCCAAAAAATCCACTGTTTTATGGAAGTTTTCCAAGCATGACTGACAGTAGTTTTGCTCCAGATGCTCATGAAGCGGCTACTTTTTTAATTCCAATTGCCCCAGGATTAAGCGATATCCCCGAAATACGCGAAGAATATTTCTTGAAAATTATGGACAGGTTAGAAAAATTAACTAATCAAAATGTGAGTGATTTTATCATTTTTAAAGAATCTTATTGTATAAACGATTTTGTTAAAGATTATAATTCATACAAAGGAAATGCCTATGGATTAGCTAATACCTTAACGCAAACGGCTTTTTTACGTCCTAAAATCAGAAGCAAAAAGGTAAAGAATTTATTTTTTACGGGGCAATTAACCGTTCCCGGTCCCGGCGTTCCTCCAGCAATTATATCTGGAAAAATTGTGTCAGAATTATTAATGAAAAGCCGTTTATAAAATGAAACAACTTTTTGATGAAACTTCATTTAATTGTAGCAAAATTGTTACCAAAAAATACAGCACCTCTTTTTCATTAGCGGTAAAAATGCTATCACCTAAAATTAGGGAAGCCATTTTTAGCATTTATGCCTTTGTGAGGTTTGCCGACGAAATTGTAGATTCATTTCACGATTATGATAAAAATGACTTGATAAACGAGTTTGAGCATGATTATTATAAAGCCTACAAAACCGGAATCAGTTTGAACCCGATTTTAAATGGCTTTCAATTAACGGTAAAAAAATATAATATAGATGACGTGTTAATTCAGACCTTTTTAAAAAGTATGAAACTGGATTTAAATAAAACTAAATATAACACCAAAGAAGAATACAATTCATATATTTATGGATCGGCCGATGTTGTTGGATTGATGTGTTTAAAGGTTTTTGTTGATGGCGATAATGATAAGTATGAAAAACTTAAAAATTATGCCATGAGCTTGGGTTCGGCCTTTCAAAAGGTAAATTTTTTGCGCGATTTAAAAGATGATTATGAGCTATTGAACCGCTCTTATTTTCCCGAAATCAATTTAAAATCATTAGATTTAAATTCTAAAAATAAAATTATTGAAGAGATAGAACATGATTTTAAGGAAGCCTATAAAGGCATTAAATTATTGCCCATTGAAGCAAAGTTTGGGGTTTATACGGCCTATATTTATTACAAAGGTTTGTTAAAGAGACTAAAAAAAACACCCTCAGAAAAAATATTGAACACGCGAATCAGAATTTCTAATCCAGTTAAAATTAGTTTACTGGCACGTTCATTTGTCGTTTTTAAACTAAATTTGATGTAATTTTACTGAATGAAACTAATCATTTTCCTCTTCATTACTAACTCCCTTTTTGCATCTGTTTTAGATGATATTAGAAATCAATTTCCACAAATTAAGTCTTTAAAGGAAGCTGATTTATATTTAAACTTATTAGAAAAAGAAAATAATGCTGAATCAAAAGCCTATTTTGGGGCAATGCTGTTAATGAAATCAAGGTATGCAAAATTTCCCTTAACCAAGTATAGCTATTTTAAAAAAGGAAAATTGGTTTTAGATAACTGTATTAAAAATTATAAAATGAACCTAGAAATGAGGTATTTGCGCTTTGTTTTTCAAAATCAAATTCCTGATTTTTTAAACTACCACGCCAATATTGATGAAGATTTTTCGGTAATTGTAAAAGGTATTGAAAAAGCTGATTTAAATAAGGATTTTAAAATTAAAATATTAAATAATATGCTGATAGTAAAAAAATTAACTCCAAATCAAGGAACGCAAATAAAACTTTTGTTAGCTAAAATATGATTTTTTTTCTGGTTACAATTTTTACGTTTTTATTGATGGAATGCGTGACTTGGTTAACGCATAAATTTGTGATGCACGGATTTTTGTGGTATTTTCACGAAGACCATCACCAGCCCAGATATCAACATTGGTTTGAACGGAATGACGTGTTTTTCGTCATTTTTGCGATTCCCAGCATCGTGCTGTTTTATCTTGGCTTGGAAGGTGGCTTAAACTATAAATTTTTTATCGGTTTGGGAATCTTATTATATGGGTTGGCTTATTTTTTGGTGCACGATGTGCTGATTCACAAGCGTTTTAAATGGTTCAACAAATCAAATAATAAATATTTAGTTGGTTTAAGAAAAGCACATAAGGTACACCACAAACATTTGGGAAAAGAAGAAGGCGAGTGTTTTGGAATGTTATTTGTGTCCTTCAAATACTTCAACCTATAATGAGTCTTTATTTAATTTTAAATATCGCTTCCTTTATTATTCCGTTTGCGTACAGTTTTGAAAAAAGAATGCATTTTATACGGTGGTGGAAATCTGTTTTTCTTTCTATTTTTATTGTAGGCATCTTTTTCATTGTTTGGGATATTATTTTTACGCAGCAAGGTGTTTGGGGCTTCAATCCGGATTATCACATCGGTTTAAATTTAGCGGGTTTGCCCATTGAGGAAATTTTATTTTTCGTCTGCATTCCTTACGCAAGTATTTTTACGCATTATGCTTTCATTTATTTTTTTGAGAATACAAGGTTGTCTGATAAATTAACTAAATACATTAGTATAGGTTTGTTGATTATCGCAATTTTTGTCTTGTTTTATGCCTTTCCAAAAAAATACACAACCGTTACTTTTAGTATTTTTATTTTATTGATGGCATTTTCATTGTGGAAAAACACAGCAATTTTATCTCAGTTTTATATTACCTTTCTGATTATTTTAATTCCATTTTTCATGGTGAACGGTATTTTAACCGGCAGTTTTATTGAAAATGAAGTTGTTTGGTATAATAATGATGAAAATTTAAACATCCGATTGTTCACCATTCCTGTTGAAGATGCTGTTTACGCTTTTAATATGTTGTATCCCAGTTTGTTTTTGATAGCATTTTTCAAAAAGAAATTCAACAAAGAATTTAATTTTTAAGATGAATAAAGAAGAAGTTTCTGTTTTTTGGTTTCGACGTGATTTAAGATTAGAAGACAACTGCGCCTTGTTTCATGCGTTAAATTCCAATTATAAAGTGCTTCCAATATTCATTTTTGATGAAGCTATTTTAAATGAATTGTCAAAAGATGATCTACGGGTGAATTTTATTTATGATTCTTTAAACAACATCAATAATGAATTGGCGAAATCCAACGCTTCGTTGTATGTTAAAAAAGGAAATCCTGTTGATATTTGGGCTGCTATTTTTGAAGAATTTAATGTAAAAAATGTATTTTTCAATAAAGATTATGAGCCTTATGCAATACAGCGGGACGCGAAAATAAAGTTGCTATGCAAACAAAAAAACATTAATTGTTTAACCTTTAAAGACCAGGTTATTTTTGAAGAGGCTGAAATTGTGAAAGCAGACGGATTGCCTTATAGTGTTTATACGCCCTATAAAAATAAATGGCTTGAAAAATACCATACCAATTCGCCAATTGCGTATAAATCCGAAAATTTCAAAGAAAAATTCTTTAAATCAAGTTTTGCTTTTCCATCTTTAAGCAATATTGGTTTTGTGGAAAGCGCCATCAAAGTATTGCCTTCCAATGCTGTATGCATCAAAAAATACCAGAATATTCGAGATATTCCTTCCGTAGAAACGTCAAACGCTTCGGTATTTTTGCGTTTTGGAACCATAAGTGTGCGTAAATTGGCCGATTACGCCCATAAAACCAATCAGATTTATTTGAGTGAATTGATTTGGCGTGAGTTTTTTATGCAAATCCTGTTTCATTATCCAAAAGTGGTGAATGAAAACTTTAAATCAAAATATAATTTTATTCCCTGGAGAAATGATGAAGCCGAATTTAAATTGTGGTGTGAAGGCAAAACTGGCTATCCAATAGTTGATGCAGGAATGCGCCAATTAAACAAAACCGGCGCTATGCACAATCGCGTTCGGATGATCACGGCAAGTTTTTTGTGCAAACATTTATTGATAGATTGGCGCTGGGGCGAAGCCTATTTCGCTAAAAAATTGCTCGATTTTGAATTGGCTTCAAACAATGGAAATTGGCAATGGGTAGCTGGCACCGGTTGTGATTCAGCACCTTATTTCAGGGTTTTTAATCCGACCACGCAACAACAAAAATTTGACCCTAATTATAAATACATCAAAAAATGGATTCCCGATTTTAATAAGGTGGCCATTCCAGAAATAGTGTCCCATCAATTTGCTCGAGAACGTTATTTAAAAGCTGTTAAACAAAGTCTTCAAGATTAATAAATTCTGTTTTAAAATGAAAAACCTCACTCCTAAATTGGAGTGAGGTTGCGGTATAAGATAAACCCCTCAATAAACCTTATAACCTTTCAATTTTTTAAGAGTAACATTAACAATCAAAATATAACAATAAAAACTCTTATTAATTGGACAAATAAAGCAAATCCTTTTCACAGGAACTGCCTATATATTCCTAAAATTATTAGGGGAAATTTCCCCTAATTTTTTTAGCATAAACAAAAATCCCAATTTTAAAAATCAAAACTTGACAATTGTCATAGTTAGTATGAACTAAGTAAAATACTTTTACGTCGTTTTTAACTATTAAAAATTAACTATGAAAGTCGAAACAAAAAAATTGATTTGCGATGCTAATGAAGCAGTTGCAATAATTGCACATAAAACAAATGAAATTTGTGCAATTTATCCAATTACACCAGCATCGCCAATGGGTGAACACGCTGAGGTGTTTAGTGCAAAAGGCTATTTAAATATATGGAATAACGTTCCAAAAATAGTTGAAATGCAAAGCGAGGGTGGTGCTGCCGGTGCGGTGCACGGTTCGTTACAGGCGGGGGCGTTAACTACAACTTTTACGGCATCACAAGGTTTATTATTGATGATTCCAAATATGTATAAAATAGCAGGTGAATTATTGCCAACCGTTATTCATGTTGCTGCAAGAACATTGGCTACACACGCGCTTTCAATCTTTGGTGATCACAGTGATGTTATGGCAGCAAGGCAAACAGGCTTTGCCATGCTTTTTGGAAACTCTGGTCAAGAAGCTCAAGATATGGCGCTAATTTCTCAAGTAGCTACTTTAAAGTCAAGAATTCCGTTTATGAATATTTTTGATGGCTTTAGAACATCACACGAAATATCAAAGATCGACGCCATTTCGGATGAAATTATTAAGGCTATGATGCCCGAAGCAGAAGTTTTAGCTCACCGACAAAGAGGTTTAAATCCCGATACACCCGTATTAAGAGGTTCTTCTCAAAATCCTGATGTATTTTTTCAAGCGAGAGAAGCCGCTAATCGTTTTTATGATGCCGTTCCAAAAATTGTCCAAGATACTATGGATGAATTTTATAATCAAACTGGTCGCGCTTATAAATTATTTGACTATATCGGCGCTAAAGATGCTGACCGTGTGATTATAATTATGGGCTCTGGTGCAGGTGCAGTAGCCGAAGCTATTGAAAAAATGGCGAGCGATGGTGAAAAAGTAGGTGCTTTATTTGTACGCTTATTCCGCCCCTTCTCAATCAGTCATTTTATTGATATGATTCCTAGTTCCGCAACTCATATTGCCGTTTTAGACCGTACCAAAGAACCTGGAAGTATTGGAGACCCTTTATATTTAGATGTTGTTAGTGCTTTTGTTGAGTCGGGTAAACCAATGCCTAAAATCATTGGTGGTAGATATGGTTTATCTTCAAAAGAATTTACTCCAGCAATGGTTAAAGGCATTTATGATGAACTTTCAAAATCAAAACCAAAAAATCATTTTACCATCGGTATTAATGATGATGTAACGCACACCAGTTTAAATTACGATCCTCAATACAGAACTAAAAAAGAAACCATTAACTGTATGTTTTATGGTTTAGGTTCAGATGGTACCGTTGGTGGAAACAAAAACTCTATCAAAATTATCGGTCAAACAACCGACAATTATGTTCAAGGTTATTTTGTATACGACTCTAAAAAAGCAGGTGCACAAACCATTTCTCATCTTAGATTTGGTCCAAAACCAATATTATCATCTTATTTAATTGACACTGCCGATTTTGTGGCTTGTCATCAATTTAACTTTATCAATAAATATGACATCGTTTCAAACTTAAAAAACGAAGGCACTTTTCTATTAAATTCTCCTTATAATAAGGATGAAGTTTGGGATAAATTACCGAAGATATTACAAGAACGAATTCTCGATAAATCAATTAAATTTTATATAATAGATGCCAATAGTGTGGCCCAAGATGCCAAATTAGGAAAACGTGTCAACACCATTTTACAAACTTGTTTTTTTGCAATTTCTGGCGTTTTACCTAAAGATGAAGCCATTAAAAAAATTAAAGAAGCCATTGTAAAATCTTATTCTCACAAAGGAGAAAAAGTTGTTGCAATGAATTTTAAAGCCGTTGATGCTGCCTTAGCCAATTTACATCAAGTAGATTATCCAAATGCCATCACAAATAATCAAGCGCTTTCGCCAGCAATGACAGGAAATGTACCTGAATTTGTTCAAAAAGTTTTAGGATTAATTTTAGAAGGTAAAGGCGATGAATTACCTGTAAGTGCATTCCCTGTAGATGGCACTTTTCCAACGGGCACAACCAAATATCAAAAAATTGGTATTGCCGACTTTATTCCCATTTGGGATGACGAAAATCTTTGTACACAATGTAATAAATGTGTGATGATTTGCCCTCACGCTGCCATTAGATCAAAAGTAATCTCAAATTCTGAATTAAAAAATGCGCCAATAGGCTTAAAACATGTTCCCGCAAAAGGACGTCCATTTAATATTCAAGAAGAGTCATATATTTTGCAAGTATCTCCCGAAGATTGCACTGGATGCGATTTGTGTGTTTCTGTTTGCCCTGCCGAAAGTAAGGAAATACCTGACTTTAAAGCAATTAATATGAGAAACAAACTAGAAAAAGATGTGGTTGCTAATGAAAACTGGAACTATTTTATTGAATTACCAAATTACGACAGAAAAGAATTAGTGATTTCTAATGTAAAAGGTTCTCAATTTTTAGAACCTTTATTTGAGTTCTCTGGTGCTTGCTCTGGCTGTGGTGAAACACCCTACATTAAATTAGTAACCCAACTTTATGGTGATAGTATGATTGTTGCCAATGCCACAGGTTGCTCTTCAATTTACGGCGGTAATTTACCTACAACACCTTATTCTAAAAATAGCGATGGCAGAGGTCCTGCCTGGGCTAATTCACTTTTTGAAGATAACGCAGAATTTGGTTTGGGTATGCGATTAGCACTCTCTAAAAAACAAGAACTCGCCTTTGATTTATTGCAATCTGTTGAATTGTTAATAGGTAGCGAAATTGTGGACGCTATTGTTAACAATAAGGAAACAAATGAAACTGAAAAAGCAACTAAAATAGCTGATATTGCTAAATTAAATTTGGCGCTTCAAAATTTAGATGATGCCGATGCTAAAAAATTGCTCGGATTAACTTCTTATCTACGCAAACAATTGGTTTGGATCTTTGGTGGTGATGGTTGGGCTTATGATATTGGCTATGGTGGTTTAGACCACGTTTTAGCTTCAGGCGAAGATGTAAATATTTTGGTTTTAGATACCAATGTTTATTCAAATACAGGTGGTCAAGCCTCTAAATCTACGCCTATTGGCGCAAGTGCTAAGTTTGCAATATCCGGAAAACGCATTCAGCGCAAAGATATTGCTATGCTAGCGATGTCTTATGGCAATGTTTATGTGGCGCAAATTGCCATTGGCGCAAAAGATTTGCAAACGCTTAAAGCTATTGAAGAAGCCGCTGCTTATCCAGGACCTTCAATTATTGTTGCTTATTCTCATTGCGTTGAGCACGGCTACGACTTAAAAGACGGTGCACTACAACAAGAAAAAGCAGTTGATAGTGGATTCTGGCCTTTGTTTAGATTCAATCCTGAAGCAGAAAAAGGAAAGAAATTTAAACTCGATTCTAAAGCACCAAGCATTCCTATACAAGATTTTATGTATAATGAAGCCCGGTTTAACAGAGTTGTGAAAGAAAATCCTGAATTGGCAAAAGACCTCTTGAAACAAGCTCAAGACGGTGTTGATGCTAAATGGGAAAAACTTGAATTATTCCAAAGTATTTAATAATTAACTTTAAGGAGTCCTTTTTAAAAGGACTCCTTTTTTATTTATTGATTTATGAAGACAAATCCAGAATATCTATTATCAAAAGCGCAAAAAAAAATTCAAGAAGCCGAAGATGAATTGATGAAACCAAATGAAGATGTTGTTGCATTTAGCGTTTGTAATCAGTCTAAAATGGCCATTAAAATTTTATTAGAATCTTACCTGATAAAAAATAATTTAAACTTTAACGAACAAGAACCATTGGCTTTATTGTTAGAACGATGTGCCACTTACAACCCTAATTTTAAATCAATTGATTTGTCAAATATGAACTGCCGCAATACCCCAAACAGTCAAAATTATTGTGATGATATTGCCAAAGTGAGCAGTTGTTTAACCGTTGCCAAACAAATTGAAAAGCTTATTGCAAATTAGTTTTTAAAATTTGAGCAACTCAATTAGTTGCTTATCTTTGTTAAAAATAGAAACTAATGAATTACATTTTATATGATGGCGCAGCCCACCAATCATTACTTCCTTTAACTTTTACCAAACCTGTAGCTAATTTAAGAGTTGGCATTTTAACCCTACGTGAAAAATGGGAAAAACTGCTTGGTTCAACTACTTCTACTCAAACGCAAGATTATTTAAAAGCTAAATTTCCATTGATAGAATCGGAGGATAATATCATGATAGACACTTCAGTATTACCAACCGAAACCCTAGTTAAAAAAATTAAAAACCTCAATCCTGGTCAGGCGCTTTTTAAAAATAAAGTTGCCATTGCCTATTACACAAAAAATCCCAAAAAACCTTTTGATTTTAATTCTTATAAACCACTAGAAGTTTTAGATGACCTATTGCAAATAAACCATATTTGCGATTTATTTCGTTTAAACGATATTGCTATAAAACTTGATTTTGAATTACTTACTAAAGGAAGGTGTTCTCAACCCATTCCTGAAACCGTTCATTGCATCAATAAAACACAAATATTTTTAGAAGCCGGCGCAAAAGTTGAAATCGCTGTGTTAAACGCTTCTGATGGTCCTATTTATTTAGCTAAAGATTCCGAAATTATGGAGGGCTGCTTGGTTAGAGGTCCCTTTGCGCTTGGTGAACATTCCGTTTTAAAAATGGGCGCTAAAATTTATGGTGCAACTAGCATTGGACCTTATTGTAAAGTAGGTGGCGAAGTTAATAACGCCATTTTTACGGGCTATTCTAATAAAGCCCACGATGGATTTATAGGAAATTCGGTAATTGGAGAATGGTGTAATTTAGGAGCCGACACCAATAATTCTAACCTCAAAAATAACTACGCCAATGTTAAACTTTGGGATTATGAAAGTGAAAAATTTAAAGATACCGGACTTCAGTTTTGCGGACTTATAATGGGCGACCATTCTAAATGTGGTATAAATACGATGTTTAATACGGGAACCCTTGTTGGCGTGAGCGCTAATATTTTTGGCGGAAATTTTCCTAGAAATTTTATACCTTCCTTTTCTTGGGGTGGCAGTGCCGGATTTACAACCTATCAACTAAATAAGGTTTTTGAAGTAGCCGAAAAAGTGATGTCTAGAAGAGCTATCGAATTTAATAATCAAGATAAATCTATCTTAAAACACGTCTTTGAAATCACTTCGAAATATCGAAATTTTTAATATAAAAAATAGTTGAATTTTAGTTTAGCTGCTTTATAATTAACTTATTTATCTCTTTTATTTTTAATAATCAAACATAAATCCTTGATATTTTATCACGTAGAATTCAAAATCAAATTCAAAAGCAACATCGTAATTAACATCATCAATTAAAGTAATCCTATTTAAAAATAGATAATTGAACTCTTTTTTAGGATTAAATCCTACTGGTAAATATTGTTCACAATTAAAATCTAGTGATTCATCTAATACTTCATCTATTAAAACCAGCGACACATGGTCGTTTTTGCTCAAATCGTAGGCCATAAAGTCTTTTGGTAAATAAGCTTTATAATCAAAATCAAAAGGCACATCGGCTTCATCATCTAATAAAATGGCGCTTTCTGGTTTAATAATTTGCATTTTTTTTTCAATTGTGGTGGCGCTGTAAGAAAATGTTAAACTAAAAACGCTTAATAAAATCAAGGTTATCTTTTTCATAATTTAAGGTTTTAATTAGTTATAATAATTTTTATTATAATGCATTACAAATTTGTTTGTTTTATAAATCTATATCAAGGGTAATATTGAGTAATTTTGAAATTACTATCTTTTACTAAAGGCTTTAGTATCAATTTAAAAAATAAAAAAGCAGGTAAACCATAGTTTACCTGCTTTTGAATTAACTAAAACATATAAAGTGCTCTTCAGCTGACGATTCTCATTTAACTAACTGTTATCTTGAACTTTACCAAAATTTTTTTTAATGCAAAAAGGTGGTTTAATAAAAACTTCTTCGTCTATCATTTTGGGTGGGTATAAAAATAATTGGTTAAGTTCCTTTTTAGGATTAAATCCAACAGGTAAATATTGTTTGTGGTCAAAATCGAAGGGTTCATCTTGTTCTTCATCAATTAAAACAAGCGACACAAGGTTGTTTTTGCTTAAATCATAGGCCATAAAATCTTTAGGCAAATAAGATTTGTAATCAAAATCAAAGGGCGAATCGGCTTCTTGTTCTACAACATAATTTTGTAATGCCTTTACTATTTTTTCTTCATTATTGTTATTGCTAAATGCAAACGTTAAACTAAAAATGCTAACTAAACTTAAAACTATTTTTTTCATAATATTTATTTGAATGATTTTATAATAGGACACTTATTTTTGTCTTTTGTAACATTCTAAACAGTGCTTTAATAAATTTTTAACATTTTAATTTAGCTAAAAAAACCACGGAAAAGTAACTTTTAATGGTTGATAGGTGGCAAAAAGTGAAAATTTTAAAAGGGATTATATGTGCTAGATTATTATATCTAGCTTATTTTAATAGAACAATAATGTTCTTTTATAACAATAGCAAGGTATGTATCTTAAAAAACCATACTATATTTTTTAGTCTTACTAAAATTGAGCTTATTTTACCACCGCTAATTGCAAATTGTACCTATTGTAAAAATAAGTTTAGTCTAAATCTAATGACATTATTTTACTGATATTGAATATAGATGGGTTTAGGTGTTAATTTTAATAGTTCTTTGGGCGTAAACATTTCCCAATTATTTTTATTGTCGTTTTTATAAAATAATTTAAAGCCTGTAAACTGCACGGGTTCTCTTTTAATATATCTGAGGTAAGTAGATTTTTTTAAAATCTTATCGCCAAATCCATCCATGTTCATAACAATCTGAACTTCAGGAGTGGTTTTTATATTTTTATAATTGGTTACCATTCCTTGGGTAAATCGGTGAACAACCAACACTTTAGGCGGTAGCTTATTTTTTTTCACCAAGTTTGCTAAAATAGCAATGGCATCATTGATGTCATCTGAATTGAAAGTCCCTATTTTGGTACCCGGTATTTCACCGTTTTTCAATGAAAATTCAGGGTCTATTCCCAAATGAACATTGGGCAGTTTAAGATAAGACTCTAGCGAATTAACTTCATCCTTTACATTGCTGTGTCCAACCTGTATATCTAAAAACACTAAAGCATCAATTGATTTAGCCCAATTTATAATAGTGTCTATTTGATTAAAAGGCATCCGCATTCGGTACAATTTTGCCTTTCCGGGTAAAGATTGCGCTGTAACGGCAATGTAATGTAGAGCGGGAATTACTTTTATAGTGGTGTCGGCAACTTGCCAATTGGCAGCTTCGAATAGTAGTTTTTTAAGCATATCATCTTTTGGCAATTCACCTAAAATTCCCATTCTTTTGGAATACAGATTTCCATAAAAAGCAACAATTCTGTTGTAAGGCAATATTGCCCCTGGCAACGGATATGGGGTTTTTACTGGCCATTTTCCAAGTGTGTCGTTATTAGATAAGGCTAATAGACGATTGTTGTAGTCAACTGTATCAATTAGCAAAACTTTATGTTCTCGGATAGCTATGGTTTTTAAGGTGTCTTTTTTGCCCTTGTTTAAGATTGAACCCTGTGATTTGATTTTATCACATCCGCTAGCAAAAAACAATATAGAAATGAAAAGAATTAATAGCGGAAATGCAAGGTGCGTTTTTATCATATTGTTTTTATTTAATCGCTTTTTAGGCTTGTAAATCATCAATTTATGCTAACTAAAATCAGAGATTTTTATGCCTAAGTCCTATTTTTTTATTAAAATTTTGTCAGTTTGTTTTCGTTCAAATTTAAGCATAAATTTTATACGGGAGTGAACATTAAACTGTGTCGTACCTTTTAATTGAATTACTAAAATACAAATTTAAACCATTCCTTTTTAAATGATTGAAACTATTAAAAGCAGTAATTAACTAATCAATAATATCCCTAGAATGATGAGATAAATTTTATACGGGAGTGAACTTTAAACTGTGTCGTACCTTTTAATTGAATTACTAAAATACAAATTTAAACCATTCCTTTTTAAATGATTGAAACTATTAAAAGCAGTAATTAACTAATCAATAATATCCCTAGAATGATGAGATAAATTTTATACGGGAGTGAACTTTAAACTGTGTCGTACCTTTTAATTGAATTACTAAAATACAAATTTAAACCATTCCTTTTTAAATGATTGAAACTATTAAAAGCAGTAATTAACTAATCAATAATATCCCTAGAATGATGAGATAAATTTTATGAGAAAATAAAAAAACTCTAACTGAAAATTAATGATATTTAGGCTTTTGGCTGAACACTACCCGATCCAGAAATTTTAATATCCTGCTTTGGGTTACCTTTATAATAAACATCACCTGAACCCGCAATTGAAACATTGAGCATTTCACTAACATTTGCTTTGATACCGCCAGAACCTGAAATTTTAAAATTTGCGTCTTTGGCAACTAAATCATAAGCATCGACATCACCTGATCCGGCAAGGGAAGCTTCAAATTTATCTGTAACACCATTGATGTCAATAGTGCCTGAACCCGAAATTGCGGCCGATAAATCTTCTGCCTTGACGGCAATTTTAATAGCACCCGAACCTGCTAGTGAAATTTTTAGTGCAGTTTCGGTTAAAGTTAAATGGTCGGTAAAAATGTCTCCCGATCCGGCTAGAGCAAGTTTAGAAATGTGCTCAACAGGTACTTCAATCAAAACGCGTAGCCGATGACTAATGTTAAAACCGTTTTTCCATTTAATTTGTAAGGTGTTACCTTCAACTTCGGTAATTAAATAAGGCAACAGGTTTTCTTCGGCCTTAACAATGAGCTTACCTTCTTTACCCGAAATCAATTTAACATCAAACGATCCGCCTACTCCTATACTCTCATATATACCTACTTGACGGGTTTCGGTACTCATTTTTTGATTTCCTTTTATGCGCGTGTTAAACCATTGGGCATTTGCGCTTGCTACTAAAAATGCGCATACTAAAAATGCAATCTTTGCTTTTTTCATAATAATTATTTTTTTAATTTTCTATAAATGAAACACTTCCGTATGAAACTTTGATATTAACTTGTCCGCCTCCTTGCGTTTTGCCATAAAAACCTTCGTAATATTTTGATGTGGATTTTACTATCTTTTTATTGAAGTTAAAGTTAGTGCCTTCATATTTAAAACTCGCATAATCTAAATCAACCATAAAATTAAATTGGCTATCGGGGGCAAATCCAAAACGCATGCCGGAGGTATAATCGGTTTGAACCAAAATTGATTCAAAACCTTTTAAAATTGTATCCACCTTTAAAGAACCGTAATCGGCTTTAATATTCAAATATTTAGCTAGCGTTCCTATTTTTAAACTGATATAATCGCCACTACCCTCGATAGATTCTGTATGCTCTACTTGTAAGCTACCATAATCACAACTGTATTTTAGTTTTTTAACACTGCCTAATTGCGAAGTTGTGTAGTCAGCATTTAAATTAATATAATTTGCTTTTTCAATGGTTAATTTAGAATAATCGGTATTAATAATGGCGCCATTTACATAAGCGATGTTTGAAGCCGACACATAATCGGCACTAATTTTATTGTTAGCATTTCGCAATTCACCAATATCAAAACTGCCGTAATCGCAATTTATGTTAGCTTCGCCCAATAGTTTGTCAATACTAATTGAACCATAATCATTTGAAAGGTTTAAATTGTTGGTAATTGGCATCTTAACCGTATAATTAATTTTAAAATTAACATTGTTAGACTTGCCCCACCAAGACCAATTATTTGATGATTTTTCTATCAGCGTTTTTGCAGTTACGTCTCCCGCCATTTGGTAAAAATCAATCGAAATGTCATTCAATTTCCGTTCAACAGCACTTTCACTAGCGCCTTTAACGGTAATTACCACTTCAATGCTAATGATGTTTTTATCCCACGTAACAATATCAACATTGCCATATTTATTATTAATAGTAAGTTTAGAATGGGCATCCACTTTAAATTCCTTTTTAACGGTGCTTGTTTTTTCGAATTTTGCCTTGTCAGGATTTGACGTAAATCCTAAAACAGGTATTAAAGCGAGCAAAAACAGTCGTTTAAATAAATTTGTTTTCATAAGAATTATTTTTTGTTTGTTTTGTAATATTAATTTGGTTTAAAACCGATTTTAAAACTTCAATGCGTTTTTGAAAATTGTCAATCATCGCAAAGATGATGCGGCTGTCTTCATTACTCTCTTGAAGCTGAATGGTTAAACTGAGGTAATCAATTTCTAATATTTTTAATTGCGCCATTCCGTCATCAATAATTTTTTTATTTTCTAAGTTTTTAACCTTGTTAATTGCTTTTAATTCTTGGCTTAAAACCGAGGTAAAATAGGCTTGTGTTTCTGCCATTTTAGGCGAAACTTCCTTTAGTTCTTGGCGTTCCTTTTCGGATAAATAATTCCACGAAAAGCTCAGTAGCAATAAAAGACTGGCGGCAATGGCAAGTGGTTTCCAAATTGTTGATTTAGGTTTTTGCGCTGCATCTAACTTTGCTTTAAACCTTTCAAAATGACCTACATTGGGCATTTCAATGTCAAATTGACCTTGCAAATCTTTAATTTTATTTTCAAGTGATTTGTTCATATTTCAATTTTAAATTTTCTTTTAACTTTTGTTTTGCACGAGCTATTTGAACTCTAATATTTTGATTTGACCATTTTGTTATTTCAGAAATCTCCTCATAATCATACCCTTCTATAAAATGAAGGTTTAAAACCAATTTATAATTGCCCTTTAATTGTTGTATTCCCTTTAATACTTCGCCGGCTTTAACACTTGAATAATCACTATAATCATCTTCTTCTTTAATATTTTCAATGCGTTCTAAAGGGACTTTCTCGTGTTTATTAATTTTTTTTAACTGGGTTAAACTCTTATTTATAACTATCCGCTTAAGCCAAGCGCCAAAAGTCGCCTCTGAATTTGCATTTGTGTTTTCAGCTTTAAAAGTGCCCAATTTTGAATAGGCGCTTAGAAACGATTCTTGCATCACATCTTCAGCTTCACAGCTGTTGTTTAAAATTCTAAAAGCAGTGTTATATAATGTTTTATAATATCGCTTATAGAGTTCAAATTGAGCACTTTTATCAGCCTTTTTACAGCTTTCAATCAATTGATCGATATTTAAATTTTTTGTTTGCAATGTTTCGTTTCTAATCAAAAGACAATCCAATTAAAAGATTGTTACACTTTGTTGAATATTTTTTCGTTTATCACAGTTTAAATTAAAATATTAGTTTGCTTTTCAATATTTGATTTTTGTTTTTTTGCCACCCCTTTCGCTTTAAAATTTAAACAATGGCACAACAATTGAATTGTTATCTGTGCATATTTAAAAAAATAAATTCTAACTTTATCATTTAAAGTTCATTATATTTAACAACCTTTTTTTTATTTGCCTTTAAAGCTAATTATTAATGTCATATTGACGTATAGAACCTATGAGTAATCCAAAATTTATAAATATTGACAGTTTGTCATTGCAACAAGCCTTAGACCAAGATGCTGAATTAATTCCGTTGATGACCCCTGAAGATGAGGAAAAAATCAACAAGGAAGAAATCCCCGATATACTGCCAATCTTGCCCATTCGCAACACCGTTTTATTTCCAGGCGTTGTCATACCAATAACTGCTGGTCGCGATAAATCTATCAAACTTATTAAAGATGCCAATAGAGGCAACAAAACCATTGGCGTGGTAGCTCAAAAAAATGAGCTTGACGAAAATCCGGGTTTTGAAGATTTGTATTCCATTGGCACGGTTGCAAAAATTTTAAAGGTCCTTAAAATGCCCGATGGCAATACCATGGTAGTGATTCAGGGCAAAAAGCGATTTGAATTGGGTGAGATTGTTGAGGAGTTTCCCTATTTAAAAGCAAAAGTTACCGAGTTTATAGAATTGCGACCACAGGCAAAAGACTCCGAATTTAATGCCATTATGGATTCCGTTAGAGAAATGGCTTTGACCATTATTAAAGAAAATCCCAATCTGCCTTCCGAAGCTTCATTTGCTATTAAAAATATTCATAGCAATAACTTTTTAGTGAATTTTATTTCATCTAATATGAATTTAGGTGTGTCTGAAAAGCAAGAACTTTTAAATATTAGCGATTTGAAAGAACGCGCCATGTTGATGCTCAAAAAAATGGATAAGGAGTTGCAAAAACTTCAAATTCGCAATAACATCCAATCTAAAGTTAGAGAGGATATGGATCAACAACAACGCGAATATTATTTACATCAGCAACTAAAAACCATACAAGAAGAGCTTGGTGGTGTTTCTTATGACGAAGAAATTGAAGAAATGCGCCATTTAGCAAAACATAAAAAATGGTCGAAAAGTGTTTCAGAAGTTTTTGAAAAAGAACTCGGTAGATTGCTTAGAATGAATCCGCAAGTTGCCGAATACGGCATTCAGCGGAATTATTTAGACCTGCTTTTAGAGCTACCTTGGCAATCTTATACAAAAGATAAATTCGATTTAAATCGCGCACAAAAAATTCTCGACAGAGATCATTTTGGACTTGAAAAGGTTAAAGAGCGCATCATTGAATATCTTGCCGTTTTAAAACTAAAAGGCGACATGAAATCACCTATTTTATGCCTTTACGGCCCTCCTGGTGTTGGCAAAACTTCTCTAGGAAAATCAATTGCCGAGTCTATAGGGCGTAAATATGTGCGCATGTCGTTAGGTGGTTTGCGCGATGAAGCCGAAATTCGCGGTCATCGTAAAACTTATATCGGCGCAATGCCAGGAAGAATTATCCAAAATATCAAGAAAGCAGGCGCTTCTAATCCTGTTTTTGTTTTAGATGAAATTGATAAAATTACCAATTCTCACCAAGGAGACCCTTCTTCGGCCTTGCTCGAAGTTTTAGACCCAGAGCAAAACAATGATTTTTATGATAATTATTTAGAAATAGGCTATGATTTATCACATGTTTTGTTTGTGGCAACCGCTAATAATTTATCCGAAATTCCTTGGGCTTTAAGCGACCGTATGGAATTAATAAATGTTTCGGGTTATACCCTAGAAGAAAAGGTTCAAATTGCTAAAAAACACCTCGTTCCAAAACAATTAAAGGCACACGGCATGTCTAAAAAAGACATTCAGATAGGCGAAAAACAGCTCGAAAAAATTATAGAAAGTTACACCCGAGAATCAGGTGTACGCGGTCTTGAAAAAATGATTGCTAAAGTCATTCGCTTTGGAGCGAAAAGTATCGCAATGGAACAAAAATACGCTACTAAAATAACTGTTGAAACCATCGAAAAAATATTGGGACCTTCGCATTTAGAACGCGATAAATATGAAAATAACGATGTTCCGGGCGTGGTTACCGGCTTGGCTTGGACAAGTGTTGGTGGCGATATTTTATTTATTGAATCCATCCTTTCAAAAGGAAAAGGACAACTTTCAATAACCGGAAATTTGGGCAAGGTTATGAAAGAATCGGCAACAATTGCTTTAGAATTTATCAAAGCACACGCCGAAGAATTTGGCATTGCTATTGAAAGTATTGAATCTCAAAACGTTCACATTCACGTGCCCGAAGGCGCTACACCAAAAGATGGACCCAGCGCGGGAATTACCATGCTAACCAGCTTGGTTTCGGCTTATACCAAACGAAAAGTAAAATCTAATTTGGCTATGACCGGCGAAATTACCTTGCGCGGAAAAGTGCTACCTGTTGGCGGAATTAAGGAAAAGATATTGGCTGCTAAGCGCGCCAATATTAAGGAGCTTATCTTATCTGCCGAAAATAAAAAGGATATCGATGATATTAAACCCAGCTATTTAACGGGTTTAAAATTCCATTTTGTCAAGCAAATGAGTGAGGTTATTGAGATTGCGTTAACAAAATAAAACTAAGCTTGTTTCATTGTTTTTTTAGGGTTGGTTCTTCTTTCTTAACATTTGGAAAAATCAAATTTGTGCTGCTGTAAGTTGTGCCATAGGTCTCTGCAGCAGCATAAACTTGTTGAACGGCATCAACAACTTGTACTTTAGAAAGCTCCTTTAAAGGATGAATAAAAACCGACCAAAGTATTTTGTCAGACAAAGCATATTTTACATCTAAAGCGGTATGAAAATTTGCGCTTAAGAGGGTCATAAGTTCTGGAAAAAACAAATTTTCTTCCGCTATTATGGGTGTGATAATGCGCATTCTATTGTGATTTTCATCGGTTAAACAGAAAAATATACGTTCATTTATTTTAAATCGCCAATTACCGGGACTTCCTTGAATAGAATCTGCTAAAACATATAATATTTTTTCTAAGGATTCATTATTCATATTCTGTGCTTGACTTTTAGAATTTATTCCGAAAAGGAATGTGAAGAGGATTAGAATCTTAACGATATTCATTTTGACAAATTTAAAAGTTTTAGTCAACTTAAATTTGTTTCCTTACTTTTGATTGTGTTTCGATGAGTTTTTAGTATTTTTGAAAAATCTTTTGAACAATGTATTTTAAGCACCCTTTCATTTTACTTGCTTTAATCTTTCTTGCAATACCTATCATTGTTCATTTATTCAAACTTCAAAGTTTTACTAAAATTGAATTTACAAATGTTAAGTTATTAAAAAACATCACCTTAAAAAATAGGAAAAGTTCACAGCTCAAAAAAATATTGGTATTAATAAGTCGGATGTTAATTTTTTTGTTTTTAATTTTAGCCTTTTCACAGCCTTATTTAAGTCAAAATAAAACAAATCAGTCGTCTCAACTTATCTTTTATCTTGACAATTCTTATAGTATGCAGGTAAAACAAACAAACATCAGTCTGTTTGACGCAGCAATACAGGATTTACTAAAATTTGAGACCACCATTCCACAGATTACCCTATTAAGCAATAATGCCATTTTTAAGAACCTATCTTTAGAACAGTTTAGATACCAAGTATCTAACTTAAAATTAAGTGCCATTCCGTTTGATTATAATAATGCTTTGTTAAAAATTTCAAATACACTTGGCTCTGAAAAAGTAAAGTCCACAGTTTTTATGATTTCCGATTTTCAAAAAAGCACACAAGATTCTTCAAAGGCAACTTTAAGAGCAAATATCAATTACAATTTAGTTCAATTACAACCAAAAACACTTGATAATGTAAGTATTGACAGTGTTTTTATAAGTGAGCAAAATGCGACTACTTTAACTTTAACGGTTATTGTGAAACAAAATGGCAATACCGCCAAAAGACCTGCAGTCTCTTTATTTAACAGCAATCTATTAATTGCTAAATCGGCCGTTAGTGAATTTCAAAATCAAACGGCACAAGTCAATTTTACAATTAAAAACCCTGAGCGCTTTATCGGCACTTTAAGCCTTGAGGATCCCACCCTCAATTTTGACAATTCCCTTTATTTTGTAATTGATAAATCTTCAAAAATCAATGTTTTGAGCATTGGAATTCAGAGTGAAATTCTGGCAAAACTCTATCGAGATGCCAATTTTAATTTTTCACAAAATCAGCTTCAAAACCTAGATTATACAAAGCTAAATTCACAACAACTCATCATTTTAAATGAACTTGAGCTCATTCCGCCTATACTCAAAAATGCCTTAGTTTCATTTTTAAAAAATGGCGGTACGGTGGTAATAATTCCCGATTTAAACAAAAGTCTTTCCTCTTATTCCGATTTGTTTAACGCCTTAAACCTGCAATCAGCTCTTAAAATTGTGGGCGAAAAACAATTTATTACAACCATTAACTACAACCACCCACTTTTTGATAATGTTTTTGACAAACAAGTACAAAACTTTGATTATCCTAGTGTTGATGCTTACATTTCGTTAAAATCATCAAAAAGCAATAGTCTTATAAAATTTTCAAATGGCGATGATTTTATCAGCCAACTAAAACCCCTAAATGGCAATTTATACTTTGTTGCAGCGCCGTTTTCGCCCGTTACAAACACCTTTTCAAAAGCCCCACTAATTGTTCCTGTTTTTTACAATATTGCTGTGCAAAGTCTTGCTAACAATTGGCTTTATTACCTCATTAACAAGCAAAATTACATTAAAATTGAAGCCGATTTAAAAGCGGATGAAGTTTTATCCCTCAAAAATGCTGATAACTCATTTATTCCACTTCAAAATATAAAATCAAATGCCGTCATTATCGAAACTCAAGACCTGCCTGAAAAGCCCGGGTTTTATGAGGTTGATAAGGCAAATACAAAAATCGGTAATTTGGCTTTTAACCTAAACCGACAAGAAAGTCAACTTTATTTTTATACAAAATCAGCATTGACTAATAAAAATGAAACCATCTCATATTTTACGGCCGTGCCCGAGGCTTTACAAAGCTTTAAAAACGGGACTTCTGTTTTTGAATTATGGAAAATTTGTCTGGCTTTCGCCCTATTATTTTATTTTGCAGAACTGTTACTTCTTAAATATTTTAACAAATGAATCTTCTTATAAAACAAGCCAAAATCATTGATAAACACAGTGATTACCATCTTAAAACAATGGATATTTTTATAGAAAATGGCAAAATTATAACCATTGCAAAGCAAATCAATCCGGCTAAACCACACAAAGTCATTGCTTTAAAAAATTTACATGTGTCAACGGGATGGTTTGACACCAGCGTTTGTTTTGGCGAACCTGGTTTTGAAGAGCGCGAAACCCTTTTACACGGTTTAGAAGTGGCGGCTAAAAGCGGTTTTACGGCTGTGGCTATTAATCCGCTGACAAATCCCATTAACGATAATAAGTCTGGAATTCGTTTTTTAATAGATAAAGCGCAAAATCATTTGGTAAAAGTCTATCCATTTGGCGCTTTAACTCAAAAATCAGAGGGCAAAGAATTGGCAGAATTATTTGATATGCAACAAGCTGGTGCCATTGCCTTTACTGATTATGGCAAGGGAATAGCAAATGCCAATCTGTTAAAATTAGCCTTGCAATACACTCAAAATTTTGATGCGCTGGTTATGGATTTTCCTTTAGACCTCAGTTTGTCATTCGATGGTCAAATGCACGAGGGTATTCAAAGCACCAAAAACGGTTTTAAAGGCATTCCTGCTATGGCCGAAATCGTACAAATAAAACGCGATTTAACTTTGTTATCCTACACTGGAGGTCGTTTGCACCTGCCCAATATTTCGTGCAAACGCAGTGTGCAACTCATCAAAAATGCCAAAAAGAAAGGCTTGAATGTTACTTGTAGTGTGGCTGCGCATCATTTGGTTTTAACCGATAATGCCCTAGCCGATTTTAATACAAACTATAAAGTTTCCCCTCCTTTGCGGGAAGCTACCGATGTTAAAGCCTTGATAAATGGCGTTTTAGATGGAACCATTGATATGATAAACTCCGACCACAATCCGATAGATATTGAAAACAAAAAGATTGAATTTGCCCATGCATTAAATGGCACGATTGGTTTAGAAAGTTTTTTTGGCGCACTCAACAACATAATTGATTTAGAAACTTTAATCGATGCGATTACAAGTAAGCCAAGAGCTTGTTTTAGAGTTGAATCAACTTCTGTTAAGGAACATATTATAGCAAATTTAACCCTATTTAACCCCGAAGGCACTTACAAATTTGAAGAAAAAAACATTTTATCTACTTCAAAAAATGCGCTATTTTTGAATAAAACCCTTACGGGAATGGTTTATGGCGTTATAAACAATGGAAAAATAATATTGAATTAATATGGGTGATTTATCTTTGATTTATCAATACCGTTTGCCTAAAAAACCAACTGTAAATCCGCCTTTGCTGTTGTTACTCCACGGCTACGGCAGCAATGAAACCGATTTATTTTCGTTTGCACAAGATTTGCCCGACGACTTTTTAATTGTAAGTGTTCGAGCGCCATTTAGCCTTGGCTTTGAAAGTTATTATTGGTACACTATTAATTTTAATACGACGGGGGCTAATTTTTCAGACATCCCTGAAGCTTTAAAAGCTAAAGCGACGCTTGTAAAATTTATTGAAGAACTTAAAACTATTTTTAGTTTTAACCACAATAATATCAATTTATTAGGATTTAGCCAAGGTAGCATCTTAAGCTACGCTTTAGCGCTCTCCTATCCCGAAAAATTTAAAAATGTGGTGGCATTAAGTGGTTATATCAAAAAAGAATTAATTGATTTAAAAGAAGCTTCTGCCTATAAAAATTTAGCTATTTTTATGTCGCATGGCACACAAGATCAAGTTATTCCGTTACAATGGGCCGAAAATTCAGCTAAATTTTTAACTAACTTAACTATTTCACATCAATTTAAAACCTATCCCACCGGGCATTCGGTAACGCCGCAATGCTTTTATGATTTTAAACAATGGCTAACAACTAAACTTAACTCATGAAAAAACTCACATTAATTTTCGCTTTATTTTCAATTTTTATTCAGGCGCAAACACTTGAAAAAGGAACTATTTTAAAAGATTACGGCCAATTTTATAACATTGAAAATCCTGATTTTAACTTGAATCCGCAACAAAAATATCACGTTATTTTTGACATTCGAAAAGCAACCAATGACGTAAATGAATTAAATCCGCTACTAAATGTTGTGGCCCGTTTTATCAATATGCATGTGGCACAAGGAATTCCGTTTGAAAATTTGACCTTGGTGGTTATTTTTCACGGCTCGGCTACAAAAGATGTGTTGAGCGAAAAAGCCTATAAAGAAAAATTTAGAAAGGAAAATCCAAACCTAGATTTGTTAAACAAGCTCAATGATTTAGGCGTTAAACTATATGTGTGTGGACAATCGGCGATGCACTATGAAATTAAAAAAGAAGATGTGGCTAAATCAGTAAAGTATGCCTTATCCGCTTTAAGCGTACTCACCCAATATCAAAGTGAAGGTTATCAGCTAATCGACTTTAATTAAACTGATTAAATAGTAATTTTTAAGCCATCATAAGCCAAAAAAACAGATTTTGGCAAGGTTTTTTGAACCGCCTCATGAAAGCCGAGTTTATGGCTAATATGTGTGAGATAGGCTTGAGTCGGATTTATTTCAGCAATAAAATCTAAAGCTTCTTGAAGGTTAAAATGGGTAGGATGCGAAGCCATTCTCAAGGCATTAACTACCAAAATTTTAACGCCTTTTAGTTTTTGAACCTCCTTATTTTCGATTGTTTTGGCATCGGTTATGTAGGCTAAATCACCGATTCTAAAACCTAAAATATCAATTGCACCGTGACCTATTTTAATGGGCTTAATTTGTAGATTTCCTACTTTAAAATCAGCTTCACCAATGATGTGAGACACCACACTTGGCGCACCTTCATAGCGGTTTTCGACAGCAAAAATATAGGAAAAACGCGTTTCTAAATTTACAATAACACGCGCTTGGGCATAAATGGGCATTGCACCAAATCTTCCACATAAAGGTCTAATATCATCGATACCTGCGGTGTGATCGGCGTGTTCATGGGTATATAAAATAGCATTGACTCGATCAATTTTATTCAAAAGCATTTGTTGTCTAAAATCTGGCCCTGTATCTACTACAATTTTAGTATCTTTGTCCGATATAAAAATTGAAGAGCGCAATCTTTTGTCTTTTAAATCAGTTGATAAACAAACCGGATCCTCACTTCCAATAACTGGAATACCTTGTGATGTGCCTGTTCCTAAAAAAAGTAATTCCAATGTTTTTAATAATTTTTCGATAATTTGGTAAAATTACGTCATTTAAGGAAATGAAATGAATAATTCTATAAATAAAGTTTAATAAAATGTGTGACAATTGTCATAATTTACATCATCTAAAATAATTATTTTTGAAAATTTTTAAAAAACATCTTGAATACTCAAAATAACAATTTTTTTGATAAACTTTTACCTTATTGTAGGGTTTGACAATAAAAGAATGTTTTAATAAAATAACGAATTTCAATTATTAGATTACAAAATATAAATCAAAAATAAAAGATTATTTATATGAAAATAGGAGTATTAAAAGAAAGCATCCTAAGCGATCATCGGGTATGTATCAATCCCGCTATAACTAAGGTGCTTATTAGCAAGGGCTTTGAATGTCTTGTTGAAGAAGATGCCGGCGTTGGTTCGAATTTTAAGAATTCGGATTACACCGAGGCAGGCTCAAGTGTTGTAAGCCGCGAATCACTATTCGAAAACGCAGACATCATTATTAAAATTAACCCATTTGACAAAGCAGATATCGCTTTATTCAAAAAAGGACAGGTTGTCATCAGCCAGTTATTTCACAAATCAAATCCAGAATTAATCAACGAAATCGCCTCAAGAGGCGTTTCTGCATTTTCTATGGATGCCATTCCCAGAATTTCGAGGGCGCAAGATATGGATATTTTGAGTTCACAAAGCAACTTGGCTGGTTATAAAGCCGTGATTGTTGGCGCTAACGAAATGACCAAAATTTTTCCTTTGATGATGACAGCAGCCGGTACCATTACACCTTCAAGGATATTGATTTATGGTGTTGGTGTTGCTGGTTTACAAGCCATTGCAACTGCTAGACGTTTAGGCGCTATTGTTGAAGCAACCGATATTAGAATGGAAACTAAAGAGCAAGTTGAATCATTAGGCGCTAAATTTATAAGCGTAGATAATACCGGCGAACAATCGGAAGGTGGTTATGCAAAAGAAGCTTCAGAAGATTATGCCCGCCGTCAAAAAGAGGCTGTAAATGTTTCGCTTTTTAAAGCAGATTTAGTTATTACAACCGCATTAATACCTGGCAGAAAATCGCCTGTTTTAATTACAGAAGAACAAGTTAACCAGATGAAAAATGGGGCGGTTATCATTGATTTAGCTGCTTCACATGGTGGCAATTGTGAATTGAGTAAAATGAACGAAACGGTACTTCACCGTGGCGTTAAAATTATTGGAACCACAATGGCTCCCGAGAGTGTTTCGACCAATGCAAGTGATTTATACGCTAAAAACATGCTTAACTTTATCAATCATTTGACAAAAGAAACGCAATTTACTTGGGATTTAGAAGATCAAATCACCAATGATACCTTGATTATTAAAAACGGAGAAATAAGAAAATCATAAACTTTATAACGATGCAAATTTTAGAATTTTTAAAAGATAACCTCAATCTCATTTATATACTTACCTTAACGGTATTTATAGGTGTTGAAGTCATTAAAAACATTCCGGCAGTGTTACACACGCCTTTAATGTCGGGGGCAAACGCCTTAAGTGGGGTTGTAATTGTAGGCGCAATTATAACCATGTTAGAAGCTGATCCTACCGATTATATTGCTTTAACTTTAGGCTTTTTAGCCGTAGTATTGGGAATTTTAAATGTGGTTGGTGGCTTTGTGGTTACCGACCGTATGTTACAAATGTTTAAAAAGAAAAAATCATGATGATTACATTAGATATTATTTACCTGATAGCTACCATTACCTTTATTTATGGTTTAAAACTTTTAGGCCATCCCGAAACTGCAAAAAAAGGAAATTTAATTGCTAGTTTAGGTATGGGTTTAGCCATTATAGGCACTATCTTTTTACATAACCTCATTATTCCAACTTTTGTCTATTCCCTAATTATTGCAGCTATTGCAGTTGGGTCGGTAATTGGTTGGCTTATGGCGGTTAAAGTGCAAATGACCAAAATGCCCGAACTCGTTTCATTATTTAACGGTTTTGGAGGTGCTAGTGCTACCATAATTGGCTTAGTTGAGTTTGGAAAAAACATTGGAAATGCTTCTCAAACCGCTACCACTATGGCTGCTATTATTATTGGCAGTTTAACTTTTTCGGGTAGCGTGGTTGCTTGGGGAAAATTAAATGGGCGCATGAAAAGCCTTATCCGATTGCCAAAATATAACCTGATTAATAATTTAGTGATTTTAGGTTTAATTATTTTTGCAACCTATTTTGTGATGAGCGCTTCTAACAGTCAAATGCTATTATACTTATTGCTGATTGGGGCCTTAATTTATGGTGTTTTATTTGTCATTCCAATTGGAGGTGCTGATATGCCTGTAGTGATTTCGCTATTAAACTCTTTAACTGGAATCGCAGCCGCCATAACAGGCGTTTTATATAGTAATATGGTGATGATTGTTGGTGGTATTTTAGTGGGTTCTGCCGGATTAATCTTGACTTTTGCCATGTGTAAAGCAATGAATCGTTCTATTTCAAACGTTGTTTTTGGTGCTTTTGGCAGTTCTAATGCTGCTGTTGGAGATGGGTCTCAATCTGAAAAAGGAGATATTCGTTCAACAACAATAAGCGATGTAGCCATTTTAATGAATTATTCTCAGCGTGTTATTATCGTTCCCGGATATGGTTTGGCAGTAGCACAAGCACAACACGCCATTCACGAACTCGAACAATTGTTAGAAAGCCGTGGCGTGCAAGTAAAATATGCCATTCACCCTGTTGCCGGACGTATGCCCGGACATATGAATGTACTTTTAGCAGAAAGTAATGTTTCCTATGATAAATTAGCCGAAATGGATGATGTAAATCCTGAATTTAAAAATACCGATGTGGTATTTGTGGTGGGCGCAAACGATGTGGTAAATCCTGCTGCTCATAATGATGCTTCAAGTCCTATTTTTGGAATGCCAATTTTAGAAGTTGCCGATGCTAAACAAATTATCGTCAACAAACGCAGTATGAATCCTGGTTATGCCGGAATTGAAAATGAATTATTTTACAATCCAAAAACATCTATGTTATTTGGCGATGCTAAAAAATGCATTCAAGAATTGATAAACGAAGTTAAAAATATGTAATTTATAAGCACTTTAAAAAAAGGGCATTACTTAAAAAGTAATGCCCTTTTTTATTGAAATTATTTTAAATAATCTGGCTGGCGTGCAACTTGGTATTTACCTTTAAAATGACCTCTTCAATAATGCTATTTTCGTCAATAATAAAAGTCGTTCTTAAAATGCCGTCAAATTCGCGACCCATAAATTTTTTTGGACCCCAAACGCCATAAGCCTTAATTAGCGTTTTATCCTCATCGGCAATTAAATTAAAAGGAAGCTTATTTTTATCTATAAAATTTTGCTGACGATTTGCCGCATCGGCACTTACACCCAAGATTTCATAGCCCTTATCCAAAAATAACTGGTAATTGTCGCGTAAATTGCAAGCTTCCATGGTGCAACCCGGCGTACTAGCTTTTGGGTAAAAGAAAAGTACCAGCTTTTTGCCTTTAAAATCGGTTAAATTAACTGTTTTTCCATTTTGGTCTAAAGCACTAAAATCTGGTGCCTTATCGCCTATTCTTAATGTTGTCATATTTTGTAAGTTTGTGGCATAAAGTTACAACTTATGACCAAAACTGAGCAAATTTCTTTTGTTATAAATACCTTAGAAGAACTTTTTCCAAATCCGAGCATCCCGTTAACGCATTTTGATGCCTATACTTTTTTAATTTCGGTATTGCTCTCGGCACAGAGCACCGATGTTAGGGTAAACCAAATCACCCCATTGTTGTTTGAACGCGCTAATAATCCCTATGATATGGTAAAACTTAGCGTTGATCAAATTCGTGAAATTATTAAACCCGTTGGCTTATCGCCGATGAAATCAAAAGGAATTTATGGATTATCTGAAATTTTAATTAAAAATTATCAGGGACAAGTGCCTCAAAGTTTTGAAGCCTTAGAAGCCTTGCCAGCAGTTGGACACAAAACGGCTTCGGTAGTGATGAGCCAAATGTTCGGAATACCAGCCTTTCCGGTAGATACCCATATTCATAGGATGCTTTATCGATGGAATTTTAGCAATGGCAAGACAGTTGTGCAAACCGAAAAAGATGCAAAACGTCTGTTTCCAGAGGAGCTATGGAACAAGTTGCATTTGCAAATTATCTATTATGCGCGCGCTTATTCACCTGCAAGAGGTTGGGATTTAAATAAAGACCTTATCACCAAGACTATTGGTAGAAAATCGGTATTAAAGGAATGGGAATTTGCGCATGCTAAAAGACCTAAATAAAACCGGTAATTCAATAAAAATGCCCGTTGTTGGCTACGGGCATTTAAATCAAATCAATCTTAATCAATTCAAATTAATTTTAACAATATGATGAAACTTCGTTTTAACAATCCATAAGGATTTTGAATAATTCAATAAAAAAGAAACCGTTTCTTTTTTTGGGTTTAGCGTGTTATTGCAAAATTGATTTGTGTAAAGTTTTGCCATTTAAGTTGTTTTTAAGTGATTATAAACTCTTAAACGGCATAACTTAAATTTTATTATTCAATAGTTAAAATAATTTCATTTGTGGCAATTATTTTTCTCAAATTTATTAAAGCATAGCGCATTCTGCCAAGCGCCGTATTAATACTGATATCTAAGAGTTCGGAAATTTCTTTAAAACTCATTTTTTTGTAAAAACGCATTTCAATAACTTCTCTTTGATCTTTGGGTAAAGTGGCTAATAATTTAAAAACATCTTGGTCTATTTGCTCTTTAATAAGCTGATTTTCAATATTAATATCGGGATCAGAAATGACAGAAAAAATATCAAAATCATCTGTATTTTTAAAAGTTGGTAGGCGCTTATTTTTTCTAAAATAATCGATACATAAATTGTGAGCAATTCTTAAAACCCAAGGCAAAAATTTTCCAGATTCACTATAAGTTCCCTTTTTTAGGGTATTAATTACCTTGATAAAGGTATCCTGAAAAATATCTTCAGCAATTTCTTTATCCAAAATCTTTGAATAGATAAAACTATAAACACGTTGTTTATGACGATAAATTAATGTTTCTAAGGCCGGTTCTTGTCCCGCAATATATTGCGTAACCAATTCACAATCATCAAGTTTTGAGATACACATAACATTACTTTTTAAAAAGATTAATTTTAACTTAAAGTAATATTAGGCAATAGGCAGATTTGTTTAAATGGTTTATGAGTCCAAAAATAGTAAATTATTTTTTAAATAGGCCATCAAATTAGAAACTATTTTGCTATTAGTTCAAAAAAAAGGTACAAAGCAGTTTTTATCAAATTAAAATTAGGCTTTACATTTGGCAATTAATTAAACCTCGTTTTTATATATTTGTAGCTTATCCTTTTTTAGATGACCCAAAATATCGCTGCGCTAAGCCCAAAAGAATTTATTCTTATTAAGGGGGCAAAATTGCATAATTTAAACAATGTAGATGTTGCCATTCCTCGCAATAAACTAGTGGTAATTACTGGTTTATCAGGTTCCGGAAAATCTAGTTTAGCTTTTGATACCTTATTTGCCGAAGGGCAGCGACGCTATGTTGAAAGCCTGTCTTCTTATGCCCGTCAATTTTTAGGGAAACTCAATAAACCACAAGTTGATTATATTAAAGGAATTTCGCCGGCTATTGCCATTGAGCAAAAAGTAAATTCTACAAATCCGCGGTCAACCGTTGGTACCACTACCGAGATTTACGATTATTTAAAATTATTATTTGCTAGAATTGGGAAAACTTACTCGCCAATTTCGGGAAATGAAGTGGTAAAACATCAAGTTTCTGAAGTCATTAACTATGTAAAAACCTTTGAAATTGATGACAAACTCCTGCTTTTAGCGCCCATAAAAATCGCCGAAAACAAGAATTTAGAAACCACTTTAAACATTTTATTACAACAAGGTTATGCCCGAATAAAAATCTTAAATGACCTTGTTAAAATAGAATCGGTTTTAGCCGATTTGAAAAATTTTTCTAAAATTAATGCTTTTTATTTGGTTATAGACCGTGTGGTTATTGAGCACAACGAAGATTTTTACAACCGTTTGGCGGATGCCATTCAAACTGCTTTTTATGAGGGTCACGGTAATTGTGTAATTAGCTCTTTAAAAGATGACAAACAGCAAGCTTTTAGCAATAATTTTCAATTAGATGGCCTAAACTTTTTGGAACCCAATTTGCATTTATTCAGTTTTAACAATCCTTATGGCGCTTGCACAAAATGTGAAGGTTATGGCACTATCATTGGTATTGACGAAGATTTGGTCATTCCCAATTCAACCCTTTCAATTTACGATAACGCCATTTTTCCTTGGAAAACGGAAGCGTTTTTATCATATAAAGAACCCTTAATTATGCATGCTTCAAAATTTGATATTCCCATTCATAAACCTTGGTTTCAACTTTCGCAAAAGCAAAAGGAACTGGTTTGGAATGGCAATTCATCTTTTGAAGGCATTCACACTTTTTTTAAACACATTGAAGAACAGAGTTATAAAATTCAGAATCGCGTTTTATTATCGCGCTATCGCGGAAAAACAGTTTGCGATGTTTGCCACGGAAAGCGCTTAAAACCCGAAGCTTCTTATGTCAAAATAAATGGAACTTCCATTACTGACCTAATTGATTTGCCATTGGATAAATTGAGTAAATTTTTTAAATCGCTGGTGTTAACTACATCCGAAAAGGAAATTTCAAAACGTATTTTACTGGAAATCAATAACCGAATTGAATTTTTGCAAGATGTCGGCTTATCTTATCTAAGTTTAAACCGCAATTCAAGAACCTTGTCGGGAGGCGAAAGTCAGCGCATCAATTTAGCAACTTCATTGGGAAGCAGCTTGGTAGGTTCTATGTATATTTTAGATGAGCCCAGTATTGGATTGCATCCAAAAGACACCCAAAATTTGATAAAAGTCTTAAAAAATTTAAGAGATTTAGGCAATACCGTTATTGTGGTAGAACACGATGAGGATGTGATGAAAGCCTCCGATTATATTATTGATATGGGTCCGGAAGCAGGCAGTTTTGGTGGCGATGTTGTTGCTGAAGGCACTTATGCCCAACTCTTAAAATCCGATTCCTTAACGGGAAAATATTTAAGCCACAAACTCAAAATTCCGCTGCCTATACACCGAAAAAATACGCGTGATTTTATCCAAATTGAAGGCGCAAGAGCACATAATTTAAAAAATATTGACGTTAAAATCCCGCTAAATTGCTTAGTTGTGATTACAGGCGTTTCGGGAAGTGGCAAAAGCACCCTCGTAAAACATATATTATATCCTGCTTTGCAGAAACATTTAACAGGTTATAACAATGAAAAAATTGGACAATTTAATGGTTTAAGGGGTAGTTTTGAGCAACTTAAAACCGTTGAATTTATCGACCAAAATCCCATTGGTCGCAGCAGTCGCTCAAATCCGGTAACGTATATTAAGGCTTATGATGATATTAGAAACCTTTTTGCATCCGAAAAGCTGTCACAAATAAGAAATTTTAAAAGCAAACATTTTTCATTTAATGTTGATGGCGGACGATGCGATACCTGTAAAGGCGAGGGTGAAGTTACCATTGAAATGCAATTTATGGCAGATGTGCACCTGCTTTGCGAATCTTGTAATGGAAAACGCTTTAAAAAAGAGGTCTTAGAAGTAACTTTTGAAAATAAATCTATTGCTGATATTTTAGAATTGAGTGTTGATAATGCCATCACTTTTTTTAACAAAACCAAACAGCCAAAAATTGTTCAAAAACTTAAGGCTTTGCAAGATGTAGGTTTAGGCTATGTGCAATTGGGACAATCATCATCTACCCTTTCGGGAGGCGAAGCGCAACGCATTAAATTAGCCTCCTTTTTAGTAAAAGGCGCGACCAAAGAGCGTGCACTTTTTATATTTGATGAGCCAACAACAGGATTGCATTTTCACGACATTTTAAAACTGGTAAATTCATTGCAAGCGCTTATAGATAAAGGACATTCGGTTGTGGTTATCGAACATAATTTAGATTTGGTAAAATGTGCCGACTACATCATTGACTTAGGCAAAGAAGGGGGTGTAAAAGGCGGACAAGTATGCTATCAAGGTACGCCCGAAGGACTTTTAGATTGCAAAGACTCCTACACCGCCTATTATTTAAAAGAAAAGTTTGACCGCTAAAAACCAAAATATAATTACTTGCTATTTGTTTTTGTGAATTGATTTTTATGATTTGTTTATCATTACATATCTTTTAAATTCCGTAACTTCGCATAAAATTTTTTTTAAATACAAAATCCCTCAAAAAAATCCCTCAAAATTTCACTCAAATGAATAATAAACTATTAAAACTTAGTCCCCCTGCAATTTGGAAAAATTTTTCGGCGCTGAATGCTGTTCCAAGACCTTCAAAAAAAGAATCTAGAGTCATTGCTTTTATCGAAAGTTTTGGCAAAAACCTAAACTTAGAAACACAAGTTGATGGTATTGGCAATGTGCTCATTAAAAAACCAGCTACAAAAGGAATGGAAAACCGCAAAACAGTGGTATTGCAATCACATTTAGATATGGTTCATCAAAAAAACAATGACACTGATTTTGATTTCGACACACAAGGCATTAAAATGTATGTTGACGGTGATTGGGTTAGAGCCGAAGGTACAACTCTGGGTGCTGATAATGGCATTGGAGTGGCATCAATAATGAGTATTTTAGAATCTACAACAATTATACACCCGGCTATTGAAGCCCTTTTCACCATTGATGAAGAAACCGGAATGACAGGGGCGAGAGGTTTAAAAGCCAACTTATTATCAGGCGAAATCTTGCTAAACCTCGACACCGAAAACGACAACGAAATTGATATTGGTTGTGCCGGCGGAATGGATGTAACGGCAACCAAAAACTACGAACAAGAAAAACCAAATAAGCATACTTCAGCACTAAAAATAATCTTAAAAGGCTTGAGTGGTGGGCATTCTGGTATGGATATTCATAAAGGCCATGGAAATGCAAACAAATTACTAGCCCGATTGCTTTACGAATTACAAGATTTTGATTTTCATATCGCCGAATTTGATGGGGGCAGTCTTAGAAATGCCATTCCTAGAGAAGGTTCTGTTGTGGTTGTTTTGCAAAGCGAAAGCGTTGAAGCTTTTAAAAATGCCCTAAATCAAATGGTTGAGCTTATTAAAGATGAACAAAAAACGGTAGATCCCAATTTGGAAGTTTTGACAAAAACCCTTACAACTCCCGATTTTGTGATGACTAAAAATGCCCAAACTTCATTTATAAACAGCTTATTTGTAGCACATAATGGCGTTTATAAGATGAGTTTAGATATTGAAGGTTTGGTAGAAGCTTCAAATAACGTTGCCCTTGTTAAAATTTTAAATGGCACAATAAAAATAGATTGTTTAACACGTTCATCGGTTGAATCGACTAAATATGATTTGGCAAACCATCTAAAAGCAGCCTTTGTTCTCGGTGGTTTTGAGGTGGCTTTTTCAGGTGCTTATCCCGGTTGGAAACCCGATGCCAGTTCCCCAATTTTAAAAATTCTCACCAATCTTTACACAAGTACTTTCAATAAAACCCCCGAAGTTGTGGCTTGTCACGCAGGATTAGAATGTGGTATCTTGGGAATTAATTATCCCAATATGGATATGATTTCATTTGGGCCAACCATTGAAGGGGCACATTCACCAGACGAACGTGCTAGCATCAGTTCGACACAAAAATTTTGGAGCTTTTTATTAGAAATCCTAAAACAAACACCCTTAAAAGGTTCTTAAAATAAAGGAATAACCTGCCAGGTTTTTTTTAAACTTGTTGGTTTAGCTTGACCATAAGATAAGGTTTGATTTATTATCTGTTGTGCAAGGTTAAAAAGCAAAAACACAGAATCTTATGGGTATAAAAAACATTCTGCGAGGTTAAAAAAAACCTTGCAGGATGTTATTAATAGTTTTGATTTAAGTCAAAATTTTCTAATAATTCGGCTACGTATTTTACAAACATCCCGCCAAGGGCACCATTAACAACACGGTGATCATAAGAATGTGATAAAAACATTTTATGGCGAATGCCAATAAAATCGCCTTCTGGAGTTTCGATAACGGCGGGCACTTTTCTAATAGCGCCCAAGGCCAAAATGGCAACTTGCGGCTGATTAATTATTGGGGTGCCAAAAACACTGCCAAATCCGCCAACATTAGTAACCGTATAGGTTCCGTCTTGAATATCATCGGGTTTTAAGGAATTTGTTCGTGCTTTATTAGCCAAACTATTCACAGCTTTTGTCAAGCCAACCAAGTTTAACTGATCGGCATTTTTAATAACCGGAACAATCAAATTCCCATCTGGTAAAGCTGTTGCCATTCCAAGATTTATATTTTTGTGTTTGATAATTGTTTCGCCTTCTACTGATATGTTAATCATTGGAAAGGCTTTAATGGCTTGCGCCACAGCTTGCATAAATATAGGCGTAAAGGTAATTTTTTCGCCCTCGCGGTTAAAGAATTTATCTTTTACTTTGTCGCGCCATTTTACAATATTTGTTACGTCAACTTCAATAAACGACTGCACATGTGCCGAAGTTTGTTTTGAAGCCACCATATATTTAGAAATCAATTTACCCATACGGGTCATTTCTATAATTTCATTTGCACCGTTAACCGAAGTTGGCATTGCCACTGGAGTTACGGGTTTATCAGCAACTGGAGCAATAATTTCATTTTGTTTTTCTTGAACTTTTGCAGGATGAGGATTCGCACTTAAAAAATTAAGAATATCCGATTTTGTAACACGTCCTTCTTTGCCCGTTCCCAAAATGCTATCGAGCTGTTTAAGTGAAAGTCCTTCTTGCTTGGCGATACTTTTAACCAACGGAGAGTAAAATTTATCAGAAGTTTCGTTGTGAGATTCATCAACAATCTCATCGAGCATTTCGGTAATGACTGAGGTTGATTTTTCTACCGTTGTAAGTTCATCGGGTGTTTTCTCTTTATAAGGCAACACCACATCAGACGCTCGAATATAGTCCTTTTTTATAGGCTGGTCTTGCGATTCGGTTTCAATAATGGCAATTGTTTGACCAACTTGAATAAGCTCATCAACCTTAAATAATTGTTCAATTAAAACCCCTGAAACCTCGCTAGGAAGCTCACTATCAACTTTATCGGTAGCAATTTCAACAACGGGTTCATCAAGTTCAATGGTGTCGCCAATTTGTTTTAACCAAGCCGTTAAAGTAGCTTCGGTAACACTTTCACCCATTTTTGGTAATTTCAATTCAAATCTGGCCATTTTTTAGTTATTTAAGTGTGGCAAATTTACAAAAAATATGGACTAACTATTTAGTCAGATACCTATAATATAAAATTTAGTTTACTGTAATTTTTATATAATTCTTAAAATAAATCCTATATTATGAATCATAATTAAATTTATATATCAATATTTATAAAAGTTTAGTTTTTTTATAGTTTTCGTTTTTAGATTTCTTTTGATGTATTTTCAACTTAAATTACTATCCACAATTACCTCTTTATTAAATAACTTTATTATAACAATTTGTAATTCTGTATGATAAAAAAATAGTATAAAACGAATATCTTTTAAAAAATGATTTAAATCATAAAGTTTACTGATTTATGTCATAAATATAGGAACCTTTAAACTATAATTTTACATCATAAATTAAAACAACCTTAAAACAAATAAAAATTATGAAAACAATTAAATTAAGTTTCTTGATAATTTTATCAAGTATGATGTTTATTCAATGTACAAGTGACCCAATTCCTGGACCAGCAGGTGCAGATGGAATTAATGGTGTTGATGGTAAAGATGGCAAAGACGGTGTAAGCACTGGCGCAGCTACTAGCACAACAGAATTATTAGCCAACAAAGTATTTTTAGGACCCAATGTTGATGGTGTTATTGATGCCTCTTGGGCCGATTCTCAAATATTAGTGGCAACAACTGTTGTACCTGATCCAGGTAATAATGTATTTAGAGGTTATGTTGGGCAATCTATAGATGCTCAAATTAGAGCTCAATATGACAGTGAATTCATTTATTTCTTAGCCGAATGGAAAGATTCTGAAGAAACTAACAGTAGAGATACTTGGTATTTTGACCCAACAACCAACCGTTGGGCACAAGAAAGCAATAAACCTGTATTTGATGGTGCTGGCAATATTATAAGAGATGCTTTTTATGAAGATAAATTTGCAATGCAATGGAATATCAGCGAAGTTGCCAGTGCTTGGGATACCCAAACTTGTTATGCTACCTGTCACACCAATGATACTGAAGCAGAAGGGTTTGCTCATCACTATACCTCAGCTGCTGGTTTGCAAACTGATATGTGGCACTATAAATCAATAAGATTAGGAAAACCAGTGGGACAATTTGACGATAAACATATTGTATTCCCCGATGCTACACATCCAATTGCAGGTGGTAAAACAAGAGCTGGCGATGCTAAAGTGAGTGGTAGCCATTCTAATAATGTCATCACTTTACCTCTTCTTGATGGCGCAAATGCCGGAACCAATGTAAAAGTACCTAAATATTACATTCCAGGTAGATCAGATTATTATTGGATTTTGAAATCTGAAATAGATAACGGTACTGCAGTAGCCATTACAGGCGTTCATGACAATGGTATGTTAGAATTAGCTGGTGGTGGAACCATTGATCCAAATACAGATTTAGATTTTCAAAGACCAGCTCCATTAAATGCTAATGATATCCATTCTACTGCCAAAAAAGGAATGCCTAGCATTTTTACCGCTCCTATCGTAGGTAGTCAAGGTGATATTCTATGTGCACAAACTTACACCGGAACTGGATGGATTCTTGAATATAAACGTAAACTAGTTACAGGTAATTCAGATGACGTGGCTTTTGATACGACTAAAAACTACCCATTTGGCTTTGCAATCTTTAATAATGCTGCTATTGCACATGCCATTAAACCATTTTTGTCTTTAAAATTTAAACAATAATTTTATTATCAATAGAGGTGTAAAATATTTTTACACCTCTATTTTTTTTATAATCATTTCTTAAAACACTTCAAATGAAAAAAATAGTTCAACTTTTTATGCTTATCGGATTGGGATTAACCCTCAATTCATGCTACTATAACAAATTCCCGATTGTGGATCCGAACCCTCCCGCCGTTGATATTTCGTTTGCTACTGA
>Ga0210005_1000262_pt1 | contig 46146 bp, 49 predicted proteins | sample CryGey02umfilter_3_FD_183961 | JGI IMG/M metagenome (GOLD analysis project Ga0210005, IMG submission 183961) | Groundwater microbial communities from aquifer in Utah, USA - Crystal Geyser 4/9/14 0.2 um filter (SPAdes) (version 3) | ecosystem: Environmental > Aquatic > Deep subsurface >... | reverse complement strand
TGAATGGAAGTAGAGGAGGTGGCGGTGATGATAACGGTGTCCAGCAATCATCGCTTACCGTTGGAGATCGTGGTGATCCAATGGGAGATGATGCTGTATTTATCATCAACATTGGAACAGGCGAAACAAAAGATGGACCAGGGTTGAGCAGCGTAAGCTTCTCTGATCATGAAAGTACAATCTCATCGGGGCAATCGGGCACAGCAGTAGTTGGTTCGGTAGCTGGGGTGGGTGGTGGAAGTGCCGCAGTTATTACTGGTGTTGAGGGTTCGGTTGGTTTGGCAGTGGAAGGAGTTGATACAGGGAACAGATTAACCATGATAGGAGCAGGTACGAGTATGGTGGGTGCAGGACGTGAGGTTGCAATTGCAGGAAGAGATTTCTATCAATCATCTCCTACCCCAATAGGAAAAGGTGCTGGGTTATTTGCCATAGGCATAGGAACAGCTATGGTCGGCCTTGGTGGTCTTTTAATTACTGAATTTTCAGGGATCACTAATCTTTCTGGCATTAACAATAGGAGGGAAAATGATGTGCAAAAAGAACGAAAAACAAAATAAAATAATTCTCATTATTTTTTCGACGTTTATTATGGGTATAATTCCATTTGTTTTGTTTTTTACTTCGATAAAAGAAAAAATATACCCTGAGAATAGAATATTTGTTTTAATGTTTTTTGAAGTTCTCTTTTTTATATTTTTTTCAAGCCTTCTTTTTTCAAAAAAGAAAGAAGGTGGTGAAGAAGAATTAAAAGGTAACGCACAAAAAATTATTTTTTCAACAATAGGAAAATATTTTATTATTGCCTTTGGGGGTGCTTTTCTTTTTTATGTATTTTCTTTTCTTGAAAAAAGAATAGCTGTCTTTGCGGCACTTATCCCTTTATTTATTTTTTGGATTTACGACATATTTAAGAAATAATCTTAAAAACTTTTAAGAAGGATTTCATGCTTTCAAAAAAAAATGAGTATGCTTCTCTCTGAAGAGAAGCTTTTTGTGTTATAAAACGCTTTCGGCTATTTTTTCTCTCATTTCGGTAATAATTGCGTCAGTAGTAGGTTTTGTTCAGGCACTTTTTTTCGCACCCATCTCTTCTCCGAAGACTTACTATTCTCTTCTTCACCATTTTCATCTTCCTCCCACACGTAACGTATGCGTATACCTTCCGAGAAGATGTAAATGATTGGGACAATTACAAGAGACGGAGGCCTGAGCTATCAAGAAAAATTCACGCTCATAACCTTGCGGAACTTTCTGGCCTTTGTTTGCACAAGAGATGGCATCACCGATGAGAAAAACCTTCAGCTCTTGCCCTTCACGCTTGAATAGTGCGCCTGCCAAACGCAATGCATTGTAACAACGCTCATTTCCATAGGGAGCATCATTGAGAAGAAAAAGTGTTTTCATAATTGCCAATAAAGATCATATTTCAGCTGCATTTTCCATGACATAAATTATATCCTGCTGGCTTTAAAAGTTATAGCACCCCTTAAGGGGTGGTTTCAGAATGGGTAGACGAGATTTTTAATGAAAGAAAAAAAACAAAATTTGTTACGATCCGATCAGATTTTTAATGAATTAGCCGCAGACTATGATCTTTGGTTTGACCGGCACCCTGATATTTTTCAATCGGAACTAAATGCGCTGAAAAAAATAGTTCCCTGTAAAGGGACAGGTTTGGAAATCGGTGTTGGCACTGGACGCTTTGCTGAAAAACTGGGAATTCATTATGGTGTAGAACCCGCAGAATCCATGAAAATCTTGGCTGAAAAACGTGGAATCAAGGTTGTCACGGGCGTAGCAGAGCATCTTCCATTCCCTGATAATTTTTTTGACTATGCGGTCATGATTACAACGCTCTGTTTCGTGCAGGATCCATTCCAAGCTCTCGAGGAAGCAAAACGAGTGGTCAAGACGGGAGGTCGGATTATCATCGGATTGATCGACCGCACGTCATCTTTGGGAAAACAATATGAAGAAAAAAAAGGAGAAAATCCTTACTACAAGTTTGCACATTTTTTTTCGGCAGACGAGGTGGAAAATTTCCTCAATAAATTAAAATTAAAGGAAATAAGCGCGTTTCAAACTCTTTTCAATTCACCAAGAATGTTGAGTCAACCCGATGAAATTCAGGAGGGATATGGGAAAGGTGGCTTTGTTGCCATTGGTGGAGTTAAATGATTAAGTTTATGATTAATATCATGCCGGTAAGTGACATGAGTCATGTTCTTTTTTCAATAAAGCCCTCACTCTCTCGTGGGGGTTCAATATGTTTATGAACGATGGAGGATTTGGTATGGGAGGTTTTATGTGGCTTGTCTGGATTGTCCCGATCATTCTGATTATTTTTGCGGTTAAATTCTTTTCTGATCAATCTGGTCGAAGCAACACGACAGATACACCTCTTGATATCCTCAAAAAAAGATATGCCCGTGGAGAAATCAACAAAGAGGATTTTGAACGTCTCAAAAAAGACCTTTTATAAACCTTAATAAGGAGAAACATGGGTGTACGCTACAAAAAAGGGCGACCTCGTCCAACGCATAGAATACACGCCATTCGGCCAAGAGCGTTTCGTGTTGAATGCAGCACTTGAAGAAAATCCAAAATTCACCGGACAAACACATGACATCGACACCGACTTGTACTACTATAACGCCCGGTATTACGATCCATCACTGGGCAGATTTTTTCAAGCGGATAGTATCATTTCAAATGTATTTCAGCCACAGACGATTAATCCGTATTCGTACGTACTGAACAATCCGTTGAAGTACATTGATCCGAGTGGGCATGCTATTTATATACCTATTGGGCGACCCGATAGAGAAGAAAGAAACCCTAATTATAATGGCCCAAATAATGTTGATACACGCGAATCTCACGATGATAAAGCTGGAAACAGCGGAGAAGGAAATGGCACAGCAAACACAGGAAGTGGCAAAACAAATCAAGCTTCTAACTTGGCAAACGAGCCTTCCTCTCCAAAGTATTGGGATAATTTCGGAGGGTTCTTCGTTTAGAAATCTTCCTCAGGGGGAGCTCCATACCATATACCTCTGGTGGAGGAGATTTTCAACAGATCCTGTCGATGCAAGAATTTCGAATTTTTTATCATTTATTTCAAAAAATCATTTTGTATTTGCAAAAGATTTGAACCCTTTGCGGGGGCGGGTTAAATACCCGCTAAGGATCAACATCAAAAAACAACCATTAACTCATTGAAAATAAAGAATTAATTTCACCTTTCATGACGCATGTATCCAGCAAAAATACAAGTTTCCGAACAAAACAGCGAAACTTTTGAGTTTTTCAACCGATAATAATTATGCTTGATTCCGGGGGTGAAAAGAGCATTATGCGTCAGAACTTTTTGTTCTTTTGGGAGATTTTTGAATGACACCGCCCGGAAAAATCAGACTCAAATCATTTGCCTTTCCTGCCGCTGTTCGTCCACAAGGCCTTTCTTTTTCGCCAGCACTTTCTGTTTCAAGCAATCTTCCTCATGCTGTATCAAGCTATAGCCTAAAAGGAATTTCTCCTCTCGAGCCCATCACCATTGTGGTTGGTGTGATTGCCTTAGGCTCACTTTTTCTTTCTGCTTGTGACGATGGTTCAAAAGCTGACAGCAACACCATGCAAGGTGGAGAGGGTGGAAAAGATCCTGGCACGGGCGGAAATGGTGGCATGGGTGGCGTTCCTGGAGCTGGCGGTCAATTCGCAGGCAAGCCAGACGCAGAGCCCGATGCAGAAGCTATCCTTGATATGGGCGTGTCGCCGGATGCCGAAGGTAAAAAAGATGCCGGTGTTGATGCGGCCCCTGATATGAGACCGAAAGAAGTTGATGGTGAAGCTTCGGATATTCATGTTGATGCTGGCGTTGATGTCATCATTCCTGATGCAGCGATTGATGCTGCTCTCATTGAAGATGCCAGTATTCCAGACGCTATGCCAGATGCAAAAGAAGCTGATGCTGCAGACGCATTTGAAACACCAGACACCGCCCCGCGTGATGCTGCCATTGATGCAGCTGAAGATCTGGGGAGAGTGATAGTACCAGATGCAGGTGTTGATGCAGAAGCTGATATGTCTATTGATGCCACAGTTGATGCTGAAGTTGATATGAGCCTTCCCGATGATGGCGTAGATGCTGAAGCAGATGCCGGTCTTCCAGACATGAGTGTAGATGCAGAACCCGATACAGCGATTGATGCTGCTCCAGTTGTAGAAGATTCTGATGATGATGGCATTCTCGATGAAAATGATAACTGCCCATCTATTGCAAATGCAGGGCAGGAAAATCAAGATGGAGATGCACTTGGTGACGCCTGTGATCTGGTAAATGACTCATTCGTCACTTTTGCTTTTTTGGAAAGTGGCTGCCAAGTCGTTGATTTAAAAATGGTAGCAAATCAAAATACCGAAAGCCTCTTGGGTGTTTGTGACTTTGGAAACAACACCGTTTTTGAATGTTCTGGGGAAGGGGAAGCCACTTGCCATGTCGTTACATCCTTTTCACCACTGCATGAAGATGCAGAAGGCATTCAACATGAAATGCATCCATTTCAACTTCTGAACATCGGAGCCTCTCTTGAAAATGGCTGGATGATGGTTCTTCAACAAAGTCATCTTGGACTTCCAAGCCTTGTCACTATTGATCGCGATGGCAATCCTGAAGCATCTCGCCTTAAAGATGAAACAGCTCTTCCAGAAATCACAATTAGTTCGGGAGGGGGGACACTTCGAATTCGTCCAGACTCTCATGCTGGAGCAGCCTTCATCAATGAACAGCTTTATGTCGGTTTACGAAGTGGTCAAACTTCTCTCATTATTCCTCTTGAACACAATGCAAACGGTAGCATCATCACCACAGGTATTTCTTTTCCCATTAGAACCACCCGGAAAAATCTTATTTCCGTTGTAAACGTAGATGATACAACGCTTGCCGCCGTGCACCTTGGGAATAATGAAGAAAATGCTTCTATTGTTACAATGTCTCTTAATGGGGAAACTGTAGTTCGTGATCAGATTTTTGACTTAGGTGGACAGGATCTTCAAAATTCACGCGCAGTTGCGGTGACGGAGGACAACCGATTTCTTTTTCTCGCAGCTGCAAATGGCACAACACTTCTTAAAATTGACCTTCAAAGTAATCCTGACAACCCGAATATTCAGTCCTTTGATCTGTCAGCTCACCTTGAGGGCAACATTGCAGCAATGAAATTAAGAGGAACTCAACTTGTTCTCAGCGGAACTCAGAATAAAGTTATAATGTTTGACCTTGAGCGAAATAGCGTTACCTGCTCAACAAACATAGGATCAAATTCAACCGCCATCGCTCTTGACCAAAGTGGACTTGTGTATCTTTCAGCGGGGGATATCGGGAACCAACACATTCTTCGCTTTAATCCAACCGACGTGTGCCTTCAGTAGAATCTTTCTTTATTTTAAATGATGTCGCATAACAAATCTTATGTTAAATTACTTCTGGATATATCAGTGAACAAAATTTTGAGACACCAGGGAAATAACCAACAAAAGGCTCTATGCTTTCCACCTTTCTGGTTGTGATTTGTGGAAGCCATACGCAACGAACTTCCTCTTCAATTTCAAAACTCTTAGGTTTTAAAAAAATGGGATCAGTCTCATCCCAGTTTTCTGACGTGAAATTCTGCCTATTATATTTACAATCCCGAAAAATAGCCTTATCAAACTCTCTGTTTTCCAAAGCACTTATTGAAGAAAAAAAAACCTTCCGCATCGCAAATTTCAACGCACACATCGTAACAAGAAAACCGTTGAAGCAAGCCTGCAAAATTTTTTGACCTTGATGCACAAAAAATATGACAATCCAGGCTGCGCTGTTTTACCGTTATGGTACCACGACAATTAAAAGTTGCTCCTTCACCATTTTGTATGGCACTTCTTATTTGGACAGGAATTTCATTCGGACCTGTTGCAAAAAAATTTCCGGCATGGGACATTTTAATCCCTTCCTCTTCATCTCTGAGCTGTTCTTCCTCTATCTTTCGACAGTTATACAGCGTATTTATATATAATCTGTCATTTTGAAGCAAATCAAGGGCATCTCTATGACGCATGTACTTGTATAGCTTCACTCAAAACCCTCTCGCATAGAGTTATTGCAATAAAGATGAAATCCTCTTAACTTTCCCAAAATCCGAAAAAGAAAACAATCATGAAAAACATCTCTCTTTCCAAATCCGATTTTGCAATCGCACTTTACATATACAATTTATCACTTATGTTAGAAACGGTCTCTCAGCGGTGATGAGTGTGAATTTTGTTGTTAGGGGAAATTGGTAGCTTTGGTTTGAGAAGACCATATAATTCAGCAGTACTTCTTTCTACCAATTTAACAATAACCTATCTGAAACAACTTCTGACTCCAAAGTTTTATCCTTCAATTGAAAGCGTCGAAGCATTGATCGACCACAATTCACATATTCACAACGCTTAAATAATTTTTTAGGGATTTCAATATCACACACTTCTAAGCCCGACTTTTTAGTCCCATCAATAGAAAGTAAAATAAATATTCCTTTACTTGTTGCCTTTTCAATAGCAGTGAATAATCTTTCTAAAGAAAAACTTTGTGCGCCATACAAAATAGTCTGACTGTGAACATAAGGAGGATCGCAATAAATTACATCTCCTCTTTTTGCCTGATCAAAGAGAACTTCAAAATCGGCATGATACACCTCAACATTTTTAATTCTATTATTCCAAAGGTTTGCTCTCATTTCAAAAGATAATGGAGATATTGGATCGTGTACTCCACAGGGTGTGCTTATCGCACCATCAGCTTTTCTAAATCTAAGGACGCCACCGTAGCAAGATCGCGAAATAAATAACAAGTCTTTAGGGTTTGGGTTTTGATTATAGGAGTCACGAATTTTTTCGAATGCTTTTATTTTTCCAAACTCATCTATTAATTGAAAATTTGATTTATACCAATCTATTACTATTTGGGGATTTTTACTTAATGTATCCCACAGCTCGGCAAGCGGCTTTAGAAGATCACCCGCAAAACCCTTCTTAGGGGCTAGGGTACCAAGAACAGCTCCACTCCCTATAAAAGGTTCATAATAGTTTTTAAAATTATCTGGGAAGTAAGAAATAATTTCGTGTGCAAAACGTTGTTTATTGCCAACCCACTTTAAAAATTGAGTTTTAAAAGGCACTACCTTATCTTGAAGAACTATTTTCTTTTCTGAGAATAATTGGGTTTGTTGCATATAATGATCAATATTCTAAAGTGGAATAAATGTCAAATATTTAGCCTTGAATTCGATTTTAGAATAAGAGAACAACAATGTCTAGAATGCATAAAGAAAAACTTCTCTTTATAAAAATGATTCGGGATGAGCGTGTAATAAGACATTTAAACCAAGAAACACTGGCTCATATACTAAATGTCACCCAATCAATCATTAGTAAGAACGAGAGTGGAGACAGACAGATGGATTTCCTGGAATTAAGAAACTTCTGCATGGCTTTAGGCATAAAATTAGATGTGTTTGTAAAAAAATTTGAAAAAGAACTCAGAAAATTAAAAAACCAATGATACCAAATCCACAATTCAACAACTTGCCACTTAGTTTTTGGGCTCATGTACGCAGCCTCTCTCAATCGTTAGGATATACAATCCGAGGTACAGGTGATGTAAGAACACATTCGATTAGTCAAATAAGCGAAGGCATGTCTAGGCTTGGCTTAGCCACCCAGCATATTATAGATGAAAATAAAAAACCTAGTCCACTTGGCCAACTGCTTGTCGATTACTTCACATTTAGAGCTGATGTTCTGAATACAAACGTCAGAAACCACCTAATGGATAAAACAAAAGCTGAAGAGGTTTTTGAAGGGCTCAAATCAACTTTAAACCCAAAATGCCCTCTGCCAATGAATAAACAAAAGGGAGATAAGAAAAAACCTGCTTTCTTAACAGGTATAGTAAACATATTAATAGAACAACATTCTCAAAGTTGCCCTGTTAACTACGACCCACGACAATTAACAACAATTGTATTAAACAACGAACCGATCAGAACTATGGCTCGCCGAGTAGACGGAGCTTTTCCATCAGCAATTAACCCAATAGCAATTTGGGAAATTAAGGAATACTATTACACTAAAACTTTTGGAAGCAGAGTTGCGGATGGCGTATATGAAACTCTTTTAGATGGTCTTGAATTAGATGAATTGGAAAAGTCTGAACGCATTAAGGTACTTCACTATCTTTTTGTAGATGATTATTTCACATGGTGGACATGCGGAAAGTCTTATCTTTGCAGATTAATTGATATAATGCATATGGGTTATGTTGACGAAATTATTTTTGGTCAGGAGGTTCTTGAACGGTTACCTATCTTAGTCAGAGAATGGTGTGTTAAAAATACACTGCACAAAGTTTAGCAAATCTACCTAAGGAATATGTGTAAAACTGACCTTCGCAAAACCCATCTCGCACTAAAAGACAGAGTTCTCTGAGCAATTACAGTACAATTCACTCTCTATTTTGCTGTTGTAGAAGAAAATATACCGAACATCATTTTTCCAGAAAAAAACCCCGAAGGACTACTCCTTTTGGGCTAAGAGAAATCTTGAGAACATCATTTATTACCTCTCAACAAGGCAACAATATAACGAAGATTCTCAACATAGGTTTCGAAAGGATGTGCTTTTTCTTTGAGCGTATCTAGCACTTGCTGGTACCCTCGTTTTTGTAACTCTAAAAAATTTTCATCCCAAAAAGCATCAAGTAATGTAATCGATACTTCTTTTGCCTGAAACACAGGAGCTAAAAGTTCTCTGCACTCTGCAAGAAAGTCATCATCTATTCTTTGAGTAAGGTGGTATATATCCACAAAATCTCGTGTTCGACTTCGCGTTTTCGCGTAAGGGTAATCGGCATGTTGTTGGCAGAGCGCCCTTATCTTTTCAACCATAAGCAGAGCTCTGCTATATCCATTAATGCTAACTCCCTTTCGAATCTTCTTTTGCAGATCCCCACAATATTCATGCTCACTAATTTCGATGCTAAAAATACTTGAAGTAACACCTTCAGGAATGAAAGCCTCTCTTCTCTTGCGTTCAAGGGGATAAGATTTATGGGCGAGAGGACTTAATTTAAACTCACACAACCACCCAAACCACCAATCAGGCTGCTTGCGTTTTGTTTTAGGTTTCTTTTGGTACTGGAAGTCAAAAAGCTCGTAGTCTTTTTGAAAAGAACGCTTCAACACTTTTTCAACCCGTTGAAAAAACTTGCCGTGTTCTTCGATGAGCTTTCGTGACGAAAAATCGATGTCTGTAGAAAGCCTTGAATCAATCCCCTCTAAGAGATGTAGTGCGGTTCCTCCCTTTAACACCAACAATTTGGAAAGTTCTTTGTCTTCAAAAAGGGAAACAACAATCTGTTCAATAAAACCTTGAATGTGCACTATACAATTCCTTCAGGATAATAGAGCTTCCATTTTTCATTAAACCTCCAGGAAGTTTTTGCTTCATGGTCGAGGTAAAATTTGTTTTTAGCCGAAAACTTCTTCTGAAGCGCCCTGGAAAGGCTGTTCAAACCTACAACATCACAGACAAACCCTATAGCCTGCCAATACGGATAAACAAAGGCCAAAGCGTCATAAATGTCGAGAAATCTTTTCACCTTGAGCTGCCTCTCCCCTGCTATACGATAGTAATCTAGGACATTGAGGATCCCACCGCAATATTGAGGAGCCACACACACATCAATAAGGGTTCTTTCTAAGGACGTTATCCTTTCCCCATGGGAAAAATGCTTTTGCACCTTAACAGGTTCTATCCCCACCTCCTCCCTCCACACGCGCTCTGTAAACACTATCCTTTCCTTTTGGAAGGAAAAAACTTTCCTGGTATAGCGATGCTGCTTTATGAAAGCCTGGAATATTTGGTGATCCGTCAAGTGTGCTTTTTTCTTTTCTTTCGGAAGATCAACTTTTCTTCCCTTCCCCTCCTGCGCCACATACATCGTCGTAGGAACTTGATTTGTCAAATTATGGTAAAAAACAGCTGTTAAATCACAGAAATAAGCTCGAGGAAATAAAGCTTGGGCTATTTGGTGAGTAGTGAGCTTCTGTTGAGATGAATAAAGGGTTTTCTTTTTCCCTGCCGCATCAGTGATATGAAACAAATGTAGGAACCTCTTTTCAAGCAAAAAGTCCTTTCTTTTCCTTAGAACGCCATAATAATTTTCAAACTCTTTCAGCTTCTGAGGCAAGTGATATGCTGAAACTGGAGAATAAAAGAAGTCTCGAAATTGATTTTGAAGAGTTTTATGCATATGATATATGTGTTTACACATATATCATATGCGCTTAGCCCTGTCAAGGGCTTGACTAAAAATCATTTTTAAGATATAATATATGAACACATTATATCTTATACTATTATTAATTCAGCGATCACAGTAAAAAGGCCCCAAGTATGGGGCCTTAAGGGAACAATAAGTTCACACCTTTAATAATTCGAAAATACATGAACCTCTCTATAACTTGTCTCTATGGTAAAAATATCACCTCCCATTTCTAAGTCACGAGCAAAGCGTTCATAATCAAAATAGTACTGCAAACTCTCTGGGAGCTGGCGAAGCGAACCGGTCGACTCAATGTAGTCCATTGCATAGTCTTCAATTGATTCAAAGCAACCAAGATATTGATCTTGAAGCACCTTCTCTACTTCCTCCACTCCTCCGGAGAAGTAATTATAGAGAGCTCCCACTAACGTTTCATCATGTGCTTCAATGAGTTCTTTCAGTGTTACTAGTGCATCAAAGTCTTCATATTCTGATAGCTGAGCCCCTCCAAACCCATCAAAATCATGGATTGCCCACTCTTCAGCAAAGGGCTCTTGAGAAGTTCGTAATATTTTTTGAATGTCTTCTTGGATTTGTTCTTTCGTTACTTTGAGTTTGCTTCAACCCTGATGCAACACATTGAAAATAACGGAACAGTGCTGATTTGGACTCAGCATGAAAATACTATTCTCCGAGATATTGCAGAACAAATGGAGAAATATGGGCATCAAGATGAAACTCTCAAAAACTGGATTCAGCTTTTGGCACGTTCTTCTAAGGATGAAGAAGAGCATATGCTTGATATGAATAAGCTCGCAAATCGCTATTACTTTCACCCTGAAATGAAGGGCAGCACCTCAATCAAATATGTGCTCCCCGCTATTTGGAAGAATAATGCTTTCTTGTATGATATCCCTTGGTTTAAGCCTTATGTGAAATATGAAAACAGCAAAATACAGGACCTTTATGCAGCCCTCCCCTCCATGGAAATCATGGGAGGAGAAGAAGTCAAGAAGGAACTGGTACCATGCGCGCATATCAAGAGATGATGTATGGTGTTAGCGCACAGGATTCAGAGCTCCGTAAAAAATGGGAACAACTTTTGCGTCAGTATTGTAAGCTTGATACGTTAGCAATGGTTATTATTTGGAAATACTGGAAAAGGACACTTGCCGTATGAATGAAAAAAAATATCAATTTGAACGACCAATCGCCGTTATTGACTTAGAAACCACCGGTGTTGATGTTGAAAAAGATCTTCTTCAAGTCTCTTCATCTGAATTACATATTTTTTATTGTTTCAATCTATGCTTTCGTTTTTTTTGTTTTACTCTTGACTCGGGAACAAATGAGAGAATTTTTTGTTCGACAAAATGCGCTGCTTTTCCAACCTCATATTGTGCCCCTTCAACAAGAAGAGGTCCAATATCACTTAAGAAGCGTTTATCGCTTAATTTTGTGTGAAGATTAGAAATCATTTCATCCCGATGAATCGGATGCTTGTTTTTCTCCATATACTTCATAAAAATGTGAACCACTTTTTCCCAGCCAGGTTTAAGCTCCTTACTTTTCCAAAGATCGAAGAGATCCCTCCCCTTCTTTCGCTGGTAAAGTGCGCGCAATTTGGTTGCTAGAATTTCCTCTAGCGAAAATGTGGTCACCTGGGCTTCTCCAGAAATCCAAGGAGAGGTAAAAGAAAGTTCCTTCTTCTGATACCCTTCAATACTAAATTGTTCTCGTGTATTAATTTCAATTTTTATTTTTTGTTTACTTTCTCTTCCCTCAGCTTGAAAAAAATAATAAAGACGACAACCATCTCTTCGCATCGCCCACGCCGGATCTTCTTCAAAAATATTTGAAAGTACATCCCGTAAAGTATGAATGGTGTCTCCGATAGGCTCTTTTTGAATCTGCACAAAATCAAGATCTTCACTATAGCGAAACACATTTGGCATAAACAATTTTTGGAGGCATGTTCCTCCTCGAAAAGCTATTTTTTCGGAAAGCACCGGATGGCTATAAATTTTGCAAAGCATGCCTGTAAGAAGCAAGTCCTGCTCAACCTGAACATTATCTGCAAAGGGACTTATTTCACTCCAGTACAAAATTGCATCCTTATGAATCACTCTTCAAACTCCATTTCTGTGTTCATTAGCACACTCCATGTTACATCCATATCCCCTCTCCGTTCTTCGCCAGGAAGCAACAAAACAGGAGATGGCTTCAATTCCTGAATATATTTTTTGAGCCGTTGGACCAAACGTTTTTGATCTCCAAAAAATTCTAAAAACACACCAAGCCGCTGAATGCTCGAAATTGGCCTATAATCATCAAGTAGAGCAAACAATTCCTTTTCTTTAAGTTGTGGGCTTAATTCTTGCAAAATCAAACCCACGTTATCAAAACCAGCACAAGCAGACATATACGTTAAAACATCTAATGCAGTTAGCTCCCTTGAAGAAACACCTACGGGTCCCGAATCAGTTTTAAAACTTGTGATTCCTCGAAGAGGAAAATGCTTTCGTACATGAAAATCAAATCTCATTTTTTTCGCGCGACGAAGTGGAAGAAGACGAGGCACCATCACCTGCAAAACTTGTGGTCTGTGATGAGCCGCCCCCCAATGCTCTGCGGCACTTAAAAGTCCTACATAATAGTCTACATTGCAAAACTTCATCAGCTGATGAAGGACTGGCAAAGGATGTAAACCGTGCCTTCGTTCCGAAGGAGGCACTAAAGCGTAAAGCCCATCCGTAAGGGTAACCAAGCGTTGGCTCTTCTGCAAGCGGCTTAAAAGCTTCAAAGCCGCCACCCGAGAAAGCCTAAGCCTCTTTTGTGTCTCTTCCAGAGAAACCACCCTTTTTCCCTCTGCTTGCAGGTTTTCAAGGAATTTTATACCTTTATATCTCATTTTGCAAAAATACCTTCAATAGTCAGTTTTGATAAATGATATAATTTCTCAAAAAGGAAAGCAAGCAGAAAATTTCAACATAAAAAGGCCCCAAGTATGGGGCCTTAAGGGAACAATAAGTTCACACCTTTAATAATTCGAAAATACATGAACCTCTCTATAACTTGTCTCTATGGTAAAAATATCACCTCCCATTTCTAAGTCACGAGCAAAGCGTTCATAATCAAAATAGTACTGCAAACTCTCTGGGAGCTGGCGAAGCGAACCGGTCGACTCAATGTAGTCCATTGCATAGTCTTCAATTGATTCAAAGCAACCAAGATATTGATCTTGAAGCACCTTCTCTACTTCCTCCACTCCTCCGGAGAGATAACTATAGAGAGCTCCCACTAACGTTTCATCATGTGCTTCAATGAGTTCTTTCAGTGTTACTAGCGCGTCAAAGTCTTCATATTCTGATAGCTGAGCCCCTCCAAACCCATCAAAATCATGAATTGCCCACTCTTCAGCAAAGGGCTCTTGAGAAGTTCGTAATATTTTTTGAATGTCTTCTTGGATTTGTTCTTTCGTTTCGACAGGAATCCACGAGCCATGTAACCGACCAGCATTGTAAGATGCAAGGCAAGCAACATAAATTTGAGGCGCATCGTCTTGTTGAAGTGTATCTTCTTTGAGTTCCTGCTTCTGCAATTTGTTTTTGAGATCTTGTTTCATTTGTTTCTCCTTTGTGGTGATGATTGATGTGTTCCCTCACCCATCCAGGGGAACACATCTCGTCACCACGAGCGGAGCTTCAAGGATGACAAGCAAAAGCCGTTAAAGCAGAAACAATGACAACATCTTTTCGTTGGCATTGTTTCTGCTACGACGCGCGGGCAGGCTTGAAAGCGCAGTGGCTGGAGGAAAAAAGATACAACTCGAGAAAGAAATGGCCTACTTTGAGGATGAAGCACAAGCAGAACAACGGGACTGTTTCCGAAGCAGCATATTCCAAATACCAACGGAAATCATGCCCACGATTCCACCGTACAGGAGCACTTGGTTCAACGTTGCTTCAAGAAAAACATATCTTCCGACATAAAGCGCGGCACTCATGATAAGCCCTGCAAGAAATGGGAGAAAACGATGATGTTCTTTCCGATAGGACCAATACAGTCCGAGCAGCGTCAGAAAAATAAAAAAAACTAAAATGGACTGAAGCACCGCAACGTGAAGTAAAAAACCTAATCCTAAAGCCGAAAAAAGTGTTGCCACCGCAGGAATACAGAGTGGACAAAAACCAACGGTGAATGCCGCTCCGAAAGATCCAATACTTGAAAGAAAAGCGCTCTTGCCTTTTTTCTTTCGCTTTGTTTCCTTGCCGACGCCCAATCTTTCTTGAAGCAATTCCCTGCTCGGTAGTTCTAGTGAGCATCCACTGCTTCCTTTCGCGAGCTCTGCTCCAAACACCAGCTCATCCCCTCTGAGAATACTTGGAGAGGAATACTGTTGATATGGATGGTCACGTTCCAAAAGCTCCTGTTTGATCCAGGTAAATGCTACCCCAAGTTCGTCTAACAGCGTCTTCGTTTTTTTGGCATTCGGACAAGCTTCAAAGGTAATAAGAAAAATCTTTTTCATGAGAAAGCCTCCAAGTTTTCAATAATGGGACAAGATTGCGACAACTTATTTTTTTCACAATCAGCAATAAGTTTCTTCAGGTTCTTTTCCATCTTCAGTAACAGCCTGCGTTTTTTCTGAACATCGATCAGTTTTTCTTTCGCCCGTTTACGCACACTTTCGCAACGGTTCACTGAAGACACGCGAAGCGCCAAAAGCTGCTTTATTTCCTCCAGTTTAAACCCCAATTCCTTTGCATGCTGAATAAAATGCAGTGTCTGTACGGCTTCTGCTGAATAAAGGCGATATCCGGATGTGCTCACCCGGCTTGGACGCAAAAGATTGCGGCGTTCATAATAACGAAGCGTTTGAATGTTCACGCCAGCCCGTTTCGCAATCGTTCCGATTTGAAAGAGTGTTTTGGGTTTCATCTTGCCTCCATTCTAAACCCTATATCTTAGTATAGAGTCAAGAAGAACACAAAAATCTACAGAAAAACCAAAAAAAGCCTTGAGTCTCTACCAGAGTAAAGGGCTTACACTTTTCTTAGCAAAACAAACCAAAAAGGAGAAGACGATGAAGAAAAGAAAAGTTGAAATTTTTACGGCGGGATGTCCGATATGCGAACCTGCACTACAACGCATAAAAGAACTTGCTTGTGAACAGTGTGAAATAATTGTTCATGATCTTCACGAAGGCTGTGAAACAGATGAATGCCGAACAAAGGCATATGGTGTCACACGAGTACCTGCCGTTGCCGTTGAGGGAAGTCTTTTAGACTGTTGCCAAGGTGTAGCTCTTTCTGAAGACGTGCTCAAGGAAGCTGGAATAGGGATCTCATAAAAAAGAGAAAGCGAGGGGGCAGCTTTCTCTTTTGATGTTCTGATATTAGGTTTTAGGTTTTGCGTCTCTCACATGTAGCTTGCCATTCAAGGGAAGTGCATCGAGAAAAATATTGAGCGATCCATCTTTATTCACGAAGGCAACGCCGATAGATTTCCAACGTGATTTTCCTTCTTTTTCTTCTTGTACGACGTAAACTTGTTTTGGTGTTTTGTTTTCCATTTTTGATTCTCCTTTGTTTTTTGGGCTTTGTGCCCCCTCACCCAATCACGGGGGCACAAGCACGAAAGCAAACACCTTCTTGAAAGCCTTCAGAAACCATCATGACCATCAAGTACATGACAAAACTTGTTCTGGCGTGTTGCTTGAACATGACGCTGAAGGATCTCAAGAAAAGGTGTGGAAGGAGGAAAAAAGAAAACAACGCGTGTTCAAAACTTCGTGATACAAAGGAAGGGGAAAAACTATGCAGCTTGCAGGAAAGCCTGAGCCAAGAGATTGTGAACCTGGTCATGAAGCGAGTAAACAACCGCCCTTCCCTGCTTTCGGGATCTCACCAGGCCAATGCCTTCGCAGGCTTTCAATTCTGAATAGACAGGCTCATAGCTAAGACCCACTTGTTGGGCAATCTGATGTGCATTGCCTTCTTTGTAGTCAAAAAAATAGCTCAACACTTCAGCACGGATACCAGGGCTAAACAATGCTCGAAGCAAAAGATTTTGATTGTGTTCAAAGACATATGATTTTTCAAAAATAGCCCCACGCTCATCATCCATTTCAGCCGAAATCAAATTCCATTTGTTCCATATCTCTAAGTTATGCCTGCGATGAAATGCTCGAAATATTTTTGATTTTTCAATACGAGTGAAAACAAACTTTTTCTTCTTCGTTTTTTTACAGTATTTGACCACACTCAATAAGAGTGAGCGAGGAAACTCCTCCACAATACTTTCCAGAATAGCCCCAAGCACCGCCGTGTCATCTTCTGCTTTTACCAAACGAATCAAACGTGCCACATTCACCAGGTCATGATGCTTCAACAGCCATCCACGCATCCCAAACAAAAGTCGCGAGCTATCTCTTCCTTCACGTGCAGTTTCAATAAGAGTTTGCTCAAGATCAAGAGAACTTTCACAGGAAAAAGATTTTCCAAACCCAACTCCTAAACGTGACCAGATTGTCAAAAGCTTAGACGTCATAGCCAAGCTCCTCCAAGTAGAGTCTTATTTTCAATGCCGACTTTGCATCAAAACGTCCTATTTTGTCTAAAGATGAAAGAATGATACCAACGTCCTCCTGAAAAATCCCTAAATGTTCAATATCCTGCAAATCACGTTCCCTTCCAGCCACGAGCTTTAATGTTAAAAGATCAGCTTTGCCCAAGGAAAAAACTTCAATCCGTTTCAAGTCAAGAGGAAGAAGTACAAGACGTTGCTCCCAATCATGAGGAAGATAATCAGCAAAACCTTTGCACTCATCATTAAACCAGTCTTCAGGGGCGCCAAGTTCACGCGCTACCTCAAGAGCCGCCTTTTTTATCTGTGCACTCAAAGGAACAGGGGCAATCACATCAATATCGATCGTTGTGCGATTGCTGCCATAAGCAAGGTTTAAGGCCCCACCTCCACAGAGAATGATCCTTTCAGGCGAAGAAAGCCTTTTATCCAGTGCTTTGAGTAAATGCACCATATCTAAGCGTTGTAAAATCATAAGAACATTATACATAAATTATTGCAATATGCAATAATTATTTACCCTTTTGAAATAGCACCATTTTTTATAAGAATTGCAAATTCTATGGCATAAGCTGTAGTGAAGTTGATCGGTCAAAATACTGTTCAGGATCAATTAACTTCTCCTGACGAAAAAGCTCAAAGTGAAGATGTGGGCCGGTGACAAGTCCCGTATCACCAGAGTAGGCAATGGTTTCCCCTTCTCTAACAAATTCCCCCGGATTTACAACAATACGAGACAAATGCGCATATCGTGAACCAGAAATAATTCCTTCATGAGCTAATAAAATTTGTTTTCCATAACCACCATTCCATCCTTCCGATTTTACTCTACCATCCTGAACTGCTCGAACAGGTGTCCCCAGTGGGCAAGCAATATCAACACCTTTGTGCATGAATTTTTTCCCCTTAAGAGGATGAAGTCGTATACCATAATTGCTCGAGACCCTTCCCTGCACTGGTCGAAGCAAGGAAAGAACGCGATCATAATAATTTTTTGCAAGCTCATCAAAATTTTGCAGAACAAGATAGCTCCCATCATACGTTGGATCAGGTAAAGCCTGAGCATGTGCAACAGCCGCGAAAGAAAAAAGAAGGAGAAAGAAAAATCTTTTCATTGATAATAAGCTATCCTTCGCTTTAAAGAATCAAGCTTGTCATTACTTCCAACCTCCTCAAACACTTCAACAAGCGGAGCTTCAGGCTCTTCTTGCAATCGTTGTTTTAAAAAATCGGCCTCACATCCAATATCTAAATAATCACTTTGCATATAAGTAATTCGATCTTTTCCTGTTCGCTTATGCTGCACCAATACACAATAACCAGTTTGTAATTCGGTAATGATGTTAGGATCAATTTGAAATGTTTCTACCCTCCTGGAAGAACCACGTCCTGTAAAACTTTCCTGACGACCATCATGTTCTGTCTGATGCGTAAATTTTTCCACTTCAATTGTCCCTCCCATTTTCGTAATTAAATCACGTGATGTTGCGGAATTTTGTCGAAATACCATTCGAGTATTTGTATTATCAAAAATCTGACTTTGAAAACCTTCTGATACTTGCGCCAAATCCCCTAGGGACTGGTGCGCAATGGAGATAGCAATTTTTGATGAGCGTGCTTTATTCAGAAGTTCAATAAAAGCTTCAAAGGCAATGGAAGCAAACTCGTCAATATAGAGCCCAAAAAACTGACGATCTGCAGCAACAGTATAAGCTTGAATTGCATTAGAAACAGACTTGATATCTTGAATAATCATCCGCGCTAAACGAATGGCCGTCTCTTGATAAAGTCCTGTGTGTAATTGAAACAATACAATTTTTCGATTTTGATATATATCAAGAAGATCGATTTCTCCTTTACCATGAGCTAACAAATCTCCGAATTCACTCCCCACCATTGCAGTGAAATCAGCCATGAGTCCTGATAAATCCCGTGTTTTTCCATCAAGCACACTCAAAAGTGATGTAAGTTCATGGTTGATTTTGAGTGCATCAAGCTGCTGCCGAAGTTTATCGATTGATTTTAAATCCCGCATTAAACTCAACAAACGGTGAAACGTAATTTCTTCTCCCAATTGTCTCAGCGCATGACAAAGCTGAAGTGTCGCAATCTCAGAAGTTTTTTTGTAATAAACCTCAGACCACACTTGCGCTGAAATAATTTTATCTTTAACTTCACTTGCATTTCCTCGCCGCAGGGGATTGTAAGTATGTGATCGCTTTGGATCTGAGAGAGAAAAAAAATAAAAATCTTTTTCCCTCCCAGTTGCAACAACAGCCGCGGAAATTTTTTCAAGAAGCGACCTATCTCCTTTCATATCAATGACCGCTGCCCCTCTCCCACGAATAATGTCATGAATTAAAGCCGGGACAATACCACCTTCGGTTTTACCTCCTCCAGTTACTCCAACTATTTGTGTATGTTCCATACGGTTTTCATCAGGAAGAAAAATTTTTTCTCCCGTAAGCGCATTGAGCCCTGCAAAATACGCATCTTTGGGAGCTGTTTTTCTTCCTGAAAAAAATTGTTTCCTGGGAAAGTATTTTAACTGAGGTCGTGAATCTTGCACGTTTCGTTCAATCCACTTCAAAATCGGACTCGTCAAAAATGTGCTCAGAAGAAAGAGAAAAAAAATGCAGAGAAAAAAAGTAGCTACCCCCTGAAAAAGTATTTCAGCTCTTGTCTCTGTTTTTTCCCATGGAATCAAATTATGAACGCTATGTAAAAGAGAGAGAAAGATGTTGCCAAGTTCGTGAGTGTACCAAAACCAAAGTAAAAAGCAGATGGTGGTCAGGAGAAGGAGCAACATCGTTGTATAATACCATGAAGCAAGCTTTGGTAATTTTCGTTCGATAAGTTTTCCGATAGCATGACCAAGATCGAACATCCCCCACCACGCAAAAGGAGTTTCTTGAAAGCTCATGAGCAATTCTCTCCCAGTTCCAAAAGAGAGATGAGTTGATTCTTACGCCAGCCTTTCCAATCTCCAGGAGGAGCAAACTCATCATCAAGTGGAAAAAAAACTAACCTCGAATGGTGTTTTGTTTGCTCACGCAAATAAGAGATCGTTTTTTCATCTCTATAAAAATAGAGTACATAATCGGGTCCCTTATCGGCAGTATAAGTTTGAGCTATCTCATCATATCGAGCCTTACTTTTTTGTGAGAGTTCAACTTCAATAAAACAATCTTTTTTTCCCCAGACTATGGCTCCATCAGGAACACGAGGAAGTTTCTCAGAAACTTGTCGAAATTCACGATCAGCATTCCATTCACTTCCTCCATGTTGTTCTAAATAAAACCGTAATGAGGCGCAGAGAAGGTCATGTTCGATTGTGCTCATATCTAAATCTTGAATGCAGGGAAGATGATCTTGTAGGTTTTTGTCTAGCTCTTTCCATCCTTTTTCTGCAAGGAGGTATACTTTAGATTTTCCTCGATATGGCATTTGTTTCAGAAACCCAGCTTTCACCATTCGGTATAAGCGATGGTACATGGCCCCCTTTTTTTGAGGAGGAAGCTTGAGTTCATCAGGAGCAAAACGAGACAAAAGTTGCTGCAAAGTCAAACATTGTTGCTCCAAAAGAATTTGAAAAAGGATGAGGTCCTGTTCATGAAGTTCAACCTGAGACATAAAGATTTTTCCCCACCATGCTAGAAAATAAACACCCTCCATCAAGGAAGATTATTTTCAGCACCTCATTTCCTAAGCTTTTTTCAGTGTCTCTAATCTATTAAAGACACTGAAAAAACCCATCTGATTAACCATCTTTCCCAAGACATAAAAAAAAATAAAAAATCTCTCTTCCCTTCCCAGCCCCGGAGTAATTCAAATGAATTAAAAACCCGTAGCTTCTCCTGACCACCCCATCCCAAAGTATAACTTTACATTACGTAGGGAGGGGGTGGTCAGGAGATGATGTTTTGCAAACATCGTGCGAAGGGTTTGAAAAATAAAGAATTTTATTTTTCCTCCGGGGCGACCATCTTGTCCAAGCTTTGCAGTGTAAAAACCAACTGCAAAGTTGGAAAGATGAAGATTCATCATACCTTCTGATCCTTTACTCCCTCATTTTGCACTTTTTTAACAGGTATCGGATAAACATATAGACGATCACCTGTGATTTTAACTTCCTGGTCTAAGAGAATGTTATAGGACTCTTTTTCTCCTTTTTTCCCTTCCTGGTGAAACATTCTGCCTACAGTAACCCAGTTTGTTTTTTCCTTTTTAGTCTGTGGGTCAATCACCACCACAGGTTCCTTAAGAAAAAACATCTTCTTCTTTTGTGCTTCCATTGTGTACCTCCTAGAATGTTATCTGAATGGAAAGTGGTACCTGAATCGCAGGCACCACTCCCGTTCGACGAAAACTAAAAAATGGTTTGAGAGCAAGGCCAATAGCCCAACGAAATGTGGGGCGATATTCCAAACCAATACTTGGAACCAAGGCAAGATTAAATGAACTAGAAACAGGAGGAATTGGAAGGGCCCCATTGAAGCGATCTCGATAACTTATGTTTTGACGACGAAAATATTGGAAACCAACAGCAACACCTCCATAAGGTTGCCACTTCCGTTTTCCAAAGTAATACCTCCCTCCAAGGAGCCAATGAAGTGCAAAAACATTTTCTCGAAAGGTGCCATTTGCCCCTTCGATTTGAATGTCTCGATAGGTAAATGGTGATGTTTGAACAAGCCCAACTGCGTAGTCAATTGCGAGATGAGACAACAAGCGATCAAACTGATAGACCCCCCCAATCCCAAACTCTACCCCTGGGGCACCCTGAAGTTTTCCTCCCGTCGGATCTCTGTGCGTTTGATAGACAAAACCTAATTCCGGACCAACTGCAAATCGACCTAACGCAAAAGCGTGGGGAGTTTTCAAAAATAATAACAAAACCAAAAAAAATAAAAAATGTTTCATCGTCATACCTGTTGGTTAATGAGAATTGTAATGGGTGTATTTGCATGAAGCGTAATAACAGGCATCGCTTCCGTACGCTGATAATACTGCTGATCTCGATTCATTTCTCGCAATGTACCTTGATGTGCCCCTCGAAGAGTCAATTCACCAAAGGCTCCTCCACTGGGAGTAAAAACTTGGGTTGCCCCAAGCAAAGCCGACGACACTACACCACGTCCTCGTTGAAGATGCTTTTTCTTCACTTTTCCAGCTATACCTCCAGCACCCTCTTCTCCAAGTGCAATCCCCGAGAAGGACTGAGAAACTCCATCAGGAAAAACTAAGCGGGTGAAGTTTACATGAACACGGTCTTCTATCATGCCTGATGTAACGCCAAAGACTCGAGTCCCTTCGGGAATAACCACCTTTCCATCCCACTCGATAGGTCTCGTAATTTTAGCAATAACTGGAACTGCTCCATCTTGAGTAATGACAGTTTTTTCAAGAATCGCTGGAAGCTCCGTCCCTAAAGGTAATCCGAGAGAAAGAAATCCTTTTGCATATCCTGGTTCAGAAAAAATCATCATGGAATTAGCCTGAACCGGCGGAACTTCCCTTGATGTTTTTTTTTCTTCCTCTGAAATTTTATTTTTTTCTTCCCGTTCTTTCTGACGTTGAAATTGTGATTTATCACGTTCACTTTCTTTTTCTTGTGCAAGACTCAATTGCTCCAAATAATCAGGAGTAATTTCCTCTTGAGGAATAATCCGTTCCATAAGCTGCTCTTCGTACTGCTGAGAAGAAGTTTGTGGGGGTTGTTTTGAATTCGGAAGGGTAAGAAGTACAATGAGAAGAAGAAGTATAAAAGCACCGCCCATAAAAATAAACTGGTGGCTTGAAGGGCTAAAACGCTTTAAAATGGTCTGTTTGCTGTCGTCTTGTTTTTCGACGAGTTCACTTAAAATTTGGTGTTCTCTTATATTACTCATAGGACAAACCTTATCTCAGCAATGTTTTTGTCTTGTTCTTGAAAAGAAAATCGAATTGTCTGATCGTAATCAAGAGAAAAAGAAGGAAAAAAAAGAGTCCCCGTTATTTTTTCCTGTTTGGAGATAACCTCTTTACTCAGAAGTATTTGATGTGGAATTGGTGTGGCCTGCAAAACACTTATTCCCTTTATTCCTCCTAAAGTCAGCCTATCCAAGACCACAGAATTTAATTCAAGAGGTCGAGAACGTTTGTTCTGAAGTGAAAAATGAACGGCAACCATGTTTCCCATGTTCAAAAGATAATTGAGTTCAATGCGAAGACCTTCTTGCTCTACACGTTCTTTTAATCGCTCTACTTTCCACTCTTGACTGAAGAACTGAAAATTCTTTGGAAATGTTTCTTGAAAGTGGGAATTGTTAAAGTCTTTAGAAAGTTTTTTTTCAAAATTTAATTCAACTAAGTTGTCTGATGAGCGTTCAGAGGTTTGTAGATGTAGTGCAATAAGGGTATTATCACGAAGATGTAAAAAAAGATTCCCTGTTGCATGAGCTTGCAAAGGTCTCACCATAATATGTGAGCCTGCTGGTTCAATTTGAAAATAGGGTCGACTCACACCGGTAATTGCCTGTGCTGGCTCAGGGAGTATCAACATACTTTCTTGTAAATATGTTAACGTGATTGAAATTTTATTTGTTTCACTCGGGGTCACTAAAAATTCTGAAGCATGTGCAGCAGTCGCGAAAGAAAAAATTAAGAGGAAGAAAAATGGTTTCATAATCCACCTTCCTCCATTGGTTGAGTTTTATGTTCGCCCAAAACCTCTTGCAAAGGCACTTCCCGCCAATTGAAATTGCTCACAAGCATGCCTTGAGGCATGCGTTCATGACGAGGAACCCGAGCAATATAAAGTTGCCCTAAAAGACCAGTTTGGTCATAGGGAGCATCCTCATGATCGAGAGGTTTCGTTTTTAAAATGCCCCGAACATCCAATTCAAATCCAGCTTGATTGCGTGAGGTAATACGAAGATATTCAATATCAAAAAGACGTTGGACATGTGCTTTTCGTACTTTATATAAATATTTCCCCTCCCGAAGCTTTTTGGTATGTGCATTCTGAAAAGAGCGAGTCATCATATTTAAAGCCCGCGATAGGTCTTTTTCAATTGTGTAACTATTTATTTCGAAAAGTGCCTTGAGAAAGTCTTTAGAAAAGGCGAGCACTTCAACATCATACACTTCATTGTTTTGTTTTAATGAACGAATAGATTCAGCATTTCCCACTTCATCAACCCGTATCACCACAGGGGGTTGTGAAATGACTCGAAAATAAGCACATGTAAGAAAAACAATAACAAAAAGAAATGCAGGAAGAACCCATCGTATGAGAGTTATGGTACTTGCAACATGGACATGAAGTTCTCGTGCATTAACAGGAATACGAGGGAAAAAAACACGAGTACATTTCGATATAAAATTTTTCATTAATTCCCTCTCCGTCTTTGTTGTGTCCAACGGGAACTAGCGGAAAGTTCATTCTTTACGGATGAGGCAATTACTTTTGGAGCTTTAAGGGGGTTTCGCATAAGAACAGCACCGCTATGAATGGCCTGCCCACCCTTTCCCCCCAAACGCCCCCCTGTTGAGAGGATACTCATGGGAAGCTTTAGGGCTGCCAAGGGCCCCGCTCCCAACAAAAAAGAACCCCCCGCGGCAAAAGCATTAGCTGAGCCATTTACAAGAGCAGCAGAAATAAATGGTGTTGCTAAAAGAAAAAATCCGAACAGACAAGATTCAGCCATAAGCTGAAGCGCATCCATGTTTACAAACAAATTCGCTGCGTTATTTGAAAGAATAGAAATATCTGAATTCCCGAGAAAATGAATTGCAGAAAGCAAATGGGCTTTCAAAAAAAAGGAAGCAACAAATGGCCATAGTGAAACAGAAACCACAAACTTCAGCCAGTTCGTAAAACCATTAATGCCCGGAATAATACTAGCTGAAATCATGAAGGGACCAACAACAGCGAGAAAGGTCATCACCACTTCATGCATTGCTTGAAACCATTTATAGGCAAAGAAAAATGCTGTGAGTGAAATATGTTCAAGTGTCATCACTAAAACATATCCAACAAAATTGAAGAAACCTCCTAATGCGAAAATAGCACTCTTTCCACTGATATCATGTTGTTGAAGTTGAAGCGCAAGTGAGCGTTTTTCAAGGCTCTCATTGAGTTCAGATAATGATGGCCCCGGAAGAATACTGTCTGAAAGATGCTGGCCATATGACCAAAGAAAATCCTGAATGTACTTTGCTGAGAGTAAAGCAAGTGCAACTAAAAAAAATCGCATGATAAGATGTGAAAAAGAAAATTCATCTGGAGAAAGTGTAACTCGAACAGCCATCACCAAAAAAGCAATCCCAAGACATAATGCTATGAGACTCCCTCGGACATGCGGGAGACCTCCTCCCTGTTCTAACATATCGAGAAGATTTGCTGCAAAGGCTGATCGACTCATTATAAGAAAGAAAACTGAAAGAAAAAAACTGAAAAAAAACTTCATCGTTCTAATTCCTCCTGAGTACGAAAACCATTGCTCAGCATCTGCAAATAGGCAGAACTAAATTGAACAATACCCTTCTCAACTTGATTGGAATTTAATGCATCTTGTGCTTGCAGCGACAGCATCTGACTTTGGTTTGCTTCTATATTTGCAAGTTGTCGCACTTGAATAGCTTCAGCTTGAGCACTTCGAAGAGCCGCTCTTCCCTCACTCGCAAAATCAAGATCATCAAGAATTCTTTGACCAGTCTCTGCGTAGTTGAGAGATTCATCATAAATGCGCGTCGCATGTTCAAGAGCGTAATGCGCGAGATAATCTTTGTAGGAAAAAAATTCTCCTTCTCCTTTTACTACTCCCCATACATTTTCAATAATGTGTTTTGCTGTTTCTGCATCTTTTGAACGAGTTAATGGGGGAAAGGGAAGCGAATTGTTATCATTAGAAAGAATGTGTTCAATAGCAGCATCACGTTCAATGATGCTGCTCGTTTCCAAATGTAGGGGGTCGTCATATCCTCGACGCATATCGGCAATATGTCGATCTAAATAATCAATCCCTTGAAGGGTACTTTCAAGCGTCATCGCATTACTTTTAATCTCAGCCAAAATCGCAGCAAGAACAGCATCACCAGAGTCTCCAATTCCAAAAACAGCCAAAGCAGACATGGGTATCGAGATTGAAAAGATGATGACCCCAATACGAATACATTTCAGAATTTTTTTCTTCATCCTCGCTCCCTCTTCACTACTGCCTTCGCAGATTCGAGTTCATCTGAAGTAATTCCATGCGGGAAATGCGCTGATAACCAAGAGATGCGCTGATTAAGATCAGCTTCAGAAAAAAGAAATTGGTAAAATTTTTCTAGCTGTAATTCAGGGGGATGAGTCGTACACATCCAATAAATCCAGGGAGTCACTTCCACTTGAAGAACACTATGCTCTTCCCCCACCATGCCAAAAATTTCAGAAAAAACTCCTCTGCGCATACGCAAACCTTTGATTAGTTCAAGCTCCTGAACATTTAATTTAAAAACTTTTTGTAAGAGGGGAAGTTCTTCAATCGTTTTAAGAACAAAACGAATGTCACTATTTTGAATGATAGAAGTTTGAATGGTAGGATTTAAAAAATCATCAAGTTTTTGTGAAATAGAAATAACACTTGAATAACGTTTTCGTGCAGTTCGATACAACTCATCTAATACCGTTGCTGCTGCTGGATCACCAAGGTGTTTCCATACCTCATCGAACAAAATGATTTTTGGACCGTCAACATGACTCACATGAAACCGAATAAGGGTAGCTAAAATCTGCATCACTATTGCTTGCAAGTCCCCTACTGGTGGAATGCCAGCCAAATCAACGGTAACAAGAGGAGCATTAAAATTAATGTGGTGGCTTCCACAAAGAAGTTTCCCTCCTTCTCCTTCAATCCAAAGTGATAAACGTTTAGCAAGATTCAAACACAAAGCTCTGTCATCTTTGTCATCTGATTGTTGAGCAAGTTTCTCAAAGCATGAATACAGACCTCGAAAATGTAATTGATCTTGATTCTCTTGATAGAGCAGTTTGATAGCCTTACGAATATAATGTTGTTGCACTCTGTTTAAATGCTGTTCGCCCTCATCCTTCACCATTCTTTCAACGACACCTGCAAGTTCTCCTAAGTATCCTGGTTCGAGTTCACCACGAAGAGACAAAAATGGATTAAGTGAACAATCCCCATCCGCTTGAAGATCAATGTAAACTCCGCCAAGGAGTTCAGTTAAACGTCGATAGGAACCACCAATATCAACAATAATCATCTTGGCATGAATTCTGGTGTAGTGAAGGAGCAAATACTGTGCGAGAAAACTTTTTCCCCTTCCAGTAGGCCCAAAAATAATTGCATTTGATGCTGCAAGCCTAGGATCGAAAGGATCAAAACCCGTAAGTTCATCGCAACGACTTTTGAATAAAACCACAGGATGAGCGGCTCCGCGAGGATGTTGATAAAGAGGTAAAAGCGAAACTGTTTGCGAAGATATCATCGGGAGAGCACGTTTTGTTCTGACTTTTTCAAACCCACCTGGAAGCATCCCAAAAAAGGAAGCTGGGTAGGAAAACTCTTCCCGCAATTCTTTTGCTTCAGAACACTGATGAACCAAGCTTCTCAGATTTGTTTCTATCTCTTCAATTTCAAGATCGTTTCTCCCCCAAAAATGAATTTGATATGACGTTCGAAACGCCTTATGCTCACCCTCGACTAATCCATGAATTGTTTCTTGTAGAATACGATGTTCATGCTCAGCATGTTCATCTTTTTTTCCACTTGTGGTGAGGTTTGCTTGAACGTTTCTCGCTCTACGTAGTTCTTTTAAAATATTTTCGGGTGAGCAAGCTTCTACTCCAACACAAATATCTAATGGAAATTCGCGCTGCTGCAACAACGGAGACATCGATACCAGGGACTGTCGTTGTGGAATATCCTTTAACGACATTACCCGATGGATATAATCATCAAGTATAAATTCTCTGGGGAAACGTTGCAAAGAGGAAAAAGTTATTTTTTCTCGTACATAACTTTCATTATCATTGTCATCTCGAAACTGAATGTCATAGGGAATATTTTCTGCGCGTCGTGGATTAAGTTGTTGATATAAATATCTGTCGAAATCAATTTGTGTTAACTCTCGTGCATTAACTTGCATTTGAGAAAGTGCTGACTTTATTTGGTCAGCAACATGGTATATACGCTGCGTTTGCGACCTTCTCCACATATTTGTTTTTCGTAATACGTAGGTGCTTGAGCTTCCTCCAAGGATATCTTTTATTTTTGTCCATGTTGTTTTTTCTTCTTTCCGTGTTTCTGGAACCAAGGTTACAAAAAGAAAAACTCGTGAATGCCATATGTTTGAATGAGTTTTATAATGCTGAACCGTCTGTTTCCAAACCTTATCTAAAAAAGGCTCTGGTGACGTATAAGTTGAAAACATTTCAAGCAACGGCGATGAAGGACGAATCTGAAAAACAAACTGGAGAGACACTTTTTGTGGAATGACATGTAAAAAAGAGAGGACCTCTTCTTGAAACTGGAGGCACTGTTCTTCAGAGTAAGCTTCTAGCGAAACTCCTCGCAATTCAAAGCCCGCTGTAACTTTCCCGTCATCATGAAAAAGATAATGTTGATCATATTTCCAATATGGAAGTAAGCGAGATAATACTCCCGCCTCAGTTTGAACTGACTCAGACATTGCTAATATCCTTTCGTTCTGAAAGTGGGAGATACACTTTTTTTCCAAGATGATATTTCAAGCCATCTTCCAACCACTCTGGTGGTTTTTTGGTCATGAGAAGCCTTGATACAAAATAGAGAATGGCGCAAAACGTGGCGACAAACAGAAGTGACTGTGTAAAGAGATAACTGAGAACAAAGGCAAGACAGAGAAAAACGGCATGGGCAAATTCAACCCCAAAAAATTTTGGGCGAGTATTAATCAATTTGTAATTGGTTATTTTCATAGTTAAAATCCAAAAAAAGTTGTTGAACCAGTAAGTGATTGCACAAGTGTAACAATGGCCCGCAAAAGCATGAGCCCCCCTATTCCCACAAAGCCTGTGACTACTCGTGCTTTTGCTCTCTCTCCGTCTTGTCCGTCACTTGCCATTTTGATAAAATTCACCGCGACAAAAATGGAAATAATGCCTATGCCAATGGTCTGAATATAAGTGATTGTCCTATCAACAGTTGAACTCACATCATCTCCTCCAAATCCCCCAATAACTTGAGCAAAAACTTGAGTTGGAGCACTTAAAAATAATATCGTGCCTCCATAATAAATCGCCTTGATGTATCTTTTCATAATGTGTTCTCCTTCTGCTCTTCAAAGAGCAAACAAGGTGCCAAAAAAATGCTTCCTTCTAAGGCATTGAATTTTGGTGGTTCTCGTGGAAAATCATTTCCTCTTTGCACAATATATGCGTCATACTGACACAATGGGCCGACACACTGACACATCATCAGGATTCTGGATTACAGACAGATACTACGCCATTGAATGTATTGGATACGGTGGCATGGGTGAGGTATGGATTGGGAAATCCCATGGGGATCAGGGTTTCCAGCGTATTGTCGCAATCAAGCGAATATTAACAAACAAAAAAAGAAGTGCCCATCTTCACCAATCCATGAAAGATGAAGCTGCCCTTCTTTCTCATCTTACAGCATATCCGAACATCATAAACATCTTCGACCTTCGCTTCGACCAGGGGATTCCCTGTCTTATCATGGAGTATATTGATGGCCCTGAGCTAAAAGATATTTTTGATCATCTCGCTCCGGCTGAAACAACATTACCTCTTCCAGTAACAAATTATATTATGCTCGAGACTTCAAAAGCTTTGAGTTATGTTCATCAGGCTAAAGATCCCCAGACAGGAAATCCTCTTAACATCATTCACAGGGATCTCTCTCCTACAAATCTTCTCATTACGAGCAACGGAATCATAAAGCTTGCCGATTTTGGTATTGCTAAATGGGATCTCCAAACCGTTTCCACCGTCCATGGCGAAATTAAAGGAAAGTTTCGTTACATGTCTCCCGAACAAGCAATGGGAATAAAAATCGACTATAGATCGGATTATTTTTCGCTTGGTTTGATTTTCTATGAGTGCCTCATGGGAACACCTACCTATAACGGAACAAGCGATTCTGAGGTCATTCAGCAAGCTCAAAAGGGATTTGTTGATCTTCAAAATATTGATGACCGCTATCGTCCACTCTTAACAAAACTGCTCCATCCCGACAAGAAACAGCGTTATCAAAACTTAGAGGAATTTCGACGGGATTTAGGAGACATAAGTTTGGAAACAGGAAAGGTTATCACACATGATTCGTTTGCTCGTTTTTTACAGCACCTTCATCTTCCACAGCTTGACTTGGGAACTAAACGAAGAATTCGTGCAGAGCACACTCGTTTAGATAGAACTGGCGCACAAACCACCACAGGGTCTTCTTACAGATTATTTTTAATGCGTCACTGGAGAATATATCTCTCGTTGCTTGTAATTCTAATCGCCATCAGTATTTTGAGTTTAGCTTCATTCTCAAGAACTTCCTCTCCATCTTCTCCCTTAAGAGGAAATGTTGAAATTACCTCAAACCCTGATGCTGTTTCTTTGACCATTCAGTATGATGACACAAAAATTCAAAAAACATCCCCCCTCACCCTGAATGATCTTCCTCTTGAAACGCCCATTATGATTTCAGCGGAAAAAATAGGGTATCAATCAGAAAATAAATCTTTCTCCCTTTCGAAAACTCTCCCGCACAGAGAAACATTATTTCATCTCACTCCCCTTCCTCCTCTCTATGTCCAATTTGTCACAACACCACCATCAGAAGTTTCTATTCCTGGTATTCTTCCATCATTCGACGCTCCATCACCTCGAAAAGAACTTTCTCCAGGAACGTATGATATTATTTTCAGCAATCCCCTCGTTTCCAAATCAGTTCACATAAAACTTGAAGCTCCATTAGGTGGTGAATATCTCTGCAAAGCAAATATGCAAATTGACGCCATCACAAAAAAACCGACTGGGAAAAACCCTTCCGCAACCTGTACAAAACGATAAACCACCTGATGAACTAGGGTCTAATATAGGTTCTAAATTAGGGTCTAAATCAGGTTCATTTTTTACTAAGTGACGATGACCAGAGGCATGATTTTTTAATTCTGAATTTAAACGTGTCTATCTGACACATGGTTGTATCAAGTGACTCACCTTTATCAATCGGCATTCAAACAAAACAGCCATTTTAAGCAAAAATATTGACTTGGCACAAAGCATGTAGCTTAGAAAATTATTCTTTTTTCGAGAAAAGAAACCTGTAAATTTTTGAATGAATGTTTTTCTAAAACAACAAAAATTCCAGACAACAACTAAGCGTTGTTGGATCATGTTCAACAAAACCTTAGTTTCAAGGAGTGCTTTTTCATGACTAATATAGGTTCTAAAATAGGTTCAGTATCTATAAATTATTTAGGTTCTAATCTAGGGTCTAATATAGGTTCTTAAATAGGGTCTTTTTTAGGGTCTAATATGGGTTCGTTTTTGCAATTTAATTTAGGTTCTAAATTGGGTTCAAAATTATGGTCGAAAATAGGTTCTAATATAGGGTCTAAAATGGTGTTGATGTTAACAAAAGATAAAAAAACCCCTATTAATGGTGGGGTATTACGATTTTAAAATAGGTTCAGTATCTATAAATTATTTAGGTTCTAATCTAGGGTCTAATATAGGTTCTTAAATAGGGTCTTTTTTAGGGTCTAATATGGGTTCGTTTTTGCAACTTAATTTAGGTTCTAAATTGGGTTCTATATTAACAAGTAATGCCCAGCAAACAAGGATCATGTGAGTGATGAGCAATCATACCAGCGAACCTTAAAACCATCATGCTTATGATACAATCATCTGTGATTTTCACGTTGACTTTTCACAAGCACTTTGTCATTTATGAGGTAAGGGGAGGGAACTATATGGAATCATTGATTTCCACCGCGGAAAGTCAAAACCCGCAAACAAGCGATTCGCCTTACTCAGCGAATGACACTCAATCACAATATACACTTCAAATTAAACTAAGGTCTTCTGTTGTAGAAGAATTTTTTGATGTTCCGCGAATGAAAATTCATCGTTGGGAGGAAGCTGGAAAAATCCAAGCTGGTCACGAAGAGCATGGTTCTCGAAAAATCCGTTATTTCGATGCAGAAAATGTACGAAAAATGGTGGATCTCCTCGGACGAAAACAAAATGTTGATGGCACTTACACTTATGCTATCTGGCACAACAAAGGCGGAGTTGGAAAATCAACAGTTGTCTTTCAGCTTGCCACCATGATGTCGACCCTTATGGGACTCAAGGTTTTGGTTATTGATACTGATGGCCAGGCCGATACAACTCATTTGTTTAACGCTGAACAAGAAGTCCCTTTGGACACAGATGACTTCATCGATCAACGAAGCATTTGTGATATTTTATACGATCTGATGGACCCTCATAATCATACCGAAGAATCCTTAAAAGAATCTTTTGAAGATACAAAGAAGACTATTCTTCCGGGCCTTGATCTTATTCCCTCTGATGATAGAGTTGTCGAACTCGACTATGATATTCGTGAGCTGAAAGGGAAGGGAATTATCACTGAGGAAAAAGGTGATGAAAGCTTTGACCTTTCATCAGTTGCTCTTCTTAAAAAATTCATCTCTTTCGTTCAAGAAACATATGATTATGACGTTATTCTTATCGATTGTTCTCCTGACCTTGGGGATATGAATGTAAATGTTCTTTTTGCAGCTGATTGCCTTTTAATCCCTGTAGAACTAGAACCCAAAGCCCCACATAGTCTTAAACGCGTTTATAACCGGCTCATAAAGCTGGCTAAGATGCATGAATCTTTCTCCTTCGAAAAGCTTCTAATAGTTCCCAATATGAATGAACGGCATGATGTTAAAGCTGTAGTGCAAACTCGTATTCGAGATATGCTCCCAAATTTTTCTAGTCGCATTACTCTTACGAAAACAACTACCGTCGTTAAAGCGATAGGCCAGCGCCTTCCAATTTTTAATTATCAAGATCCAAATGCAAAATGGATGGCGAAAATTCCGGAGCCTGCAAAGAGACTAACTAACGAGTTGTGGGATTTATGTCACGAAATGCTTAACCTAGAAGAGCCTAAACCAGATCACCATGGGCTATTTAAGCCAAAAGGTATCACAAATGCTCAATAAAGATGAAAAGCTTGAGACGATTCCAATGGAAAATCTTCTTCGGCCCTCGAGGGAGAAGAGGGGGCGATCATCCCGATCAAAAGTTCTTTGGGACGATTTGATTCTCCCTACGCAGAAAGTTACCCCAGCAGAAGGAAAAAAAATAGAATCGCCTGTAGCTTCTCAAAACCAGGAGATGACTTCCAAGCCTCAGGTTCAAAGTACTCCTTCACACAAAACTTTTTCTAAATCAGAGCCTATTACATCAGCAAAACTTCCCCTAAAATCAGCTTCTAAAATAGGGTCTAAACAGGGGTTAAATATAGGGTCTAAAGTAGGTTCTACGTTTCAAAATAGGTTCGAAAATAGGGTCAATTCAGGTTCAGATGTGGGTTCAAATTTAGGGTCTGTTTCCTCCGAATTGAACCGAAAAGAAATCAATCTTTTAACACGGGGGATTGGAGGAAAACTGGTGCAATATCTCTACTGGAAATCCCTCTCAAACGAAGCTGGAGGTGCTATACAGGTCAGCTTAAAAGATTTTTCAGTCCACTTGGGTGTTAAATATGAAGGCCTTAAAACTTCCGTTAGACGCTTATTAGAGAACGGTTTGCTCCAAAAAGAAAGCTCTTCAAAAGGTCGCTCTGGCTTTATTGCTTTCTCTCTCCCAGTACGAAGCAGGGAGGGTTTACAAGCTCATTTTCAACCTCAACCCTTTATGCATAATCTTCCTGAAAATCCGGTTCTAAATTGGGGTCAAAACTCGGTTCAACCTTCCCCTTATAGTAGTAGTAATTATAATACTACTACTATAAAAGCAACTGCAGAACCAAATTTAGAACCTAATAACATACCACCCCAATTCCATGAATTTCTTTCAACGCTAAATTTACGTGAATATGGTTTGCGGTCACAATCACAACTTGCACCGTATCTAGGAGAAGGAAAAGTTTGTGAAGCCCCCTTAGAGCTAGAGGAATTTTTTCATAAATTTGATGCGGTTATCACTGACCGAGAGGCTCGTGGAATGCATATTGGTTCGAAAACAGCGTTGTTATTAAGCTGTTTTAAAAAGGGATGGATAACTGTTCCCGAAGGGTATCTTTCCCTGGAAGAAGAACGCTTACAAGAGCAACGAAGAGAATCAGAAATTAAACTAAAAAAATTACGTGAACACAAAGTGCAGTTGTATCAAACCAATTTCGAACTCTTCAAGGAAGAACTTTCCGAAGAAAAGAAAAAAAATATTTTTGATGAAGTAAAAGAAGAACAGAGCACGATGCAAAACGGTATCGGTGCAACAAAAGCCACCATTGATAAAGTAATAAATGCTGAATACAACAATCGTCTTCGAACAATGTTTTTGAACACATTGGACAATCGTGAAGAAGTTGTTTCTTTATTAAAATGGTAATTTTTTTTTGGGGGAAAAAATGTCAAATCAAAATAAACAAATGACACCTAGAGGAATGGGAATAGAATCACTTATTTCAAAAATTGAACCCCAGAAAACTTCTTCAGATAAAAAAAATGATGGTTATTTTTTCTTACCAATTGAGAAAATTTTTCCACTTTCAAATCAACCACGAAATAATATATTCGAAGAAGGTTTGGAAGACCTTGTTCGTTCAATTAAGCAAATTGGAATTATTCAACCAATCATAGTAAATAAACAAGGCCAGGATAGATACGAAATTATAGCAGGGGAGAGGAGATTTCGTGCAGCAGTATTGGCGGGGCTTGAAGAGATCCCAGTATTGATTCGTGAAGAGGAACCAGAAAGACATTATCTGCTCTCACTGGTTGAAAATTTAATACGTGAAGATCTTAATGCTATTGAAGAAGCGCTTGCATACAAGCAACTGATGGACACCTACAAATTTACCCAAGAGGACATCGCAAGTGAAACTGGATTTTCAAGATCTCGGATTGCCAACAGCTTACGCCTTCTTCATCTTCCTTTAGTTGTCCAAGAAGACTTAATGGGGCGACGATATCATTCAGGACACGCTAGGGCATTAATGGCTCTTCAAAATGAAGAAAAAATTCTCAAATATCGAGCAAAGCTTCTCCAGAAATATATTACTGTGCGTGAATTAGAAGTTATGGTGCAGTATGAACTTGAAGGAAGAACTCAACTAACTGAAGAAGAGGGAAGCGCTTATCCAAACTGGTTGAGAGAAGAAACAAGTTTTTTTGAACGTGAAATTAATGCGCCTGTGAAGGTATGCCCAAGAAAAGACGGGGGAGGGCGTTTAATTATTGAATATGCCTCTGAGGAAGACTTTCGTAGAATTACTGGGTTAATCAAATCATGATAAAAAAAGCGCACTATATGGTTCTAAAAAAGGGGGCGTTGACGACATGGAAATATGCTAAACCAACTCTCTTTTGGACCACCCTTTTTCTCTGGGCTGTTTTTAAAGTGCTCCTTAAAATTGTAATCGGTTTTCTCTTTCTTCCATTTGCTCTCATTATGGGCTCAGCTCAGGGAATGCGGCAATCCAGTTTATTGATGATGTTGGACGAGGAAGAAGGGGAGATTTAACCATCCCTTCTAACTTGAACGAAAAATCAACCTCTATAAACCCTTGGGTTGATGGCAAAACTCTCCAACCTTCGGTACATTGTTTTTCTTGGCATCTTGATTGACTTTGCTGCTTTACTGACATTTCCTCTATGTACTTCAAGAGCCTTAATAATTTCTTTACGTTCAAGTTCCTCTATTACACTAGATTTTACATTACCGATTAAATCAATATCACAGTCTTCAATTTCAATCATTTCAGAACCACGGTACTTAGCATTGACAATAGCACGATCAATCGCAGCACTGAGTTCACGTATGTTTCCTGGCCAAGTGTAATCACGAAGGTAACGGTAAACATCAGGGCTAACAGTTACTCCTGCTTCGGAGCGTTGAAGAAAATAGCTTATAAGGGCTGAGATGTCCTCTACACGCTCACGTAGAGAAGGGACCCTTATCTTCCATTGACAACGATAAAATAAATCATCTCTGAAAGCTTTTTTTTGCCGTTGTTCGTCAATATCGCGATTTGTTGCCATAAGAACTCGGACATTGACCGAAAAGTTTTTATTTGATCCTACAGGGTTTACAATTCCATCTTCAAGGACCCTTAAAAGTTTTGCTTGGGTTTCTGGAGGAAGCTCACCAACCTCATCAAGGAAGAGAGTGCCTTTGTGAGCATCACGAAATGCTCCATTATGGTCCGTAACAGCACCTGTGAAGGATCCTCGTACATGTCCGAAGAGTTGGCTTTCTGCGAGTTGTTCGGGGATAGCTGCGCAGTTTAAAACAACAAATGGCTGCTTCTTTCTTTTTGGATGATAAAAATGAAGGTATTTTGCAGCAAGTTCTTTTCCCGATCCCATTTCCCCAAGAATCAACACCGTTTTGTCAGTCTCAATAATTTTATCCAGGCGATCTTTTAAATCTTGAAGGGCAAGGGAAGATCCAATCATCATTGTTGAATTGAGTTCTGGATTGAGGGATGGAATTTTAACGGCATCATTTTGCTCTTCAAGAGAAAATGTTTCCGATTCGATTTGATAGGGCAGCTCAAATCGTCCAAGACGTAGTGTCCCGCGAATAGGGAGTTTCCGATCATCAACAATGAAGTCTTGAAGGAAAGTTCCGTTTTTACTTTGAAGATCACGAATGTAATAGGAACCATTTCGAAAATAAATTTCAGCATGTTCACGAGAAACTTGTTTTCGTGTTTCTGGGGTATCAGGCAAAACAAGGTCACATTGTTTACCTCTCCCGAGTTTGACTTGTATTTGCATGAACGATTTTTTTTTTGGTTCAGTAAATGTGAGAAGAGGGAGCTCATCATCAAAGGTGATTTCTCCATGCAAACTCCCGGTCATAGTTTGATCAAGTATGGCACGATCAGATCTTTCTCGTTGTATCAATTGAAGTCGATATTCATTGATGTCAAAAACATCTCTGATATTTAAAGTAACCTTTCCTTCAATTTGTTTTCCATTCTGATAGACTTGCCCGTTTATTTCTTTGATCCAAACACCTTTGTGATCAACTACAATTTGCGCTTGAATATTATTCCCTAGACCAGGAAGGCAAATGGCACACTCAGCACTCCCCCCAATATGCATAACGTCTTGAAGAGGTTTGAGGTATTGAAGTTCACTTTTTTTAAAAACACAAATTTCGTACATAATTTCTCCAGATTAAAAGTGTGTCGATGTGTCGTGGTGAAGGATTTTATGACACACTTCATGACACATGTGTGCAGGTTCCCGAACACACTTTTTCCCCATGCTCGGCATAACCTATTGATATCTAGTGTCTCATGTTTTCTTGTGTCATTCTGAACAAGTGGCACAATCTCTGCTTAAGTATATTATTTAAAACATGTGTCAACCAAAGACACATTATTGTCTTGATTTATTTGGCAAAACATTATGTCCATAACTGCTGTGCAGAAAAAAAGTATTATTAAGGGGATTCTAGATATGCGGCAAGCTGTTACATGGTGCCTTATTTTAAACATGTTCTTTCAACTCCAGGTGTTTGGAATTGCTTCTGCCCATGCAGAGAAAAAGATTTCTTCTTTACGGGTAGCAGTTCTTCCCTATGCAGAAACACTTACTCCTGAGTTAGATGTTTATATCAAACGCGTCCGGAAAGATTTAAAACAACAGCGGGAAATTGAAGTGCTTGATGATGAATATGCACGCTCTATTTTGGATTATTATCTTACTTACGTAGATGAGAGTACTCAAGAAACAAATATTACAAACTTTGTTCAAAGTGCTCGTCAAAAATATTCAGAGCTTAAATATAAAGAAGCAAAAGAACTTATTCATCAGGCAAAGCAAGCAATTCAAGCGAACATTGATGCTGTTAAAAGTAACCGCTTTCAGATCGATATTCTCATGCTTGAAGCAAAACTTGCGTATCTCGAAAAAAACTCCTCCCTCATTGCCAAAGATTATGAAACGATTGCTCATCTTGACCCATCACTCACCTTAGAAAAGGGGCTCTACAGTAGATGGGAAATAAAAGCCCTCGCGACCGCACGGGATAATATCCTAAAAGAGGGGACGGGGACGCTTTCAATTACCGCAAAACCTTACGGGAGCGAAGTTTACCTCAATGGTCTTCATGTAGGAACCACTCTTTATGATAAACCCCTTTTGTTGAAAAATATTCCTCTTGGGCAGCACTGTGTCGAGCTAAAAACCATTCACCATAAATCCTATCGCACTTATGTTGAGGTACAAAAAAATATAGTAAAAATACTAGATCTTCAATTAGAGCGCGCAGTTTCTTCGGGTAAAACTAAAAACGCTCTCATTTCACCACAACATTTTCATACACCATATGAACTTTCTTATCTGATGACGCAGCTTGGATATTATATGAAAGCCGACAAAATAATTTTAGTTCGAGGAAAAGTGGATGATCAAAATAAGAGTGATCTTTTTTATCAAATTGGAGACACCGAACTAGGTGCTGTTTACAAGGAGCACTCTATTCCTCTCGATAAACAAAAAAGTGAACATGTGGCTTTAGTCACAAAAGAAATGAGAGACCAACTTGAAAAAGATCTTCTTAAAAATCCACATGATCAGCTGATAACTCAAAGTGTGGGAAGTCTTAAACTTCATGAACGACGCAAACAACCGCTTCTAAAAAAACCTTTATTTTGGATTTTAGTTGGTGCTGGGGCAGCAACCGGTGGCGTTGGTTCTATTTTGCTCGGCGGAAGTGTAGCAGCATCAACAACAGGCGGCATTGTGATTGGACTTTGAGAAAAGGAATCCAAGATGAAAAAAATTGTTCTTACTCTATTTGTTTATTGTTTTTGCGAATGCCTTATCGGTTGTGGAGGAGTTCAAAACGGAACCTCCCTAGCATTACAAATTGAAGATGCTCGACAACCTGCGAGTATAACGCTCCCCTCTGCTGAGGAAAGTCTTTCACTTAAAACAATTAAAGCAAATAATAAAGGTCTTGATCCTTTAAAGGTTTCTGAGTTTCGAGTTGTTGTAAGTGGAGAGGATATGGAAGATCTCCAAGTTACTGCAGATGCAAACGCGAAAGAAATTCAAGTTTTAAAGATTACTCCGGGAAAGCGAAACCTCCTTATTGAAGCCTACAATGAATTAGGTGAAGTAATAAGACGTAGAACAATAAAGCAAATAGTGATTAAGGCTGGGGTAGTAACGCCAATTAAAACAAGCCTTTTTACCGTCCCCATCATTTTGAATTATAAAAATAAAGCTGTTGCTCTTGAAAAAAATTTTCGCATCATTGGTTTTGGTGAACCTGGGAACCATCTGAAACTCAATGCTCAAACTCCTTCAGCACAACTTAGCTTGAACGAAGCTATAGATGGAACTGAACTTCTTATTATTCCATCAATTTCAACAGGCCTCTTTACTTTTCAACCAGAGACAGTTGCGTTGGGTCGTCAGGTTATAGAACTTTCCGATGAGAAAACAGGAGAGGCAAGCACAAGAGAAATTACCATTGTTGATGCGGACCATCGTCCAGGGAGTCACTTTGCGACGGGTAATCATCTTATCTCGCGAACTTCTGTAGGTAACAGTTATGGAAATGCAAAAATATTACATCTTCCTTCAGTGATGAAAGAACTGGGAGCTCAAGAATGAAACGTGCGTTATATCTAGCTTTGTTCATGGTGTTTATTTCTTGTGGTGCTACAGATGATGGTGCAGCTGACCGTCTTGTGCGCATTCGTTTTAATGAGCCAGAAAAGCTTGCTGTTTTTCAGACGGAAGAAAAAAATGCATCATTAGAGCTGAGTCTTTTAGGAGAGAAGGGGGATGGAGTTTCTCAAAAAATTGATCTAATTTATAACGAAGAAAGTGAGCAGTATGAAGGAATCTTGGAGCATTTTTCTCCAGGGAGATATTTAGTTTCTCTTTCTCTTAATTATGTAAACCAAGAACAGCTTCTAAGCATTAGCAACAAATCAGCCACATCTCCTTTATCACTTCCCATTGCTCAGTTTTCACTTCCAATGGATATTGTTGTAGGCCAGGAAGAATTTATTCTTGATGTTGCAGCAAAAGATTTTTCTTTTGAAGTAGATTCGGACAACGATGGTTTTTTTAATCTTGATGAAGTCTTGGCTCTTACAAATCCTTATTCATCTGACACAGACCATGACGGAGTTAGCGATGGAGCAGATGCTTTCCCAAGTCTTTCACAAGAATCCCTTGATAGCGACCAAGATGGAATTGGTGATAAAGTTGACAACTGTAAAAGTAGAAAAAATCCAAATCAAGAAGATGTAGATGAAGACGGTCTTGGTGATGCCTGCGATCCTGATTCCGACAACGATGGGCTTTTAGATGATGCGGAAACGCTTCTTGGTACAGATTCATTGTTAGCAGATACAGACAACGATGGTGTAAGTGATGCTCTTGATAATTGTCCCCTTACTTTTAGTAACGATCAAACTGATTCCGATCATGATGGTCTTGGTAACGCCTGTGATGAAGATGATGATAATGACGGACTTCCTGATAGTGTTGATGTCTGCCCACTTCTTGCAAATGCTTCGCAAGCAGACAGTGATGGCGACGGTATTGGCGACGATTGTAATAACGATGATGATGGTGATGGGGTTTTAGACATCGAAGATAATTGTTCAACAATCATTAACCCAAATCAACTTGATAGCGATAATGATGGCCTTGGTGATGCATGTGATGAAGATGATGATAATGATGGTTTACTTGACAGCGAAGAAACAAGCGCAGGAAGAGATAACCTTTTCACAGATTCCTTGTTAGCAGATACAGATGATGATGGCGTAAGAGATTCAATTGATAATTGTCCTCTTACATTTAACCCAGCTCCGCAAACTGATAGTGATGGTGATGGAGAGGGTGACGCCTGTGATTGTGATATATCAGATGCAAGTATTTCTTCACAACAGGCCATCTATGTTTCACCACGCGGGAGTGATTTGTTTTCTGGAGCACGAAATCAGCCGGTGAAATCCTTGAAAGTTGCTCAAGATAAAGCTCTGGAACGGGGTGTTGTAACAATCATTGTGGAGTCAGGGTTGTATGCAGAGGAACTCTCTGTGAGAGAAGGACTTCACTTATTTGGTGGATATGTTCTTTCAAATGATCGATCAGTTTGTCAGCGTTCTCTCGGTCAACAAAACCAAGATCAAAATCTTACCATAATTACTTCGTCAACATCTCCCGCCCTTTCTTTTTATGACATTAATTACAAAACCATTTTGGATGGCTTTATGATTACGAGTTCATCTGTAGATCAAAATAGTTTTACCGTTCTCGTGGAAGGAAGCGATAATCCTTCGCAGAACAATGTCGAAATTCGAAACAGTTATATCATAGCTCCATCTCTTCGGAATGGATCAAGCACCGCAATAAAAATTGTGAATGCCAGTCCAAGAATGCTTAATAATGTTTTATATGGAGGAACATCAAGAATAAGTTTAGCGATCTCTCTTCGAAGTGCTCCAGCACCAAAGCTACTTCACAACACTATTAGTGGAGGCTCTGGTTTTGAAAATGCCATTGGTATAGAATCTTTTCAATCGATTCCAACATTAGCAAATAATATTATTTTTACTGAAGGGGAGGGGAATCAAACAACGTTGAGGTTTTTAGATGAAAATCCATCGAATAATATTATTATTAAAAATAACCTTCTCTTTGGAACAAAAGAAAATCCTACTGCACAAGTTAAAATCTATCTCGATTTCAATCCATCATTTTCACATGTCTACACAACCGCCGAAGCGTTGAACGCAGCTTCAGAAAACTATGTCTCTAACGTAGATTATTCTAGTGGCCTTCCGACGCTTTTTTTGGATGCAAACATCAACCATCGCAATTGGCGACTTCGTGCAAATACGCCTGCTGAAGGAAGAGGAATTAATACTCGTTCAACTTTTGGAATTCCAATTTCTTTTGATCACGATTTGAAAATTAGAAATGAAGATCAAGCAGATATAGGAGCTTTTGAGCGTTGAGGATAAAATGAGAAATATTGTGTTAGCCTTCATCCTTTTAAGCTTCTGTGCCTGTGCGCATTATCCAGTGCGTGCAGAATTCCAGACGAAGATAATGAAGTTGAGAACAAAAGTGCTTTTTGATTTTGATAAAGACAACATCAAACAAACGGGAAAACCACTTTTACAGGATGTTGCAACTGAACTTAAAAAAGATCCAAGGGCCTTTCTTTTACTTGAAGGCCATACGGATTCAACGGGTCCAAAAGAATACAACGAAGTGCTTGCTGAGAATCGTGCAAGAGCAGTGAGCGCATATTTATTACAATGTGGAGTGAGTTATCGACAGCTTACTCTCATTTCAAAAGGAGAGCGTGAACCTGAAGATGTAAGACTTACACGAGAAGCATATCGTAAAAATAGACGAGTAGAAGTTTATGCTCAGACAAAATCAAAACCAAAAGAGAAAATTTCGAGGAGGAAGAAATGATAAAGTTTATTTCAGGTTGTATAATTCCAATTGTCGTATGTTTTTTTGTGTCGTTGGCACATGCAGAAGTACTGCGAGTTTTAGATTTTCAAACGATAGTTTACGATGAAAATGGAAACGTCACTCAAGATGAGTTTGTTGATGTTAATATTCAAATCGTAGATGAAAATAATACTCCTCTTTTTGAAGAAGATCATTTTGAAGTTCCCGTCACGAATGGAGCTGTGAAATTGGATATAGGAGAAACTCTTGGAGGTGTTCCAAGTAATGTTCTGAATCCAACTGATGGAAGAAAATTTCTTAACGTTCGCATTAATGAAACAAGTCCATTTAGCCTTCTCCCATTAAGTTCGGTCCCATATTCTATTTGGTCAGACAAAGCGATGGCGGTTGCAGATGGAAGTATTACAGCAAACTCCCTCCAAGATGGTATTGTTGAAGCACGGCACTTTTCTCCTAATTTTGATATCAGCTCCCTTGGTGGATCTGCTACTGATGCGCAAATTCCAGAGGGCATCGCTCGTGATACCGAAGTGATACAAGATATCACAAACGCAGTGAATAATCTCCAGGCAGTTGGTGTTCAGCTAGATCAAAATGGAACTTTTGCTGCGCAGCTTGGTGAAACCGTTCAGATTGCTATGGAAAATTTATTCACTCGCATTGGAGAAGAAACTGGCGCTAGAATCGCAGCGGATAGTGATCTTCAAAGTCAAGTGATCCAAAATCAAAATAATATAGATTTGTTATTAAACAGACCAATCCCTGACGTGGGTGTTGATTTGTCCACACAATCAGGTTCAACAACAACTTTTCAGTCAGCATTTTCTCGTCTTGACACTCGCGTTCCAGGAGGTAATGAGCTTGGAGTAATTCAGCTTGCAGAAACAATTATTTCTCCCGGGGAAGAATGTAAACCTCTCACCGCTCCTGTTGTGAATATGTGGTTAACAAATTCTCATGCAGATTATTCTGACAACGGAACTGCAACAAGTTTTATATCTTATTGGCATCTTTACAACAGGGCTTATAATTTTGGTGGAGTTATTCACTGTTCTTATGGGATTTTATATAAGCTTTCCAACTATCGAGGAGATGTTAAGTTTGATCTCAATGGGACTACTCTCCATTGGACAATTACGGAGATAAGATAAGCGAACAACCACCGCTTGAGCTGCTTGAAGAGGCTGAGTCAGATAAAACTAAATCAGGTGTAATAATTTGTTGATATTTCAAAAAGTCAATCTCTTCGCAAGTAGTAGGAGCAAAGACTGAAAACTCACTTTCTGGAATGAACGTGACTTCGTCTCTGTTGTTTGAGTCAACAACAAGAATGATGTCATCAACACTTTCTCTTGCAGAGACGCTTATAATGGATTTCAAAAGAGGGGATTCATTGGCCTGATCATCAATATTCCAATACTCTGCAGAAGCAAGAAAAGTATCTTCATTAAAGCCAGGCCAAAGAATTTCGGGAGAAGTTTGATTGGCGTATCCCTCAATTTCGATGGTGTATGCGCCTGGAGGGAGGTGGTTAAAAGAAAATTCTGAAGGGCCTGAGCAAGTACTTTTATCTCCCTCTCTACAATTCACATTTCCAGCTATAAATGAATAAGCTTTGCATAAAGGGTCTTCGATATTTCTTGCAATGATATTTCCAAGGTAAACATATTCTCCATCCTCATCTACTATATATCCTCTAATAGATGCAGAGTTTGATTTAAGATTCGTCGAAGGATAGAGGTTTTGAATTCCTAAAACATCATCAGGTTTTGGGAGAGCTTTTTGATCGTAGAGTCCAAATCCAATGTTCTTAACAGAGAACATTGTGGGTACAAATTTCCCGAATTGAAGAGCAAAATCATCTTCAACATTATCAATGAATTGTTGATTGAGGCTTGTGTGTGCGAGACCAAAAAGATGGCCAATTTCGTGAACAAGTGTTCCAAAAATTTCTCGAAAGTTGTTATGAATTGTGGAAATTACAATACTGGTTTGTAAATAGTTTTCTGGTTTTGAGGGTGATCCTGTAATTTTTTGTTGGAAGGTTGCCCCAGAATATGGTCTTGCAAGGGGTCTTTGTTCACTGATCGACGAATCATCATCAAAAAGAATGAGACTTATATTTTTTTGAATGAACTCGTTTTTACATGCCTCTCCAAGAGGGATCAGGTCAGTGTAACAAAGATGTTGAGGTGGTATATAATCATCAATGTTTTCCCCTGTTACATCCTCATCAAGAAAACCTCCAAACACAAAAGAGGGGAGCTGGGCATCTTCTATAGAAGACCAAACACGAAAAGCTTCTTCAACAAGAAGGCGAAGCTGCTCTTTAGTATAATTTTCAAATGGACCAGGATCTATGTAATAGACATGAGAAATGTCCACCTTATATCCAACAGGTTTTTTCGTCTCCTGATTGATAAAAATAAAATTATATGCCGCGGAAGAAGAGGGAAGAACTATCTCTGCCATGATGCAAAGGAATAAAATGAAATTAAAAACTTTTTTTGGAAAGATTTTTTTCATGTGATTTTACTGATGTTAAAGCTTCTTTTTTTTGTGAACAAAAAATAACAGTTTAATCCAATGATGGTTAAAAATAAAAACAGGGAAAAATAAAAACCAACCTTGTAATCAATTTGCATTACGCCAGCACCTGACGCTAAAGCTTCACGAGCAAGTTTCATTTTGAGGAGTAAAAGCAAAATAGAACCAACGCCGCCTAGTACAATGGAACTCACAAGTCCTTTTTTACCTCTTAGGAAGCTTAAAAATAATCCAGCAATAGCAACCAGGAAGGCACCCATAGCGAAAGGTTCGCCGTCCACTTTTTGTTTTGTACTTTTTCCTGAAAAAAGATTTGGCTGTTCAATGGTAACACCTGTTACTAATTGAATCCCTGAAAGAGACATTACCTTTTGTCCTGAACAAGAAACATTCGCAAAGGGAAGAAAAAAACAAATAACGATGATGCCAAATAGAGCCACTGAGATTTTTTTGTTTTTCATAAACCGTCCTTTTAGGGGAGTTTTTATATGGTAATTCTTCTTACATTGACAAGGTTCATTTTAAGAGTTAAATGCAATTGTATATTAAATAATATACAATATGAATACTAAACAAAACACAAGCAAAAATCTCGTTGTAAACCCATTCAAGGGGAAGGCTGGTCTTGTCCTGCGAGAGCTTCTTTGTTCCTCAAGTTCTACGTGGACTGGTGATGCTTTGTCTCAACAGCTTGGAATGGGCCGACAATGGTGCAACCGAGTTCTCAATACGCTCGAAAGCGAACATTTTGTTGAGAGGGGAGAGCGTGGCGTTGGAGCTTATACAAAGCTTCTCGACCCAAAGGGAATCATAGAGCAATGGCTCGCGCTTTACAGATGGAATCGAAATAAAATTTATAACTATATTCTAAAAAAAGATTCTCCTCTCCAAGAAATTGCTCACATAGCGCGGGAGAGAAACTTTCAATATATAGCTACTGGAGCCTCAGCTCTCCGAACAAA